>OCTW011549929.1_pt1 | contig 19163 bp, 14 predicted proteins | sample 1539671 | NCBI WGS metagenome assembly OCTW01 (sample SAMN02144230, study PRJEB22623) | gut metagenome | biome: sheep rumen | host: Ovis aries | place: New Zealand
GAAAATCGTTATCTATCATATTTGATCTAGAAGGATGATTGATTATATGGTCATAGGTAATATGACTGCTTCTCGGATCGTTGGAGATCAGTTCAACAGCTTCAAAAAATGAAGTTTTTGCGAGACGCTGGATCGGTATAAATAAACTGATATGCTGATCCGACTCCTCTGACAGGACTGAAAAGAGCATATGTTTGATCAGTTCGTTTATTTCATGTCTGCTGCTGAGCAGGATAGATCTTTCGTCAGATGCACCGGTAATAACTTCCGAATTAACCTTATCATAGACTATATGCGGATTGCCGAAACGCGTTGATTCATTTTCGGAATCAGCTTTAAAGGTTTCGAGCAGCTTCAGTATATTTTTTCTGCTGTTATACGAAGAAGTAGTCAGCTTATCAGACATATAAATATCTCTGATATGATTCTTTTCACCTTCAGAGATGTTTAAAATATCAAGAAGACTCCGAAGCTGTGAGGAGGTCGGCAGACGTTTGCCCTTCAGAATCTGGTAGAAGGAGGATCTGTCGATACCAAGCATCTGTATAACGGAATTCTTGGATGTTAAGGTGTCACTTATGTATTGATTTAAAACTTCACCGGTTGAATACATTTTACTGTTTCCTTTTCGATAGAATTGATCGTGGACGATATAATAATTTGCCCAATAAATTATTTTAAATATAAACTGTTTTTAATGCAACTTTTTATTTTTATCATTGATATAAGAACTGTATTTCATCATCTGTTTTGAGTATCAGGAACCAGATAAGGACGGCTCAGGTTGATTTGGCATTAATTGAGTCGCGTATAATAATAAATAGTAGCATTTTTCATGTAAAAGTATTAAAATATTTGGGTAATGCAAATGAAAAGGAAGTGAACCTTGATGAAGAAGTTACTGCTTATAGCTCCTGAAGATGAGCTTTCAGTTGATTTTTCCGGGCTGCTTTCGCAAGATTTTGAAGTTATCAGAGCTATTGATGAGGATAGTGGTTTTAAGATCCTTGATGACAGACTAGACGAAATCGCAGCTGTACTTATTGATCTTGATCTGACAAGAAATACCGGTTATAGGATTAAGAACCTTATGGATAGGAATATGATTTTTGCATCTGTTCCTGTCATTGCCATAACTGACCATACACCTGTTGAGGAAGACCTTGAATGTCTGAAAAACGGATACTCAGAGCTTCTTTCGCCTCCGGGTATCAGAGAGATTGTTATAACAAGAATAAAGAATGCAATCCGTGCAAAGGATTCCTTTACATATACTGAAATGCAGAAGATGCTTAAGCAGCTTCCGTCAAACATCTATCTTAAGGATGAGAAGGGAAGGTATGTTTTCTGTACCCAGTACTGGCATCATCTGCATCAGGCGGGTGAAAAGCATTGGACTATCCGTGGAAAAACTGATGTTGATATACGTAAGGATAAGCAGAATGCCCTTAAGGCTATGGAGACCGATCAGGTCATGCTCCGCACAGGTGAAGGAACCGATTATATTATCGAGGAAAATGATGATGGTATTCAGGAGTTCCTTGAGCTTATCAAGAGACCTGTTTTTGATGAGGATGGTAAGATCACGGGTATAATAGCTCTTATTAATGATGTGACTGAGAAGCAGCTTCTCAAAATGGAGCTTGAGAAGAGATCCAAGACTGATCAGCTTACCGGCCTGCTTAATAAAGCGGCGGTTGAGGAACTTATAGATATGCTTCTCACCAATTATTATCATGACGAAAAGAAATGCGCACTTCTTATGATCGATGCAGATCATTTTAAAAATGTCAATGATTCTTTCGGGCATATTGCAGGTGACAGAGTGCTTGCAACAATAGGGCGCATCATTAACAATACATTTAAGGGAAGTGATGTTGCGGGACGTGTCGGCGGAGATGAGTTTATGGTATTTCTTCGTGATATTGATTCCGTTGAGTCTGCTGAATTTCTGGCAAAGAAGCTTCAGGAGGAGGTGCTGAATGCCTTCAGCGGAGATCTTGAAAAATGTGTAAGCCTTTCAATAGGCATATCCATGTATCCTGAGCATGGTAAGAGATTCCCTGAAATGTATTATGCTGCTGACAAGGCTCTTTATTATGTGAAGGAGCACGGCAGAAACGGATATCATATATTTCAGGGAGCAAACGAATAAAACCAGGTAATTTATATTTAAGGAGACATAAAAACAATGCGTAAAACAAAGATAGTATGTACCATAGGACCTGCAAGTGAATCTGAGGAGGTTTTGAAGGAACTCTGTCTGGCCGGAATGAATGTTGCCAGACTTAATTTTTCACACGGAACTCATGAAGAGCACCTTGCAAGGATAAATACGATAAGAAAGGTCAGAGAGGAGCTTCAGCTTCCTATAGCCATCATGCTTGATACAAAGGGACCTGAATACAGGATCGGTACCTTTGCTGATGGTAAGATTAACCTTTCTGAGGGCGATGAGTTCATTTTTACGACCGAGCAGATCGTTGGAGATGACAGCAGGGTTTCGGTAAGCTATGCCGGACTTGCAGACGAACTCGAGGTTGGTGATACTATCCTTTTAAATAACGGACTTATGACCTTTGAGGTTACCGGAATAGAGGGTAATAATATAAAGACAAAGGTTGTGATCGGCGGAGAGCTTTCAAATCGTAAGAGTATGGCTTTCCCTGGAAAGCATATTCATCAGGAATACCTTTCAGAGCAGGACAGAAAGGATATCATCTTCGGTATCGAGAATGGAGTTGATTTTATCGCATGCTCCTTCGTTTCCGTAAAGCAGGATCTGATGGACATCCACAAGATACTTGATGAATATGATGCTAAGAACATCGAGCTTATTGCCAAGATAGAGAATCAGTCTGGCTTCGATAATATTGAGGAAATATGTGAAGCCTGTGACGGTGTCATGGTCGCAAGAGGTGATATGGGTGTTGAAATATCCATTGAACGTCTTCCGGCTATTCAGAAGAAGCTTATTTCAAAGTGCCGTATGCTTGGTAAGAGAGTAATCACCGCGACAGAGATGCTTGAATCCATGATCCATAATCCACGTCCGACCAGAGCAGAGGCAACAGACGTTGCAAATGCGGTTTATGACGGAACAAGTGCAGTTATGCTTTCAGGTGAAACAGCTGCCGGAAGTTATCCGGTTGAAACCGTACGTACCATGGCGAAGATCTGTGAGGCAACCGAGCAGAATATCAATTACAAGAAGAGATTCTATAATGCGGATGTTGAGATAAGAAGTGATATTGATGCTATTTCGCATTCAACCTGCGGTATGGCTATTGACGTGGGAGCTAAATGCATCGTTGCATGTACGCTTTCAGGAATCACTGCGCGTATGGTTTCACGTTTCAGATCGCCGGTTGATATCATAGGCCTTACAACTGATGAGGCTACATGGCGTAAGCTTGCGCTTTCATGGGGAGTTACTCCGGAGATGTGCGAGACCTTCCCATCAACAGAGGTTCTGTTCTACAGTGCCAAGAAGGTCGCACAGAAGAGCTTTTCACTTAATAAGGGCGACAAGATAGTTATTACCGGTGGTGTTTCCGGTACTTCGGGCGGAACCAACCTTATCAAGATTGATGAGATATAAATATTGATTAACAATTGCCGATGATGATATCCTGATGGTTTTTAAATGAATAGTATTGTCATTGTCGGAAATAATATATTTGAATGTTTGCATATTTATAATAATTAGCATATTCGTTGTTTGATATATATTTTAAATATCATGATTTTGGAGATAAATAAAGCATCATGGGCAGACTGCTTGTAAGGACATTTATAAAGGATTACGATGACACTCAGAATCCTGAGGTCAGAAAAAAATACGGGATGCTTGCCGGAAGCTTCGGCATATTCTGTAATATAATGCTTTCGATACTCAAGATCATCATCGGACTTCTGTCGGGCGCTTTCTCGATAGTCGGAGATGCGGTCAACAATATGTCCGACGCAGCCTCTTCGATAATTACACTTATAAGCTTCAAACTTTCCGGGAAACCGGCTGATAAGGAGCATCCTTACGGTCACGGCAGGCTTGAATATATGTCCGGCTTTATCGTTGCAGTACTTGTCCTTGCCATTGCGCTGAACCTTCTTAAGGAGTCGATAGCACATATCATTAAGAAGGCGCCTATTAATGTCAGCATAGTGACGATAATAATTCTTGCCAGTACCATCCTTGTGAAGCTGTACATGTCTATATTTTATATGTATATCAGCAGGACGATAAAGAGTACTGCCATGAGGGTTACAGCAGTGGACAGCCGTTCTGACTGTATCTGTACAAGCGTGGCACTGATTTCGGTTATAGTCATGCTTGCCTTCGGTGTAAATATTGATGGCTATGCAGGTGCAATAGTCGCTCTCTTTGTTATTAAAGCAGGCATAGAGGGGGCAAGGGATACAACAGCGCTTCTTCTGGGTGAAGGACCGGATGAAGAAACGAGAGCGAGAATACTCGAAACCGCTGCTGAGTATTCTGAGATAATTGAAGCACATGATCTAAGAGTGCATGATTATGGTCCGGGCAGGACGTTTGCATCGATGCATGTTGAGATAAGTACCGAGGTTGGTATGATGAGAGCTCATGAGATAGTTGATGAGATTGAAAGAAGGATCGTTAAGAGCGGACTTGTTTCAGAACTTACTATCCATGTTGATCCTGTAGATAAAAATGATGAGTTTACTTTAGCGGCCAGGAAAAAGGTCGCAGATGAACTACGTCAGATCAACAGCAGTATCACCTTGCATGATTTCAGAGTTGTCCATAATGGGGAGAAGATGCATAAGGTGACTTTTGATATCACGGTTCCTTATGATTTTGATATGACAGACGACCTGATCATGGAGAAGGCAAAGGCTATCGTAAAGAAACTTCCGGGTGAACCTGAAGCAGATATCTTTGTCGATAAATCGTGAAATATATACTGAGTAATAATGTGAAATAATATGATGTATTATAAACTGCAGATAACTGAACTTTGAAGGTTTTTTTGCAACTTGATGATCCGGGATATTTTTGCTTTTAAGAAGATGGAAGGGGGAATACGATGATAGATGCAATATTTGGAAGGGGACCAATAGTTGCTATAGTACTTGAACTGCTAATGGCCATAGGATCATGGTTTGTTTTTAAAAAATGTGAGCGGAAGAAATGGATAGCCTTTATACCGGGACTCAGAGAATATCAACTTTCATTATGCGTTGACAGGGAAAAAACAGGAAGAAAACTGATGGTTGCAACAATCGCAGTTTTTATCATAGACAATATCATGCCGTTTATTGACCAGGGCAAGATAGAGAATTATTCCCTTGATCAGAATATCTGGGTTATGCTTTTTCTTGTGGCTGACATTACATTTGCGATTACAGCCTTTGTATATACACTGAAGATATTCGCAGGATTGTGTGATCTCTTTGGGGTAACAAGAAGCTGGCTGTGGCTGGTTATTCTTGTTGATAACTGTGTTCCTATTTGTATCTGGGGATTCTTTAAGAAATTTCAGCCAAAGGTTATCTATGTTGATGATGATATTGCCGGAGCTGCTCTGTCAGGACAGACAGCAAAGGTACTTGATTCGGGTCTTACAGTAAATATTGAAGAAAGAACGGCAGGAAACTTTCTGAAGAAAAGCTACCTTCTTCGTGATATTCATATGAATATTGAGCCGGGACATATGGTTCTTCTTCTCGGCGGATCCGGAGCCGGCAAGACTACCTTCGTAAATGCTGTTAACGGATATGAACCTGCTAAGGCTCAGATAGTACTTAACGGCAGCAGTATCTATGGTGACTACGATAAGATGAAATATCGTATAGGCTTTGTCCCACAGCAGGATCTTATGCGTATGAATGATACTGTATATAATACAATCATTGATGCTGCAAAGCTCAGGCTTCCTACCAGTATGGATGCCGGAGAAAGAAAAGAACGAGCTATGGAGGTTCTGAAGTTCTTCGGACTTGAACCGGTAAAGGGTAAGCTTGTCGAGAAACTCTCAGGCGGTCAGAAGAAGAGACTTTCGATTGCTATGGAATACATATCTTATCCGGATCTTTTCATACTTGATGAGCCGGATTCCGGTCTTGACGGAGTTATGGCAAGAGAGCTGATGGAGGGACTCAGAAAGATCGCTGATCAGGGCAAGATTGTAATTGTTATTACGCATTCACCTGACAGGGTTATTGACCTCTTTGATGATGTTATAGTACTTGCTAAGGACAGCAAGCTTACGGGACGTCTCGCATATTTTGGCTCTATCGAAAGAGCAAGAGGCTTCTTCGAGAGAGAAGAGATGGAAAAAATAGTTCTCAGGATAAACAGAAAGGAAGAAGGCGGAGAGGGTCTTGCCGATCAGTTTATAGAGAAATATGCGGAGGTGTGCCATGGCTGATAATAGTATTAAAGTCAAAAGTAAAGTTAGTTACAGAGGACGCTTTGCTCAGATTCCGATTTATATAGGCAAAAACTTCCGTATGTTTATTCGACAGAATGACTGGAAGGTTATTCCCATGGCGGCTTTCATAGCACTGCTTGTTTCCGTAGTTGTAAGACACAATTTCTTCGTAACTATGGAAGGAACTGCTATGGGAGCGCTTGCAGTTACAACAATAGCGCTTTGGAACGGATGTTTTAACTCGATTCAGGTTGTTGTCAGAGAGAGAAGTATTGTTAAACGTGAACATCGTTCGGGAATGCATATTACCTCCTACATCTTTTCACATATGGTATATCAGGCTTTCATTTGTCTGCTTCAGACCATAACCATACTGATTGTATTTGAATATACAGGTATTAAGTTCCCGACGGAAGGAACCGTATTCAGTTCTTTTATGATTGATTTCGGAATAACCGTATTCCTGATTACGTTTGCTGCCGATATGATGTCGCTTTTCATATCGTGTGTTGTTAAAACAAGTATGGCAGCCATGACAGTAATGCCGCTTGTACTTATGCTCCAGCTTGTTTTCTCGGGCGGACTTTTCTCACTTCCTTCAAACCTTAAGGGAATGACGAAATTTATGATCTCGAGACAGGGAATCTGCAGTATCGCTGCAGAAAGCGATTATAACGCACTTGTTACCAAATCAGCATGGAAGATGGTAAAGAAAATCGGAAATAGTCCTGATATGGATACTGAAACCAAGCTGATGATACTTAGGCTTGAAGAAGAGGGCTATGATGAGAAAATAAACGAAGAGGCTGCAAAAGCGAATTATAAGCCTGAGTATGAGAGGACAAATAAAAATGTACGTCTCAGATGGGAATTTCTCGGACTGTTCGCATTAGGATTTGCTATGTTGGCAGTCATAAGTCTGGAGTTTGTCGATAAAGACCGACGGTGACGATGGTGTTTATCTGCTGTAGTCAGAAATGTTACGATCATGAATTATTTTAAAATACATTGCGGATGTTTTTTAGATTTATGAGAAACTGCGCAAAAGAAGGGTGAAAGTATGGAAGAAAGAAACAGACCAAGAGCCAGAGAAAAATATGTAACAAACAATGGAAAAGGCGTCGGCCGAAAGGGCGAAGGACTTGGAACAGGTCCTGTCGGTTCATCTGATGTACAAGGAAGAAGAGGAGAGTCCGGTGAAGGACACCATATCAATAAAGCGGCCGCAATAGGTGGCGGCGGTGGTATCCTTGCTGCGATAATCGGTATTATCATGATGCTTTTCAGTGGCGGCGGTTCAGGTGGAGGAACCGGTTCAGGTGGCGGCAGCGGATCCGGCGGTAGCCAGAATATCGGCGGCGGAACGGCTGTAACTGAGGATATCGGCAGCGGAAGTTCCAGTGAAGGCGCAAATTATAAGCTTGATACAACTGTAGCAGCCGGCTCAAGAGAGAAGCGTACCAAGATACTTGGCGATAATAAGGATACAATCACCTTTATGGTATTTATGTGCGGTACCGATCTCGAGTCAAAATATGGTATGTCATCGGCTGACCTTTCAGAGATGGCTTCGGCTGATTTCGGTGATAATATAAATATCATCGTTTATACCGGCGGATGCTCAAAGTGGAAGACCAATGGTATAAGTAATAAGGTAAATCAGATTTTCCAGGTTAAGAAGGGCTCTATGACCTGCCTGGTAACCGATGACGGCAGTAAGCCTATGACAGATCCTGATACTCTGTCCGGCTTTATCAAATATTGTGCTACTAATTTCCCGGCCAACAGATATGAACTTATCATGTGGGATCACGGCGGAGGATCAGTCAGTGGTTACGGCTATGATGAGAAATACCAGAGCAGCGGATCGATGACACTCAGCGGAATCAATAAGGCTCTGAAGGATGCAGGTGTAACCTTTGATATGATCGGCTTTGATGCATGTCTTATGGCTACGGCTGAGACAGCTCTTATGCTTGATCCATATGCTGATTATATGGTTGCTTCTGAAGAGACCGAGCCGGGTATCGGATGGTTCTACACAAACTGGCTTACCAAGCTTGGCGCAAATACATCAATGTCAACACTTGAACTCGGTAAGCTGATAATCGATGATTACACCTATGCCTGCAAGCAGAAATGCCGCGGACAGGCAACAACACTTTCTCTCATAGACCTGGCCGAATTTACAAATACAGTTCCGTCTAAGATCGGAACCTTCTCAAAATCTGTCAGCAATATAATTGAGAACAGCGAATATAAGCGTGTATCTGATGCAAGAAATGTAACAAGAGAGTTCGCACAGAGCTCGAGAATCGATCAGGTCGACCTTGTTAATCTTGCTCAGAATATGAAAACTCCTGAGGGGGAGGAGCTTGCCAAGGCTCTTCAGGGAGCTGTTAAGTACAACAGAACCTCTCTTAATATGGCTGATGCATATGGAGTATCAATATATTTCCCATATCAGAGAACCTCTTATGTTGATAAGGCGTGCCAGAATTATTCAGCTATAGGAATGAATGATGAATACAGTAAGTGTATCCGTAAGTTTGCAAGTCTTGAGACCTCAGGCCAGATTCAGGCAGGTGGTTCAAGTAACGCCGGCTCGTCACTTTTTGATATGCTTGGTGGCAGTTCCGGCGGTGGAAGTGATTCTATTTCAAACCTTCTTGGCGCTTTCTTCGGTGGCAGAAGCCATGTTATAGATGATCTTGATGAATCGAATACAGACTTCATGGATGAGACTGATGTTGATGAAGCAGCTGAGTATATTTCAAATAATTATTTTGATCCTACAAAGCTTGTATGGGAAGACGAGAACGGTACTCCTAAGATCGCACTTGAAAGCGATCAGCTGGCGCTTATACACAGTATAGATCAGAATCTGTTTTATGATGACGGAACCGGATATCTTGATCTCGGACTTGATAATATTTACAGCTATGATGATGACGGAAAGATCGTTGCAGATGTTGACAGAACGTGGATATCTATTAATGGTCAGCCGGTTGCATATTATCATCTCGATACTGTTGAAAATGGTGATGATTATACGATCACAGGTCGTGTTCCTGCAATAATCAATGGCACGAGAGTAAACCTTATACTTGTATTTGATAACGAAAATCCGAAAGGATATATTGCAGGTTATCAGGTTGATTACAGGGAAGGCGAGACAGATGCGGTAGCTAAGATTGAGACAGATCTTCTTAATGAAACAGATGGATCAAGAGTAAAGGTTACATTTATATGTGATTATTATTCGTATGATATGGAATACCAGGATAGCTATGTTATAGGTTATGCTGAACTTGATGGCGTAACAGATGTGATCAGTAATACTGATCTGAGAGAGGGAAGGGTTAAGATTGCTTACGTCTTTACTGATATCTACAATCAGAAGTACTGGACACCGACGTTGTCAAGATAATAAATCAAAACTTAATAGTGGTGTTTAACTCAAATAAAACATGCCCCTTCGTGTGTAGCTGTCGAATACACACTCACGGGCATGTTTTAATTTGAGTATTAAGAAGCAAAACGACATAATTTGCAAATGATTTGCAAAATACTTCTTGACAACGGGCAGTGTCTTTGGTAGTATACATTTTGCAAGTGATTTGCGTTTTTTATTTTGCGGCCGGATTGTAAAATAAATGAATGGTCTGACGGGATCATTAAAGTAAGGGTGATGATATATTATGAACGATAAGATGGTCTGTTCGGATAATCAGAAGAAGGAATATCGTACACGCTGTAAGGATATTATTATGAACTATATTGAGGCTCATAAAAATGAGAGATTTTCAGCGGCGGATATAACTGATTATATTGAGAAGAGTGGGGCTAAGATCAATCTGACAACTATATATCGTAATCTTGACAAGCTTACGGCTGACGGAAAGCTTATCAAAACGAAGAATCCTTCGAATGATTGTGCTTTTTATCAGTTTGCTGAGAAGGACAGTCGATGCGACGGACATCTGCATATTCAGTGCAAGGTCTGTGGCAGAGTAGTTCATCTGAATGATAAATATATGGCGGATGTTTATGGCTATCTGAAAAAGGAACAGGGCTTCAGACTTGATTTCCGCGAATCTGTACTTGTTGGAGTGTGTAACAGATGCAGGATCATGCCTGTCTGAACTGCTAAATAAGCTTGTATGCAGAACATGGTTTTCAGGCGAAATTAATCTGATCGATGTGATTTGAATCGTATTAACATTAACGGAGAGTTAAAAGATGACAGAATTAAGAGACACAAGGAAAATTAGAATTATAAGCAGGACTGCAGTATTTGTAATCGCTTTAGTAATGGCTATTTACGGCTTGACAGGCTGCGCAAAGAGCAAGAAGGATAACGGAAAGATAAAAATCGTATGTTCGATATTTCCTGAATATGACTGGATCAGAGAAATAATCAAAGGAAATGAAGATAATTTTGACGTGACTATGCTGATGGCAAATGGTGCCGATCTTCATAACTTCCAGCCGACAGCTGACGATATAATGAGAATATCTGACGCGGATATATTTATCTATGTCGGAGGTGAGTCTGATAAATGGGTTGCAGATGCTCTTAAGGAAGCTAAGAATAAAAATATGATCGTTATGAATCTGATGGATGTTCTCGGAGACAGGCTGAGAGAGGAAGAGCTTGTTGAAGGAATGGAAGGCGAAGAAGAGGAAGAAGATGAGGAAGAGGAAGAAGGACCGGAATATGATGAACATGTCTGGCTTTCAGTCAAGAATGCAGAAATCTTCGTTAAGGCTATAGAAGAGAGAATTGCTTCGCTTGATAAGAACGAGACAAGAGTTAAGAAATATAAAGAAAATGCAGACAATTATATCGCTAAACTCGATGAGCTTGATAAAAAGTATGAAGCTGCTGTTGAGGGCGCGTTATTTGACACAGTCGTTTTTGGAGACAGATTTCCGTTCAGATATCTGGTCGATGATTATAATCTGAATTATTATGCAGCATTTATCGGCTGCAGTGCCGAAACCGAAGCGTCCTTTAAAACAGTAACCTTCCTTGCTGAAAAGGTTGATAAGCTGGGAATTGATTCGGTTATGGTTATCGAGACATCTGACCAGAAGATAGCAAAAACGATAATAGATAATACAAAAACCAAGGATCAGAAGATACTTGTACTTGATTCCATGCAGGCTGTTACAGCTAAGGAAGCCAATAGCGGTAAGAATTATTATGACATCATGGAGGATAATCTGAATATCCTCGTAGATGCACTTAACTAGTATTTACTGATAATTATTAGAAAATTACTCATATGCACTGAGACCGTTTGGGTTGTAACGGAAAAATTAGTTCCGAAACATCCGGTTTCAGGGCATATGATTTTGTGGTTTATAATATATATAAGTGAGGAAAGAAAATGGCGTATATCGTTTGCGAAGATCTGGCTGTGGGTTATGAAAAAAAGCCTGTAGTCGATAATATTAATTTCAAGGTTGAGAAGGGCGACTATCTGTATATAGTCGGAGAAAATGGTGCGGGTAAGAGTACTCTTATGAAGACTCTACTTCATCTTACTGCGCCTGTGTCAGGAAAAATAATATATGGTGATGACATCAAACCTTATGAGGTTGGTTACCTGCCTCAGCAGACGATAGTACAGAAGGATTTTCCGGCTTCGGTATATGAGATAGTTCTTTCCGGCGCATTGTCAAAATCAAAGCACAGGCCGTTTTACAGCAAGGAGCTAAAGGAACTTGCCAGAGAAAATATGGAGAAGATGGGCATCTGGGATATGCGTAAGAAGTGTTATCGTAATCTTTCAGGTGGTCAGCAGCAGAGAGTTCTTCTTGCAAGAGCACTTACTGCGACAACAAAGCTGCTTCTCCTTGATGAGCCGGTCAGCGGACTGGATCCGAGGGTGACAGCGGAAATGTATACACTTATCAATGAATTAAATCAGGATGGCATTACAATAATAATGGTATCTCATGATATTGAGGCTGCGCTTAAATATGCCAAGACTATTCTTCATGTCGAGGGCGAGAAGAGCTTCTTCGGAACAAGGGAAGAGTACTTGAAGAGCAAGGAATACAGGATGTTTATGGGTATTTCAGGACATGAGGATCATTTAAATTACGGTGATAATAACGTTGAAACAAAAGTATCAGATAAGAGTCAGGAGGTAAAATAATATGAGTGAATATTCGATTATGGATTATCTCCAGTATTCTTTTGTCAGATATGCGATCATAGTCGGAGTTCTGATAGCTCTGTGTTCATCGCTCCTCGGCGTAACACTTGTACTTAAGAGATATTCCTTTATCGGTGACGGACTGTCACATGTGGCTTTCGGTGCGATGGCTGTTGCTTCAGTGCTTAAGCTTTCAAATCTGAATTATCTGACACTCCCTGTTACGATCGTTTCGGCGGTTCTGCTTCTGAGAGTCGGTCAGAATACCAAGATCAAGGGTGATGCGGCTATAGCAATGCTTTCTGTTGCATCACTTGCAATAGGCTATATGCTGATGAATGTATTTTCAACCTCGGCAAATGTATCCGGAGATGTCTGCAGTACGCTTTTCGGATCGACCTCGATTCTGACGCTGCAGAAGACTGATGTTAATCTCTGTATATATCTGTCGATAGCGGTAATTATAATCTTTGTTGTATTTTATAACAGGATTTTTGCTGTTACCTTTGATGAAAACTTTGCGAAAGCAACAGGCACGCCGGCAAACAGCTATAATCTCTTGATTGCAATAATAACTGCGGTTATAATTGTTCTCGGAATGAATCTGGTTGGATCGCTTCTGATATCAGCGCTTATTATCTTCCCGGCTCTTTCGGCTATGAGAATAATCAGAAACTTCAAGGGCGTTGTTATCTGTTCGGTGATAATATCGGTTATATGTGCATTTGTTGGTATTATTGTATCGCTTCTTTTCTCGACACCGGTCGGTTCAACCATTGTTACAACCGATATGGCTGCGTTCCTGATATGCTTTACGATTGGAAAGATAGCGAAGATTGACTGATTGCGAAGATCATTTCTATATGTGCAGAAGAATGAAGGTGGAAAAGATGTTTAAACTGAGAATAAACAGGAAAATATTTGTTGCAGGAGTTATGGCGGGAGTTTTCGCATTATCCGCTGCCGGCTGCGGTAAACAGCAGGGCGGAAGCAGGCTTCAGAGTACAAATCAGGTTGAAAATGCGATCAAGGATCAGATGAATAAAGAGGATGGAAGTACTGCTAAGCCGGCCGATATAGTAACCACGGAAGAAGTTACAACTACTGAAACAACAACGGAAGCTGATTCAGAAAAAGACAATACAGCAGAGGTTGTTACTTCAGATACGCTTAGTACTGATGATCAGACAACAACAGAAGATGTTACAGAGGAGATACCGACTCTGGATATTGATCCGTCAACTATTGATTATTCTGATATCGACATTGACCTTACGACTATGAGCAGTGATATGGTTTATTCGACCGTTTACCAGATGGTATATAACCCTAAGGACTATATCGGTAAGACTATAAAGATGGCCGGACAGTATTTTGTTGCATATTCCAATAATCCGGAAAATACGAATTTTTATAATTACTGCCTTGTTGCCGATGCAACCGCCTGTTGCCAGCAGGGGCTTGAGTTTGCCTGCGCAGACGGTCACAATATATATCCGGATGACTTCCCGGAGGATGAGACAAATATTGAGGTTGTAGGTGTATTTGATATGTATGAGGAAGAGGGTTATACTTATACACGTCTCAATTATGCCAAAATGGATGTTGTAAATTAGGAAGAGCATGTCAGGATTTATATCATAAAATTTCATGTGAAAAGTTTTTGAGGTAAAAAAGATTTTGTAAAGTAGACACATACGGTTTACCGTGATAAAATAAAACCGGTCGCCATCTGGCGGTCGGTTTTTTGTGTAGATAATGAGCCAAGTGACGGCATGCGTGATATCACGCAAATGCAGGCATTTGGCGAATATCCATCACCGAGTGACGGGGTTACGAGGGGATGAGCTGACGCAGTCAGCATCTGCACAATGTGCAGATAATAAGATTATAAATACTCAGGAGGAAAATAAAATGAGTGATATGAATATAGTTTGTCTGGATCTTGAAGGAGTTCTTGTACCGGAAATATGGATAGCTTTTGCCGAAGCAAGCGGTATTCCGGAGCTTAAGAGAACAACCAGAGATGAACCTGATTACGATAAGCTTATGAAGTGGAGAATCGGAATCCTTAAGGAGCATGGGCTCGGACTTAAGGAGATTCAGGAAACCATCGAGAAGATTGATCCGCTTCCTGGAGCAAAGGAATTCCTTGACAGCCTTAAGGAGCTTACACAGGTTATAATTATAAGTGATACCTTTACTCAGTTCGCAAAGCCTCTTATGAAGAAGCTTGGCTGGCCTACACTTTTCTGCAATACGCTTGAGGTTGCTGAAGATGGTGAGATCAAAGGCTTTAAGATGAGATGCGAGCAGTCTAAGCTTACAACTGTTAAGGCTCTTCAGTCAGTTGGATTTGAGACTATCGCCAGCGGTGACAGCCATAACGATCTCGGAATGATCCTTGCAAGCAAGGCAGGCTTCCTCTTCAGATCTACAGACGCTATCAAGGCTGAGTATCCTGATCTTCCGGCATTTGAAAGCTATGATGATCTGCTTGATGCTATCAAGAAGGCTTTATAGATATGATAAATACTGTAATCGTTACTTTATCGATTGTGTAATAATACTGAAATATGTCGAAATAAAGATATTGATATTATATTATGTCGATATATGAAGATGATTGATCATATTTGTATTATGATTTGAATGATTATGGAGAAGCAATGGCAGAGAAAATATATACAATTCCTGTAAATGATGCCTGGAGCAGCGGATGCGAATGTCCGCTGTGCAGGCTTTATAAGGATCTCGAAAGGGATTCGATTGATTTTACCATGGGACCAAGCTATATGGAGGATGATAACAGAGAGCAGACCGATAAACTCTGGTTCTGCCCGCCTCACGTCAGGATGCTTTATGCTGAGAAGAACAGGCTTGGTCTTGCTCTTATGATGAATACACATATGAATAAGGCTATAAGAGATATCAGGGAAGCTGCCGCAAAAGGGCATGCTGCCAAGACCGGCCTCTTCAGTAAGGGCTCAGGTAAGAGTGCTGTCGGTACCTATATCGATCAGCTTGAAGCAAGCTGCTTTATCTGCGAGAGGATAGAGAAGATCTTCCCGAGATACATAGATACCATATTTTATATGTGGAAGAATGATAAGGAGTTTCCTGCCAAGTTTAGAGAAGGCAAAGGCTTCTGCATATATCATTACGGGCTTCTCTACGATACAGCCGTTGAAAAGCTCAGCAAATCACAGTGCGATGATTTTACTGAAGCCCTGAATAAGGTTTTCTTCGAAAATATAGAACGCGTCAATTCTGACGTCAGCTGGTTCATCGATAAATATGACTACCGTTACAAGGATGCTCCGTGGAAGAACTCCAAGGATGCCCTCCCACGTGGAATAATTAAGTGTAGTCATGACATAGTAGAGTGATAATTATTAATAATAGTCTGGATGTATATCCACCGAAACATCAGAATAATGCATTTGATAATGCGTTGTTATGATGGTGAGGTGGTAGAAAAATGAGAGGTTAAAATTGATAAAAATAGATAGTATTGATAACTACACCTTAATTAGTTCATGTGCTCTCCCTGAACAGGACGGAACAGGTTATCTTCTCCGTCATAACAAGTCCGGTGCGAGAGTACTTCTTGTGGATTGTAAGGATGATAACAAAGTGTTCTGTATCGGATTCAGAACGCCTCCGACTAACAGTAGGGGTATTCAGCATATTATCGAGCATACCGTGCTCTGCGGTTCAAAGAAATATCCTGTTAAGGATCCTTTTGTAGAGCTTTGCAAGAGCTCGCTCAATACATTCCTTAATGCAATGACCTATCCGGATAAGACCATGTATCCGGTGGCAAGCTGCAATGATAAGGATTTCAAAAATCTTATGGATGTATATCTGGATGCTGTATTTAACCCGAATATTTACGACAGGGAAGAAATCTTCAAACAGGAAGGCTGGCATTATGAGATGGAGTCGGTGGATTCACCGCTTACCATAAATGGTGTTGTTTACAACGAGATGAAGGGCGTGTATTCATCTGCAGATGCCGCAGCAGGCAGGGCAGTTACCATGTCACTTTATCCGGACAGTATTTACAGCCTTGATTCGGGTGGAGATCCTGACGATATTCCTTTCCTTACCCGTGAGGAGTATCTTGATTATCATGGAAAATACTATCATCCGTCGAACAGCTACATCTATCTCTATGGAGATATGGATTTTAATGAGAGGCTTGAGTTCCTTGATAAGGAATACCTTGCTGCATATGATGTTTTGGAGCTTGATTCAACCGTTAAGGAGCAGCCGGCCTTTAGTGCGCCTAGAGAATATACCTCTTATTATGCTGTATCAGAGGATGATGAGCTTACCGAAAATACATATTTAACCTACAATACAGTTATCGGAAAGAGTACGGATGTAAAGTTAAATACAGCCTTTGATATTCTGTGCTATATGCTTCTTGATGCACCGGGCGCGCCTCTCAAGAAGGCCATCGTAGACACCGGAATATGTGCTGAGGTTGACAGTAATTATGAAGATGAGATAATGCAGCCTGAATTCACTATGATCGCGAGAAATTCCGATGAAGAAAATAAGGATGTATTTATCAGTACTATAGACGATACACTCAGAAAGCTTGCTGATGAAGGGCTTGATAAGAGGTCTCTTGAGGCGGCTCTCAATCATTTTGAATTTAAGCATAAGGAATCCAATTACGGACGTTATCCTAAGGGACTGATCCTTATTCTCGATGCGATGGGCAGCTGGCTTTATGACGAGGATGAAGCCTTCACGAGATTTTCACTGGACTCAGTTTATGAGGAACTCAGGAAAGGCATAAGTGAAGGATATTTTGAAGAGGTTATCAGAAAATACATCCTTGATAATCCGCATAAGACATATGGCGTGACAAAGCCTTCAAGAGAGATTGCCGGACAGAAGGAAAAGGCCCTGATAGAGCGTCTTGATAAGCTTTCTGCTGAAATGACAGATGAAGATAAAAAAAGAATAGTTGATGATACGAAGCATCTTAAGAAATATCAGGAGGAGCCTTCTCCGGAGGAGGATCTTGAGAAGATTCCGATGCTGACTATCTCTGATATTAAGAAGGAAGCACGTAAGCTTAAAAACAGAGAGACGGTTGTTGATGATATAAAGGTGGTTCAGCATGATATATTTACGAATGGAATAAGCTACCTTGAATTCACCTTTGACACAAGCTGCCTTAGGGACGATGAGATTTCGGTTGCTTCACTTCTGTGCGAAATACTGAAATATGTCGATACGGATAATTATACTGAGAGTCAGCTGGCGGGTGAGATTGATATAGAGACCGGCGGCGTTGCTTTCGGAACTACTGTACTTACAACCGTTTCGGGAAGGGCAGTACCGTATTTCTTCGCTAAAACCAAATGCTTTGATGATAAGCTTTCCGAAGGTGTAAGACTTATTGATGAGATACTTAACAGATCTCATATAACCGACAGAAAGAGGCTGAAGGAGATAATTGCCGAGACCAAGGCAAATATCAGAAGTGATCTCGTGGAGTCAGGTCATCTGACCGCAGGACAGAGGGCTGCTTCATATCTGAATGCTGCCAATTATATCAAGGAACGTCAGGAAGGTGTTGATTATTACAGATTTATCGACAGACTTGACAGAGGCTTTGATGAGCTTTATGAAGAAACGGCTGCTTTACTTAAGGATGTGCTGAGCAAGATACTTCGTAAGGACAATCTTATAGTTTCATTTACGTCTGACAGGAAGGCTGAAGAAGCGCTTGCCGGAGTAATGAAGGCTTTCACGGATACCTTATCGGAGAAAGTAATTCCTGCAAATGAAGTGTTTGAGCTTACTGTTAAAAATGAAGGCTTTACGGCGGCTTCACAGGTTCAGTACTGTGCAGCGGCTGCGAGCTATAAGAAGGCCGGGCTCAGCTATAACGGCGCTTTAAATATTCTCAGGATAATATTTGGCTACGATTATCTCTGGATCAATGTCAGAGTTAAGGGCGGTGCTTACGGCTGCTCGGGAAGCTTCAGCAGATCGGGTATCACTCTTATGACTTCCTACAGGGATCCTAATCTGAAGGAGACCTTTGAGGTATTTAAGGAGGCGTATGAATACGTTGAAGCCTTTGATGTAAGCGAAAGAGATATGACCAAATACATAATCGGAACTATCGGAAGCATAGATCCGCCGCTTACTCCGCAGTCACTGGCTAATTTTTCATATGCAAGCTATCTTGCGGGCATAGATGATGAAATGCTGCAAAAGGAGAGGGATGAGATACTCTCTGCTGACAGTGAGACGATCAGGGGTCTTGCACCATATGTTAAGGTTCTGGTTGATTCGACTGTTATCTGCGCAGTCGGAAATGAAAATAAGATTAGGGAAGCTGCAGATATGTTTGGCGTAGTTGAGAATATTTATAAAGCAGGATGATCATATGACAAATAATTTTAAATCCGGTTTTGTGGCAATTGTCGGCAGACCGAATGTCGGAAAATCAACACTTATGAATTCTGTCATCGGGCAGAAGATAGCCATAATGAGCAGCAAGGCTCAGACAACAAGAAAAAGAATATCAACTGTATATACCTGCGAT
>OCTW011569807.1_pt1 | contig 19158 bp, 29 predicted proteins | sample 1539671 | NCBI WGS metagenome assembly OCTW01 (sample SAMN02144230, study PRJEB22623) | gut metagenome | biome: sheep rumen | host: Ovis aries | place: New Zealand
ACTTGACTACAAAGGAAACGAAGAATTCCTAAAAAATCGCGAGAAATTGCAAAAGGACTGGAAAGGAACCGTAAAAGATGATATGGATGCCGGTCTTAAGGGTCGCGAATTAAAAAAATACAATGTGGTTAATGAGAATTTCGACCCGGAAGATGATTATATGACCACACCCGATATTGTGGCTAAGGATTTCATTCGTTGGGCTACAACCGAAGCCGATCGCGGGCACAATTATCCAATTAATGCTATGCAGATGATTTATGACGCTTACGTCAATAAAGACCAAGAGGCTCTTGAAGATGTGGCAACTGCTTACTTTGAGGCTAAATATACTGACATGGCACAATGGGAAACTGTTATGAAAGGTGTTGAAAAAGCAGTTAATGCCTATGGTTATTACAATGATTTAGAACATAATAACGCAATAGAAGATAATAACGATACCGATGGTAATGAATCCGTCGATATGACAATTAATAATAATGAGCCGGTGGATGACAAGCCAGAACCATTGGACGAGAATAAGACAAATAAAACAAAAAAGAATATGAAACGTCTTCACTATAAAAAAACCACATTCCTTACAGAAGCACAGATGCTCAAGACTATTCCGGAAGAATTCAAAACAAACGGAAATAAATTTTATGTTAAAGACGCAAGCGGCACAGAGTATCTTGTTGAGTGCACCGTCGACGAAAAATTTGATTTTCCGACATTGTCAGTTGTGAGCAAATTGAATGAGAGTAAGACCAACAGCGAGATTAATCGTATGAAACAACTTTTCGGTTACGAAAGCTCACAGTTCAACACTAAGGTCGATAAAAAGTCAGAAACACTTCAAAGTCTTCATGAGGATATTGAGAAGGTCAAAGGATTGGAGAAACTTAAAGATTAAGTCAATTAACCAAAAATAAAGTCTTAATTCTCTTAAATCACTGAAAATGGCTAAAACAACAAAAACGGACGCCGAAGAGGGATTTGGTTCACTTGAGAAAATGTTAAAACTTCTCTCCAAATATGGAGCGTGGAATATCATAAAGGCCATTATACTTATTGTGGCATTCTTTGTGGTAATATGGACAACCACTCATATTGACACTATATTCGAAAACGTTATCGTTAAACAGAATGAGCAGAAGATTGAACAACATGAGACTGTTCTCAAACGAAGGAATGAGATAAAGCCAAAAATCGACCTTCTTCTTAAGAACACAATGGAAGAATTAGACGCCGACCGTGTATTTGTTATTGAAATGCATAATGGAACAAATAGCCTGTCCGGACTACCATTCGTATATTGTGAAATGACTTATGAAACATGCAAAAAAGGAATTATGCGTGTTGATGATGAATATGGGTCAGTTGTCATGTCAAGGTACACATTACCATACTATATGACAGAGAATCAAGTTTATGCCGGTAGTGTTGATGAACTGGAGGAACTTGACCCAAAACTTGCGCATCGTATGCGTGATAACGGTACTTATTATATATGTGTGGCTAATATGTACAGTTTTGACAGTTATATTGGTTACGTTGGAATTGGATATGCTGAAGGAAGCACACCTGCTGACGTGGATAAATTAAAGGCAGAGGTATTTAAACTTTCACAGAGAGTTTCAATTCTTCTTGATCCGGCACAAATGTAATAACAATGGAAAATCATGAGAAAAAGATACACATGGTAATCGAAATCATGCAATGGGTTCTGATAATCTTTGCGTTGTTTGCTTGCCTTTTTATATCCCCAAATATGAAACGGCACTTTGAGAATGACAAAGAGGAGAAACTATATAAGCAGATAAATGCAGATCAAAAAATAGAGCGTCTTAACAGAGAGAACATTATACTTATTGATTCACTGGCCAATCTGAAACGCGATACAGTCTATATCTACTCAACCAAAAAGAAATAGGATAAAACAACGATACTATCGGAAAAAGTGCACTGAATTTGTTTTTGGTGTGCTTTTTTTATTATATTTGCATAAAAGAAAATTTGTTTATCATGAAATTTGTAATGGTTTTTATTCTTATAATGTCGATTATGTACACCATTAAAGAGGCATTCAACATATTCAAGACTTTTAGAAAAGGAGAGGAATTTAAGCAACCTTGGTATAAAACATTATTATCGTTTGTTTCAGTTTCTTATATAATAACCATATTAATTTTCGGCATCTAATGGGGTCTGAAATGAACAGGATGATGAACTATATCAAATATGGTTTGTCTCTCAAGACAACCAGTGCGGACGGTCATGAATATTTCCTTGTTGGTATCAATTTCAATAAGAAGTGGCAAATTGTGGAACCATCTCCGGAGACCGGTGTTTCATGTGTTGCTGGTAACGACGGAGAAAGTGAATTTTATTATTTCGCTCCGATTGAGTGTGGTGTAAATGCCATCTTCGATTGTATTGATGACACCATCCATTACAATGAAGATGTTGAGAAAAAAATTACATTACTTCGCGAGAAAGTTGCTGAATTACAAGAATTGTTCGCGGAGAAACCGTATGAATGGTTGTTAAACCTCCAATTTGTATACAAACCGGCTAAAAAAGAAAGGGTGAAAAAATCCACCGAACCAAGGAACATTAAAGAAACCAAACGCATTAATGAGAAATTGCAAAACAACGACCTTGATGAAAAGATGATGGATGTTGCGCGTCACGCTTCAAATTTGGACACGTTTACTGACCCTAAAGAAGAGTTTGTCGGTTCGGAGAAAACTGTAGAAACCGGAAATAATATCGAGGAGGCGAATGAAATTGATACAAAGATTGCCGCCGCCCTTGAAAAACGTTAAATAGTATAATTTATGGTTGCACTTAAGATATTCGCATATATATTTTATGCATATGGCCTAACTACAATTATGGTATATGGCAGAGGCCCGTTCGGAATTTGTGAAAGTGTAAGGAAACTTGCCGCAAAAATATCGGACGGACTTGGTGAATTGTTCAGTTGCCCATTGTGTTTTTCAACTTGGGTTGGAATCCTGACCTCACTTATAGACATTTTGTTTTTAAAGACGGTTGCCCTGACTCCATTTAACATTATTATGGGGTCAATAACGGGCTTTTGGGGAGCAAGTCTTGTGGTTTTGCTCGACGCGTTTTCTACGGCGGGCTTTGTGTGGCTATTGCATCAATTCGAGGAAGCATTGGAACGTCATGGAACATATTATACGGACGAATTCATAGAGGAGGATGAGTTAAATGGCAAACAATAGAATGTTACAGACTGAACTGGATAAAAATAGTCTTGACAAGGCTATCATTGAGGCTGAATTGGAAAATATGAAAAGGAGATTTGCGGAAGATATGGCTGATATACCATACAGGACACTTGCAGCAAAGCCAAAGAAATATAAACGTCCTTTGAAATTCAAAATAAGAGAACAATTTACAGTATTCAAAGAGCAACTTAAGACATTCCTAGGCCTATGAAATTAAATGACGTATACAAAATAGTGAAGGCAATTGAGGACACGTTGCCTGATATTGCCAAAGAGAATAACGGACAAAACATCCGCTCCAATATTCAAGTGCTTTTAAACGTAAGCCCAAAGGAATTGAATGACATCAATAAGGAACTTTACCAGCAAGTAAACAAACCTCTCTATGAATATGAAGAGCCTGATGAGGTGATAGTCGAAGTTTTTGGTATTAAGGTCAACATCAAGAAACAATAGGCTTGCACTTTTTGATAGTTTCTTCCGTCCATCCTGTTTTCTCGGCCATTTTCTCAATCCAATTATGAACAGAACCTTTACTCAAATTTCCGGTAAAGTAGAGGTTTTCTATTTCGGACAGTCTATCATATAATATATTGTATAGCCTTGTTGCTTCCGATGGTGCTTTTGTCAGGACGAACGTGAAATCGTCATCATTTTCTATAAATAAATATGATTTCCAAACGAAGATACGGCAAATACTGTGTTTTTCAATATATTTCATTATGACATTATCAATAATGAATTTTGCGTCTTTTCTATCATATTTTGGATGATACCCGTACAGATAGAAAAGTTCCTCTATATACCAATCATCCTTTGCAATTATTCGCCATTGGGGGTCATCTGTCTTCACAGTCACAGACTCTCCCAAGTCGTTTCTGAATACCGATTCATTGTCTTCTAACTCCGGATCAATTTTTTTCTTAAGTAGTATTTCGTATTTAACGGGCTGTTCCCCACTTTTTATTGTGCGTTTTTCGTAAAACATGGGGCATATGGTGTTTTTATGGTTCATTTCGACGAGTTTGTTGTATTTCTCGACAGAACCAAATTTCCAAATATACCAAGCAAACGTCTTGTCGTATTCCTTGTTTTTTGTGAAGAATATTATAAAGCGTCCCTGCTCATCACCCTTATGTATCCTTCTGCGTACAAACGGCCTTCTATGATGCCTTATGTAATAGCGATGGTTAATCCTTTTGCGCCTTTTTTTCTTGTTTTCCTTTTCCCAATTGTAATGTAGGCGTTTTAGGTGAAATTCCTGCATTTCAATCTTGCGCTTTTCCCTCCTTTTTTGGACACGCTTAGCCAATGCAGCCTCACGGCGCTCTTGTTTTTTCTTCGCGTCTTTTAAGGCTTTTTCTTCAGCCTTTTTCTCGTTTTGCTTTCGCCTATATATCCCAACAAGGGCTTGTATACGTTCTGATTTCAAGGGTGAAAAATTCTTTCAAAATATAAATAGTCTGCCGTTCAGAGAAAAAGTTGTCCCAAAAGTGAAAAAGTTTTGGAAAATATAGTATATTTGGATTAGAATTCAATTTAAGTTTAATTTAAACAATTTAAAAATGGCAAAATTAGAAAAAGCAAGCGATGCTATCATCGATTTTATCACTGAAATTATTCAAGAGCACGATCTTGATGCATTCGCAGAGTTCAGATTTTTTGAACTTCCAAAACAGAAGGAACTCATTAAGGTAAGCAAGGCAAACGCGACAACTGAGTACTTTGCGAAGACAAGCGACATGGTCACTGTTTTTATAAACCCCAAAATTTGGGAAATGATGGAGGATTCACAACGTAAGATGCTTACCGAGAACGCGCTTAACGGTGTCTATTTTGATGAAAAGGATGATGGCACTGGCAAACTTGTCGTTGAACAGCCGAATCTAGCCATTTCTGCGGAATGTTATGCCAAGTATGGCAAAGAACTTGTTGACGCAGCCGAAGTTGCGGTGCATGCACTCCGTCAGATTAAGGAAAAAGAAAAACAAGAGAAAGAGGCGAAAAAGGCCGCAAAGGACAAAAAGTTTGACCCTTATGGCAACTGATGAAGAAATCGATAAAGTATTGGAAGAAATTGTCAAAAACCCCGATGATTTCTTCCCTACTTTTTCTGAAGAAATGGCTGAAAAAGCAAGGCAGGAATTATTGAAGATTTTTAAAGAAAAACCACGAAACTAACGAGTTGCACGTCGAATAATTCTACGTGTTACCCTTTGGTTATTGGTGCTTGAAGGTGTATTGTTGTTTGTGGTAGGTGCTTTTATGATTTTCACACCACTGTTACCGGTTTTCTTTTTAGTGCAGTTACATCCCATAAATCAATTCTATAATTTTCGCTTTATTATCAGGTCTTTTAACAGTTTTAGTAGGCTGTTTTATAGTGTTTTTTCTTTTACAATTGCAAGACATGTCTAACTCTCCATTTTATAATCGGAAACTTTATCAAAAGTCGCAAGAAATGCATCTTTTGCCATATCACCTTTGAAATCGTCAATAAGTGAAACAATATTAGATAGTTTCCCGTTATCTTCACATTTACCCCTGAATTCATCAAGCATTTCAGAAATAATCTTGCAGAGTTGACCAAGGTCGTTGGTTTTGTTTATACTTTGTTCAAATGAGAAATCGGAGAATGACGGCTTGCCGGAATATCCGAAATATTGCTCGGCAAGGTCATCAGTAAAATCCAATATGTCATCACGGATAATGTCACAAAGTTCGTGCGCATGATTTTTATCGGTGCTATAGTGCACCATCTTGGTAATATCAGCGTACATGTAGAGTTTCATAATTATATCACAAACTTCCTGTTGCATTGCAAAATGTATTTTGACTATAAATATCTTCAACTTTAAGAAAATTTAACGTTTTATTATAGGAATTATCAACGATTTAATAGTATTTTTGTGGCGAAATGGAGACAACAGAATTTATTTCGGAATGGCATCCTATTATTTTACCAGGATGCCCCTTGGTACAAACGAAGGACGGATTTAAAACTTTCGATGAACTTGAGCGCGAAGAAATAGAATCAATATTCGGATGGCTAATTGAGGAAGAAGATGGAAATTAAGAAATATATAGGATCGCTTTTAGATAGCAAAGCGCAGATACTTGTACATCAAGTCAATTGTACAGGTAGAATGGCAAGTGGAATAGCGAAAACAATTCGTGAAACTTATCCTGTCGTATATGATGAATATATGGAATATTGTAAAACAATTCCAAATCCTAAAATGCGGCTCGGTGATATCAATATTGTAAAAATATCAAGAAAACAGGCTGTATGCAATCTATTCGGGCAGTTGAATTATGGTTATGATGGAAAACGGTATACTTCATACGATGCACTTGCAGACGGATTTGAAAAACTTCGTGATTTCTGTCTTGAAAAAGGAGTCAAAAGCATAGCAATACCAAAGAATCTTGGATGTGGTCTGGGTGGTGGAAAATGGGGAATTGTTTCAATGATTATATACGAAACATTTGAAAAAACAAATTTAGAAATAGAAACATGGGAATACAATGGAACAGAAGGACAAGAAGAAATTTCTCGTTGACGTTGATGATGTTTTGCGTAGTCTAGTACCGAATATGGTCAGGATTTACAATGAAGAATTCAATGAAAATATGACTTACGATGATGTAATGATATATTATGTCGACAAATCATTCCCTAAAGTAAAAGAAAGATTTGGCAATGTTCCGCATTGGTTCTTCCAAGTACACGGCCATGAATTGTTCTATGAGAGTGAACCAATTAAAGGTGCTGTTGAGGCGGTAAATAAGTTACATGAATATGGTACTGTTGAAATTGTAACCAAGCAACGCAGCACGCAGAATAAGGTAGACACTCTTGTGTGGCTTGATAGGGTTGGGGTTAAATATGACAGTGTTTCATTTGTAACGCACAAATCGATTGTTTGTTGTGACTATTTCATAGATGATTTCCATGAAAATTTCATAGGATGTGGCTCTGAAGGCGCAATAGGAATACTAATTAATGCCCCATATAATAGAAACATTGATTTGAATGAACTCAAACCACGCACCGGTTTCTCCATGATATTGAGGTACAATAGTCTTGCGGACTTTATTAAAGATATTGATAATATCATTTAAAACATGAATACAAACACAATAATTTTAGAAAACGAAGAAATCAAACACAAAAAAGAACTTCTAAAAAACGCAGAGAAGGTCTTGAAGGAAGAACTTATAGGTATTGACAATGTCATTGACGATACTTTACTTAACATACGTCCTTGGTATCTATATCCTGAACTACAGGACAGACCGTTGGTCATCACCCTTGTTGGACTTACGGGAACTGGAAAAACCCAAATCGTCAGACGTTTGGCTGAATTACTTGATATTACTGGCGATATGGTTTATTTCAATTTTGCCGAAATCGGTGAAATGAAGTCTTGGGAAATTGAAGACACTTTTGAGGAATCAATTGACAACGGCACACCAAACAAGATGTTTGTTTATGATGAATTCCAGTATGCTGCAACCATCGACGAGAACGGAGGTGAAAAGGATAATAAAACCGGTTTAAAACCATTCTGGGAATTGATGGATAGCGGTGTATTGCACAGGCGTATTTCCACCTATGAGATTCATTGCTTACGAAAGTTACTGGATTACGCATACCGTATAAACAAAAATTGTAGGATTAATCTCGAAAATGGACGTTGGGTAAACGCCGAAGAATGTTTATCCTCGTTTTCTGCATATGATAGGGATAAATTTGAGCAGGTATTCAATGTTCCACGCAAGAAAAGAGACGATGAACCGGAAAATACGGATAACACGAAACAGTATCAAGCAACACCGGTATATAACGAAGACTTGAATGTTTTATCATATGATGACGGAGATGCCGATATATTTATCAGGAATGGATATATAAATAAACTCTCCGATATGTATGCACGGGTTTATAAATCCATTGATAACATTGACTTCCATAATATGTTATGCAAATTTGATTTCCTTGAACTCTGTGCATTTATTGAGGATTTAATAAAGAAGGGTGGTAAGGGTTATGACATGAACTTCAGTAAGTCAGTCATATTTGTCTTGATGAATCTTGACGAAGCATATGAAATGAGTTTTAATGTCAACCCCGACATGTTACCGGATCAATTCCATAAGATAACCAAGAAGCTCACCATAGTTGATATCAAGGAAGCCTTGAGGAAACGTTTTAGAAATGAGCAAATTGGACGTCTTGGTAATCTATTTATGATTTACCCATCATTCTCTGAAAAGTCATTCAGGGAAATTATCAATCTTCTGTTGGCAAAATATTCAGCAACAGTCAAGGATAAATGGCAAATCGACCTTGAATTCGATGACAGTGTGAAGGAGATTATCTATAAGGATTCCGTATTCCCTACACATGGAACAAGACCGATTATTTCGTCCGTCCATGAAATCATTAAAACAAAACTTCCATTGGTTGTTGATAGTCTCGGGGAGAATAACGTTGAATCTGTAGATAAGATGGTATATTCATTTGACGGAACGAGCATTAAAGTTGTTTCATACCTCAATGATAAAGTGATTGGTGAAGTGAAAATCAAACAGAGTCTTCGTGTTGACAATCATAGGAAACTCGAGGATAAGGAACAACAGGCACTTATTGCCGCACATGAAAGTGGGCATTTTGTTATGTACGCCAAATTACACGGAAAACTTCCGGAAAAAGTTTGTTCGGCTACCATTCAAAAGGATACTGGCGGATTTATGCTACGCGACAATGATGACGCAGATAGAATTTACAGTAAGGAGGATTGTCTTAATGACATCAAGGTAACACTCGGTGGTTATGTTGCAGAGAAAATGATATTCGGTGATATCAAACGTACAAGTGGAGCGTCAGATGATTTAAAGAAGGCAACAGTAATGGCGTCTGCAATGGTAAGGAGTTATGGTCTTGGAAACAGACCTGAGGTCACAACATATATGACAGGAGAACATGGAACAAGTGATGGAATGTTGATAAATGATGACTCGAAGTCCCCGGTGAATGCTGAAATACGCAATATAATAACGGCTTGTATGACTGAGGTTGAAAATACATTCAATCAAGTGCATTGGAAAAAAATGTTGAAGGATTCGGCTATCTATCTGTCAGAACATACCAACATGAATAAAGAGAAAATGGAGGAATTATATAATGAGGTTCCTGAAAATATAAGGCTTGTTATTGACAATAATTTCTACAGGAACGCCATCCAAAATTTTTAACATTTTTTAAGAAAAAACATTCAATGGGGTAAAGATATTTTGTTATCTTTGCCCTGTTGTAATAAATTAAAAAAATGAGAGATATAATTTTTCGAGGTAAACGTATTGATATTTCTGAATGGGTTTATGGAGATTTAGTAAGGGACAATATAGGTGGGGTTTATGTATTTCCTAATGATGCCAAAGGCCTTTATCCAGAATATAAAGTAAACCCCGAAACTGTCGGGCAATATATTGGTCTTACCGACATGAACGGCAACAAGATTTTTGAAGGGGATATAATTGCCTTTAATGCACGTTGTTTTGCCAATAGTAGGGTGTTCTATTACACTCGTTGTTCCGGATTTTATTTAACGAAATCAATGAATGAACCTAAACCATGTGACATCAAACCGTTTTTTTCGGATGATTGTTATAGATATGAGGTTATCGGCAACGTTTTTGACAACCCCGAACTCTTGAAAGGAGGTGAGGAATGAGAATAACGAAAATTTCAAATGAACTCATATGGAAAAATTTTGAAAAAATAGAGCGTATGACACGGCGCAAACGATACCCAGACTCAATGGCTGCTTTCCATCAAGGATGGAACGCGGCAATTCGTTTCGCGAAAAGGGTGGAAGACGCTCAGGCTGTATGTGAACAATGCGGAAAACTTATTCTGAATAACGATGACCTGCATTTTGATGCAGCATATATTCCTTTCTGTGCAAAGTGCCATAACAAACTGTTCTCGAAAGGAGGCAACAATGCATGAGATACTTTTCCGAGGCAAACGCACAGACAATGGGAAATGGGTGTATGGTGACTTATACCACAGAAAGATATGTGGTGTAATCTCGCCTACCATCCATAATATGGATTATACCGGAGGAAGTGTTATCCCTGCTACTATCGGCCAGTATACTGGTCTTAAAGACAAGAACGGCACTAAGATTTTTGAAGGTGATATCATTGAATATACCAGATATAATCTAAAAACAGGATATGACAGAAACGAAATGGACATCAAAGAGGTTGGCTGTATATTTTGGAATGATAGTAAACACGCTTTTTATTACCGGGCAAAACTTGATTGCGGTGCCGTAAGTGGGCTTTTAATTTTTGACGATGATAGATGTGATGGATTTGATATCAAAATAATCGGAAACGAATACGATGATCCAGAACTAATAAAAGTTGACAAAGACCCCTGACAATTTGTCAGTTTGTCAGTTTTGGCATGGATTTTGTTTATATAATGTAGGAAATAATTTAATGTAAAATAAAATATAATAGAAATGTCTAAAAAAGCAATTGGAATTGACCTCGGGTCAACATTTAGTGAAGTATGTGTAATGGAGCACGGTAAACCGGTCGTTGCATTTAATGAGGAAGGTGCTAATATGACACCCTCTGTAGTATCGTTTGTAAACGACGAACGCAAGGTTGGTGGTCCCGCCAAACGTAAAATGATAGTTAACCCAAAGGAATGTGTGAACCTTATTAAGCGTTTCATGGGGGCAACTTATGCCGAATCAAACGAGGCCATTAAGCATGTTCTATATGATGTGGTGGACAAAGATGGTCAACCACGTGTTAAAATTAACAATAAACTTTATTCACCTGAGGAAATTTCCGCTATGATCATCGGAGCGTTAAAGAAAAACGCTGAGGATTATCTCGGTGAGAAGGTTACGGATGCTGTTATTACGGTTCCGGCTTTCTTCTCAGATAATGCCCGTGCCGCCACCAAGAAGGCGGGTGAAATGGCCGGTTTAAATGTACTTCGTATTATTGCTGAGCCTACTGCCGCAATTCTATCATCCAACATTGATATGAAGGAAGGCGGAAAATTTATGGTTGTTGACTTTGGAGGTTCAACTCTTGATGATTCTGTGGCCGATATTTCCGATGGTGTCGTTGAAATTTTGAGTACTAACGGTGATGTGTACCTTGGTGGTAGTGATCTCGATAAAGCCGTTGCCAATCACATCGTTCAAGAGTATAAAGATAACTCCGGTATTGATATCACGACCGATGCACAGGCAATGTCCCGTGTTATGGAAGCCGCAGAGAAGGCAAAGATTGAATTAAGTGCATCCGCAATGGCAGAGATTAACATCCCTTACATCACAGTTAAGGATGGAACACCTCAACACCTCACCACACAGATATCACGCAGTAAGTTCGAGCAAATTATTGAGCCATTTATTAATAGACTTATTAATTGTGCCAAGAACGCAGTCAAGTCCGCTAATATTAGTAATTCTGAACTTAATGGAATTTTGCTTGTCGGTGGTTCTTGTCGTATTCCATATGTTCAGGATCGCTTGACTAAGGAATTCGGCGTACAACTCATTAAATCGAGTAATCTTGACCTTGCTGTAGCCGAGGGCGCTGCAATTCAGGCTAACACACTCGTTGGTGGTGAAGGTGCAAGTGATATCCTCCTGCTCGATGTAACCCCTATGAACTATAGTATTGAGACCGAAGGTGGTGTTGCCACCACCATTATTGAGGCGAATACGACCATTCCGTGTAAGAAATCACAGATTTTCAGTACGGCGGTTGACAATCAGCCGGCAGTTACCATTCATGTTCTTAATGGCCTTCGTCCGATGGCAAAGGACAACAAGACAGTTGGTATGTTTACACTTGACGGTATCATGCCCGCTCGTCGTGGAATCCCGCAAATTGAAGTAACCTTTGATATCGATAGTAATAGTATTCTTACAGTCACGGCTGTTGATAAGGGCACTAACAAGGAACAACACATCACCATTGACAACAAGGGTAAATTGTCTGATGAGGAAGTTGAACGTTTCAAGGCCGAGGCCAAAGAGCATGAGGAGGAGGACAAACGCAATAAGGAGGCCGCAGAGAAGGCTAATCGTTGTGAGTCCCTTATTTATCAGACCGAGCAGCAGATTGAGAACTTCAAGGATAATGAGAAGTTCACTGAGGACGACAAGACTTACTTCACAGGTAAAATCGATGAACTCAAGAAAATCAAAGATGCTAATGACTATAGTAAGTTTGAGGAACTTGAAAAGGAAATTCAGTCCAAGTGGTTTGAAATCAGTGCAAAAATGTATGCTGCACCTAATGGCGATAATGCCAATGCCATGGAGGATGTGATGAAGAATGCTGGTTTTGGTGCACAAGCACAGCAGCAGCCCACGGAGGAGGATCTGAATCAACAGGAAGTTGGTTAATCCAGCCAACAACATAAATGAACGGCGGTTGAAATATACCGCCGTTTTTAAAACTTTTTAACAAACTGGAATACAAAGGCTACAATAACTTAAGTATCTTTGCCTTGTTGAAAAAACATTACAATGCCACAAAAAGATTATTATAAAATTTTAGGTTTAACCGAGGAGGACAAAAAACTCCAAGGTGAAGAACTCAAGTCGAAAATCAAAGAGAACTATAGGAAATTGGCAAAAAAATTCCATCCTGACAAATTTGCCAACAAATCTGATGCGGAAAAGAAGGAAGCCGAGGAAAAATTCAAGGAAATAACCGAAGCCTATGATGTATTGACTGACCCCAAGAAAAGGCAGCAATATGAGCAGTTTGGGACAAATAGCGGTTTCACTTTTGAAGGATTCGGAAATACGGGTATGGACGACATTGATGAAATGTTGAACCGTTTCCGTGGGGCTGGATTTGGTAATCCGTTTGGCGGTTTTGAATTCGATATGGGTGGAATGGGTGGTTTCGGATTCAAACAACAGAATCAAACAGGCCCGCGTAAGCCACAGCCATTGAAACTCAAACTTCACGTGTCGATTGAGGATATATACAACGGAACCTCTAAAAAAATACGTTACAAAAGGATGATTCCTTGTGCACATTGTGACGGGAACGGATACGAATCCGGTGGACATATTGAAACCTGCCCGGTTTGCGGAGGTCTTGGACAGGTCATGCATACCGAGCGTAACGGTAACATGATGTTTCAAGAGACAGTTCCGTGTAACCATTGTGGTGGTACCGGTAGTGTTGTCATCAATCCTTGCAAAGATTGTGGAGGAAGTGGCAGGGTTGTCACAAGTGAGGAATTGGATATTCAGATTCCGGCCGGTGCCATTGATGGAGCCACATTTGCAATTGCGGGTAAAGGTAACTACGCTGAACGCAGCAAAAATGTAGTTGGTGATATGCTTATCTTTTTGGTTGTTGATCCACACGAACGTTTCGCAATTGCCAACCAGTATGACTTGTACACCGCGATCGATGTCCCTATCTTGGATTGTCTTACTGGATGCAAAGCAGAAATAGCCTTGTTTGGCGGAAAGAAAATTTCGGTTGACATTCCCAAATTCACCAAGGAAGGCAAAATATTAAGACTTAATGGACTTGGAATGCCGATTGGCAATGGAAATAGGGGTTCTCTGCTTATTGAAGTGAAACAGAAGTATCCGAAGGACATCAGTCGTTCAGAGGAGAAACTAATAAAAGAACTGAAAGATTCCAAAAACTTTAAATGACATGTCTGTTATTGTTGAAGGAACGAAGAAATTCAAATGTAAAGTGTGCGGCTGTAAGTTCACGTTGAACAATGATTATACATATACCGAAAAGACTGAGCGTAGATGGCCGTTCTTGGGTGATGATTATATATTACATTACCTTTTCGTTAAATGCCCACAATGCGGAAATTTAGTAAAAGTCAACGAATATAAAACAAAGTGAAACATAGTGCAGGAATTATTCCGTTTAGAGTAACGGATGACAAATATGAGTTTTTTGTGGGCCACCCGGGTGGTCCGTTTTGGAAGAAGAAATCCTATTGGGCACTCCTTAAAGGGGGTATTCAGGATGGAGAAGATGAACTTATGGCTGCAATAAGGGAGTTTAATGAGGAATCTGGTATAAAATTACCACAGGATGTTGAGGAACACCTTGTGAAAATTACAACAGTCAAACAAAATCCAAAAAAGAAGGTTACAGCATTTGCCGTGAAGTATGGGAATATTGACCCAAAGGTGTGTTTTTCCAATATGGCCGATAATTGTGATTGGCCCGAAATTGACAAATATGCGTGGGTTGAATACTCCGAACTTGTTAAAGTAACCAATGCAACCAATGTGGTTTTTTATGATGAAATCATTAAAATGGATAGGGAGGGCGCATTTAAATGCTGACCATATTGAATGGATTTAAAATCATTAACGAAGTCCATAAATTCGATGTTGTTATGTTTGGGACTAACATTTACGGTGAAACTGTAGGCGGTTTTCAGAAGGAGATTGTAGAGAAGTATCCGTATGTTAGGGACGAAAACATAAAGCAGCCGTATGGTGATATGCGAAGGTTGGGGACAAGGCTCACCATTCATAAAGGTTCCGACCCAATTATAACACTATTGTATATTTGCGCTAAAGCCAAGGGCAATCGAATGAATGGCTTTTATCGTGATTCACTCATTCACGCGCTGCAAACCGCGAATAATGAATTCAAGGGTATGCGGGTCACTTGTCCCATAATAGGAACCTCCAATTGGGATGGCAAACAGGATAAGACGGATATGATGCGACTTATTGATGACAATACACCTGATCTCAATCTATTTATATTTGAAAACACGAAAAACAGGCCTAAACGCTAACACATGCCAAAAAGAAACTGAATGTGAAAAAGGCAAAAGGCATAGATAGAAAGTGGTACAATAAACAGCATGAACAAAAGACAAGGAAAACAAAAAAACGAAATCAAGGAACCGCGTATCAATGATGAATTGTATGGTAACTATGAAGTAAGATTGGTATACACCGGCGACGACGGCGAGATAGTGAACAGAATATGCAGTCTTAAAGATGCAAAACATACGGCCAACAAAATGGACTTGGATCTGATTGAAATAAATCCAAATGCCAAGCCACCCGTAATGAAATTGGCTAACTATTCAAAGTATCTTTATGAACTGAAAAAACAAACCAAGGCCAAAAAACAGAACAGGGTTGAATTGAAGGAAATATCACTATCAGTCAATATCTCAAGCCACGACCTTCAAATTAAAGCAAATAAAGCAAAGGAATTCATTACCAAAGGAGACAAGGTAAAAGTAACCTTGATAATGAAGAAACGCGAACTATTGAGAAGGGAGGAAAGCAAAAAGGCTATTTTGGAATTCATAGTCCTCATGTCCGATGTTGCAACCCCGGAATCCCTGCCAAAGGATGAAGGAAACAAATCCATTGTCATACTTAAAAAGAAATAAATAATGTTACTTGTTAATTGTAAATCAAGAAGCCTGTCCCTTGATGGTAACGAAATGGCTCACAGATATTTTTCCGATATTCGTAAGTTTAAAAAATTAACAAACGAGGAGCAAAAAGAACTGATGATGTCCGTAAAACACGGTACCAAAAGTGAATCTGAATCCGCAAGGCGTAAATTGATTGAATGCAATCAACGTTTTGTCGCTTCACTCGCCAAACACCTCACAAACGGGGACAATTTCAATGATCTTATTTCAGAAGGAACAATTGGACTTAACAAGGCAATCGATAAATTCGACATAGATTTTAAACAAAATTTTATAACCTATGCAGTATTTTGGATAAACAAATACATGATCGATTATCTCATCGGTGACTATAAACTAATCACGCCAAAAAACGCCAATAAGGCATACACTTACGTGGCCACCGCCAACAATAAGTTTTTTCTCGAGAATTGCCGTTACCCAACACTTGAGGAACTTCAGGATATCCTTTTGGAGCAGGGTGTTGTCTTTTCCAATAAAGATGATTTAATGTCACCTACATTAATTTCGATTGATGAAATTGATCCGGATTATTGTGACAACGATGCCTCCGCTTTCTTCAAGGTTACACTGGCACATGAATATGACCAAAATACAAAAAACAACAATATCGAGGATGAACTCAATAAAGAACATGATAAAACGGTAGCGGAAAAACTATTGAAATGTCTCACCAATAAACAAGAGTTCATTCTTAAGCACTATTATGGCATAGGTTGTGAAGCGGAAACCTTTCAAATGATAGCTAACAAACTTGGTATTGAGACAAGAAGCGTCTCAAGAGAGTACAATAATGCGATACGCAAAATTCAGAAAAAACTTGGCTTGAAATTTGCGCCTGAAAAATAGTATATTTTTTAGAAAAACAACATAGAATATGGCAAGACTTAAAATTCAATTTACAGAGGATCAGATTAAACTAATTAAAAACCTTCGTTTCACTCAGATTGAACCGAATTTTTCAGTAACCCCATGCCACGAGGATGTGAGTGTTAAGGACGTCGGTAATGGGCGATATAATATTTCAAACATCGTCAGAATTGACGGTAAACCGGTGGCTGAATCAATTGCACCTATCGAGGTTCTAAACAATTCTGATTTTGGGGATAATCTATACGGCATTGATACCTACAACCTTTGGGGCGGAACATATATCTATGAAGACATTGCCTACATCATAGGTAAGATGGACAAAGTTATTGAAGGCACTCTTGAGGATCCGGCCGGACCGAAATTCGACGAGGAAACAACACAGTACATGGATGAACTTGCTTCCTTTATTATAGACAATCTTACAAACATCGAGGAAATCCTCCATCAGTTCTGTACGGAAGGAATTCAGGCCGGTGTGGTATATACCTGCAAGCCAAACGAACATCTATGGTCAAAGGGAGAATAATCGGAAGGAAAAATATACAAGAAAAATGAACGGAAGGTTAAATGGCCTTCCGTTTCTTTTTTATGTGTGATTTTTTTAAACACCTGCATTATGAATCATGTCAATAGCTGTGTTGGCTTCACGCGTTGATAGCGGGTCTTCTCCGGTCAACTGATCCTGGAAAATATGCCTAGCGGAGTCATGATCAACACCTGGATGCAAGGCATATGCAATCTGCGATTTTTTAATCATTGGGTTGTTATCAAGGATATTTTTCAACTGGCCACGGGCGGTGTCTGTTGCACCAACGGTATCTTTTTCCTTATCATCATCTTTTTTTCCGCCTTCAAACACCCCTTCGTTGTACATTTTTCGAAGTTCATTTTTAACAATCTCACGGATTGCCTGACGTTCAACATCCTCTCTAATAACTTGACGGACGCTTTCTTTTATATATTTCTTGATGGTATTCATATTTTTCAGAAAAAAGTATTTTTATTTGTCTATAAATAGTCTGAAAATAGTATATTTGTAAAAAAAGAAATATAAATATAAATTATGGAATATAGAATGTATTGCCTTGCTGAGAGGCATTTATCAATTGCACAAAAAACGATTCAAGCAGCACACGCCATTGTAGAGTATTCACTTAAATTCGGTGATACTGAGGAATACAAACATTGGGCTAACTATGATAAAACCATCATTGTATTGGATGGAGGGAATACGTCTGATATAAAGAGTGATATTGTCAAATTGACTGATATTGGGCACAATTATGAAATATTTATGGAGCCTGATATGGACAATTTTGTAACATGTATTGCATTTCTCGCCGACGAACGCGTTTTTGATTATGACAAATACGGAAGGAATTTCGAGGAATGGAGAAATTTAAAAATTTTGGAGAGTAATAGGCAACAAACCTATACAGATCCAGAAACCGGCATTACAAGAATAAATTCTGTGTACATTATGCCGCCAACTTATCCGGAGTGGATTGAATTGATTGGCGGTGAAAAACAGGAAAAATTAAAAGAAATAATTTCAGCCAAACGACTTGCTCAATGAAAATTGAAGAATTTTTTGAAAAATGTTGGAAACGAATAAAATCTATAATTTGAATTGTCTTGATGGGTTGGATCAATTGGATGACCAATCTATTGATTTGGTGGTTACTTCACCCCCTTATGACTACATGCGCCAATACTCAGGTGCGATTTCAGCGTGGAATTGGGATGTGTTTTGCCAAACGGTTGAAAAACTATATCGCGTTATGAAGGGTGGTGGCGTAGTTGTGTGGGTGATAGGTGATCAAACAAAAAATGGTTCAGAAAGCGGTACATCATTTAGACAAGTGATTTATTTTATGGAAGTTGGGTTCAATCTTAACGACACAATGATTTACAAGAAAAAGAATCCAATGCCGATGGTTCAACAGCCGAGATATAACCAGGAATTTGAGTATATGTTCGTATTCTCAAAAGGTAAACCGAAAACATTCAATCCAATAATGATTCCAACCAAATGTGGTGGACAGATATATGATTCAACTTGTAAAAACATTGACGGTGAATCAGGGCGCACACACAAAACCTTCAAGATAAACGCGGAAAAGGTTCACGGTAATATATTTGAAATTGCAGTTGCAAGAAATCGAAGTGCGCATCCGGCTGTTTTTCCGGAAGAACTTGCGAAAATCCACATTCAAACTTGGAGCAATGAAGGTGATTTGGTTCTTGACCCGTTTGTTGGAAGCGGAACGACAGCGAAAGTTGCAAGGGATATGAATCGACACTACATAGGTTTCGATGTTTCAGAAGAATATTGTAAAATCGCGGGAGAGAGATTGAATTATGTTATTTGATGACATTGACACAAACATTCAAGAAATTATAACAAAGGGTGATTTTGCAAAGAAGCAATCAAACAAAAAGCCGAAGTTCAAGTCTTTATGGCATGACGAATTTGCTCCATCGAACCATATAGGCCATACCAACTATCTTTTGAAGAAATAT
>OCTW013424933.1_pt1 | contig 19152 bp, 12 predicted proteins | sample 1539671 | NCBI WGS metagenome assembly OCTW01 (sample SAMN02144230, study PRJEB22623) | gut metagenome | biome: sheep rumen | host: Ovis aries | place: New Zealand
CCAAAGGGCGGCCCGCTGTGAACAGTTGGAGAGATATCCGGACGGTCAACATGGCACGCAGTATGTTGTTATGCCCCGCTATTCCGAACGGGCGCCCCGCGTGGTCGCCCCTACAGTTGTTGGGATTGTCAATTCATAGAAATTGCGTAGAGGCGATGTGAAATGAACGCAGTTTGCAGGCGGTCTGTGGTCTGCGTTTACCTGATAACGATGGTGTAATAAGAAAGTATGAAAGGGGAATCCATCCTATGAAAATCTTTGTAACGGGTGTGAATGGCCAGTTGGGTCATGATGTGATGAATGAATTGATCCGCCGCGGGCATATAGCCGTGGGCAGTGGTTCGAAGGCGGTGTACAGCGGGATGGCTGACGGGACGGCAGTGACGACGGCGCCGTATGTGTCTTTGGATATTACCGACGCTGATGCCGTACGGCGGGTCATAACGGATGTGCAGCCCGATGCGGTCATTCACTGTGCGGCTTGGACGTCTGTCGATTTGGCCGAAGATGATGACAAAGTGGATCAGGTCCGGGCCGTCAATGCCGGCGGGACGCAGCATATTGCCGATGTCTGCAAAGAACTGGACTGCAAGATGCTCTATCTCAGTACGGATTATGTGTTCAACGGTCAGGGGACGGAGCCGTGGCAGCCGGATTGTAAGGATTACCAGCCCCTCAATGTCTATGGTCAGACGAAGCTGGAAGGGGAATTGGCTGTATCACAGACGCTGAAGAAATATTTCATCGTCCGCATTGCCTGGGTATTCGGTCAGAATGGCAAGAATTTCGTCAAAACCATGCTCAATGTCGGTAAGACTCATGATACGGTCCGCGTCGTCAATGACCAGATTGGGACGCCGACGTATACTTTTGATTTGGCCCGGCTGTTGGTGGATATGATGGAAAGCGATAAATATGGTTATTACCATGCGACCAATGAAGGCGGGTATATTTCTTGGTATGATTTTACCTGTGAAATCTATCGCCAAGCCGGCTATACGACGAAAGTCATTCCTGTCACGACGGAAGAATACGGCCTGTCCAAAGCTAAACGGCCCTTCAATTCCCGCTTGGATAAAAGCAAACTCGCCGCCAATGGCTTCCGTCCGCTGCCTGACTGGAAAGATGCCTTGCGGAGATATTTGGGGAATTTAGTGGCTCGTGGCTAGTAGTTCGTGGCTCGTTATGGACTCAGATGCCGCTATGCGGCGATGGATTCAAAGTGACAACGACGCTTTGGGATACCCTCAGCGCGTAGCGGGCCGCCAGCCTCTGCTGTCCGTTTTGGCAGCCGTCCTGCGCCTCCCGTTGGTCGTCACTTGACGGGCCAAAAAGGCTTGCAGGACGTCCCCTACGGATGCCGTTGCGCGGCAACATCGCGGCAACATTTCATAATTGTATTACGACCGTGTGCTACTCGTCATAAATTCTGGCCATGCCCAGGATTCACGCGGGCCGCCTTATCAGGACGTCCCCTACGAAATCGCATGCAGGCGATAAAAAAATTATGCGGCTGCAGCCGCATCTGTAGGGGCCGTCCCAAAGGGCGGCCCGCTGTGAACAGGTGGAAATTATGCCTCGTTCTTCTGAACGGTCGCCCCACGTGGTCGCCCCTACAGTTGTTGGGGACTGTCAATTCCCAGGAGTCGTGGCGGGCCGCCTGCGGTCCTGTGGACCGTAAAAAAATACAAGACTCCGATTTGCGGCTTGCGTTTAACTAAATATGTTATAATAAAGGAAACATGCATGAAGGGAGATACAACAATGCAGATAAAGGTTGAAAAGAATGTGGGCGGTATTGATGGGCTTTGTGTCATTACGCCGACGGTTCATGGTGATGCACGGGGATATTTTATGGAAACGTATAATCAGAAGGACATGGAAGAAGCGGGATTCCATATCAATTTTGTTCAAGATAATCAGAGCATGAGCACTAAAGGCGTACTTCGGGGACTTCATTTCCAGAAGCATTTCCCTCAATGCAAACTCGTCCGTGCCGTCCGCGGCAGTGTCTTTGATGTCGCTGTCGATTTGCGCCGTGAGTCCAAGACTTATGGCAAGTGGTATGGCGTCGAATTGACGGAAGAAAACAAGAAGCAGTTCCTCATTCCGGAAGGCTTTGCCCATGGCTTCCTGGTCCTCAGCGATGTCGCTGAATTTTGCTATAAAGTCAACGATTTCTGGCATCCCAATGATGAAGGCGGCATGGCTTGGAACGACCCGGAAATCGGCATCCAGTGGCCTCAGCTCGTGGGTGACTATAAAGGTTCGCCCAGTGCCGCCGGTTATCATCTTGAAGATGGGACCCCGTTGAATCTGAGCGATAAAGACCAGCAGTGGCTGGGGTTGAAAGATACCTTTTCCTTCTGATTGCCTGAAAGCGGGGGTGGGCTTTATGCAGAACATCATTGCTGTGATTTGGGATTTCGATAAGACGTTGATTGATGGGAATATGCAGGACCCTATTTTTGAGGAATATCATATCGATAAGGCCAAATTCTGGCAGCATGTCAATGCCCTGCCGGCGCGCTATGCCAAGGAGGGCGTCAAGGTCAATGCGGACACGATTTACTTGAATCAGTTCATCAAGGACGCACAGAATGGGATTTTCAAGGGCCTCAATAATGAAAAGCTGAAGACTTTTGGCCAGAAACAGAAGTATTATCACGGTGTCCCGGAAATCTTCAAGAATCTCCAGCGTGTCGTCGAAGAGAATCCCAAGTACCGCGAGTACAACATCAAGGTAGAGCATTACATCGTCAGTACGGGTATGTCGGCTATCATCAAAGGGTCGGCGGTCATGCCCTATGTCGAAGCTATCTGGGGCTGTGACCTCATTGAAGGGCTCGATGGAGAAAAGCATAAGATCATCAGCGAAGTGGGCTACACTATCGACAATACGACCAAGACGCGGGCGCTGTTTGAAATCAATAAGGGCGTGCCCCAGCATCCGGAAATCGACGTCAATGCCAGGATGTCCGATGCTCTGCGGCGCGTCGCTTTTCCCAATATGATTTATATTGCCGACGGGCCCAGCGATGTGCCGGCCTTTTCGGTAGTCAAAAAATTTGGCGGATCGACCTTTGCCATTTACCCTAAAGGAAACAGCAAGGCCTTCTGCCAAGTCGAACAACTGCGGGAAGATGGCCGCATCGATATGTATGCTGAAGCCGATTACCGCGAGGGTACGACGGCTTATATGTGGCTGACCCACAAAGTCGACGAAATCGCCGAACGCATCTATAAAACAGAAAAAGAAAGCCTGGAAGGAGCCGTCTCGGCTGCTCCCAGACATTTGGTGTGAGTTTAGTGGCTCGTGGCTAGTGGTTCGTGGCTCGTAGGAGCTCGTACAGTGCTAAGACCCGTTAGGAATTTTTGCTTTATAGTTTGTAGTACAGAGTCTGTAGTTTGCAGAAGATGACTTTTAAATTTAACACCATCTACTAACCACTAACTGCTAGCCACTAACCACTTAAAAGGGCTTGTCGCACGTGCGACAAGCCCTTTTATCATCTCCGCGGCGGTGGTGGCCGGTGGCCATGGTGCGGCGGTGGTGGACGGTGCCAGCCCCAATCACGGTAAAAAGGGCCGCCCCAGTTCCAATAGGTGTCCATATACAGTTGGGTCAGGTAGGCGTTGTAGGCCATGCGTTCCAAATCGGCCTGGGTGACGACGGAGATGCGGCGCGATGCCGTTTCTTTGATGTCGCCGACGGTGACGTCCGCCAAGATGTCGACTTGGCCTGTCTTTACGGGGATGATCGTGTTGTCTTCTCCGATTTTGGCGACCGATTCATTGAGGCTTTTAGCCGTTAGGTCATAGGGAACATTGCCGGGCGTCTGCAAGGCGACGAGGCCCTTGCTGCCCAAGGCCAGATAGCGCGGATAGATGATGATGCGGCTCTTTTTCATCATTTTTTCGGCGCTGCCATAAATCAGGCCTTCATGAGCTGTGTCCATGCGCCAGACGGAACTCTTATCTTTGGCAACTAAGTATTCGCCAATCTGTTCTGTTGTCTTGTCGTCATAGGCCCGGACGCGGCGGAAATACTTGTCCGTCAGGTCCTTGTCGACGCGGAAATAATAAGGCCTGGTTTTCGCATCCAGCCCGGTCCGTTGGGAATCAATGGTCTGGAGCAAGGTCGTCACGTCTTTATAGGTCGAGCCCTTGGTCAGGTAATATTTGTCGATGATTTTACCTGTATGGCCGGCTAAGGGATCCGTAGGCACGCTGGCTTTTTCAGCTGTTTTTTCAGCCCCTGTTTCAGCAGTTTGGGGCTGTGCAGCAACTTCGGCAGGAGCCGTTTTAGCCGTGTCTGCAGCTAAGCCCGTCAACGTCGTACACGTGCAGAACAAAGCGGTCAGCATCGCCTGTTTCCATTTTTTCACGATACCACCTCCTCATGACCTTACTATAACGCGCCACTACGGCGAGCGTCAATATGCTGTAAAAAATCTTGTAAGAAATGCAACGCTTTAGTCAACTTTACAAAAATGTTACACTCTTTTTTTAGAATATGTTTAGAGCAAAACGTTTATTGAAAACCATTCCTCAAAGAGACATAATAAATATAAATATTGTATATAATATAAACATAAAAATACAATATTTTGTTATTACGATATCATTGTATTTAACGAAATGACTGAATTACTTGAACTCATTGTGACATAATGAGACGTGCAGGAGGTTTTATCGTGAACAAGACATATAAAGTTATCTATAACCGGACGCGATGCATGTATCAAGTCGTATCCGAACTTGCCAAGGGCCATACTAAATCAGAAACGCCGGAAATGCTGAAAAGCCTTTTCAACAAACACAGCGGGCTGACCCGAGGCATCGTGATGGCTGTCTTGTCCATGAGCCTGGCTATGCCCGTGGGGGTGGCCGTACAGGCGGATGATACATCGGGTAGTAGTGCAAGTGAAACGACGACGAATACTAGCAGTACAACTGCAACGGATACTGCTGCTAATGTCGATTCAACCACTATCGGCACACTGGATGCTAATGGCAATTACATCCAGAAAGATGCTTCTGTATCTTCTAATCTTTCCAAGCTGGATACACAGGTGAAGACCAATGCAGACGCTATTGACAGCACCGTAAAATATACCGATTCGAATAAAACGAAAGTTATGTTGGCAGGCGAAGGCGGCACGACGGTTACTAATGTTAAGGATGGTGCTCTGAACGATTCCTCCACTGACGCTGTGACTGGAAAGCAGCTCTATAATGTAAGCAATCGAATCGGCACACTGGATACTGATGGAACGTACATCAAGATGGAGGGTTCTGTATCTTCTAATCTTTCCAAGCTGGATACACAGGTGAAGACTAATGCCGATGATATTTCGTCTCTTACTTCGGATACAACCAGTAAGTTGGCTGCTAAGGCGAATGTAGATGCGTCCAACATCGGTAAAAATATCGATACCACCAGCACAACCACGGATGATGAAAAAAAGAAAATGCAGGAAGATAATGCTACACTCTGGGGTGAAGCGTTGGGACTTGGCGCTATTGAAAATGATGATTCTATGCTCATTTCTGGCGGTACGCTGTATAATGAACTTCGTCCTTCGGATGGTACTTATGTAAAGAGTGCTAATACAACAGCCGATAATTTGCTTGCCTTAGATACGAACTTAAAAAATGTCATTGATGCCATCGGTCTGGATGCAGATGATACGACGACTAGCTATACCTCGAAATTAAACAAGTATTTCAAAGTTAATCCAGAAGTAACTACTGCGGCTGATGGGAAAACGAAAAACTATGCTGCCGATGCCGCTGCCAACGGCACCAATTCCGTCGTCATCGGCCCCAGCGCCCAGGCCGGCGAAAGCACGACAGATGCCACCACTTCCACGACGACTGTGACCGGCGGCACCAGCAGCACCGCTGTGGGCGACAGTGCCAAGGCCAATGGCAATCAGGCGGTGGCCCTGGGCTACAGCGCCAGCGTCCTCAATCCGTCCAGCGGTACTTCGACGGGCAGCACGGCCATCGGCAGCAATGCTACGGTTGATTCCGCTTCCAACGCCATGGCTCTCGGTACCAAGGCGACCATCAATGAAACGGCCACGAACGGCCTGGCCATCGGCAATGGGGCTGTCACCGGCTCTGCGAAGACCACGGCGACGAAAGCAGACAACACGATTGTCGAAGTCGCCGCAGCGGGCGGCGTGAACAGCGTGGCCATCGGCACAGGGGCCACCAACGCCGGCAATACGTCCATCGCTCTGGGCGGCGGAGCATCCGTGACCAACGACACGGACGGCAATTACCAGGCTGTGGTCAAATCCGACGACATCGCCATCGGAACCAGTGCTAAAACCTCTGCTTCCGATTATTCCACGGCCATCGGCAAATCGGCCTCCGTTTCCCAGAGCACCGATGCCGTCCATCGGCAGTTCTGCAACGGCTTCTTCTTCCAATGATGCGCTGGTCCTGGGCAAGGAAGCCAAGGCCGCCAGTGCCGCCGATTCCATTGTCATGGGCACCAGTGCAGCGGTCAACTCGGCCGATGTGGTGGCCATCGACAGCAGCACCAGTGCCACCGGGGCCAATTCCGTGGTCATCGGCAAGAGCGCCCAAACCACCAGTGAAGGCGGCAATGCCATCGGCAGTTCCAGTACAGCATCCGGCCGTTCTACGGCCATCGGCCAGAGTGCGACCGCCAATAACTTTGATGCGTTGGCCATCGGCAATGGAGCAACGGCCAATGCGGACCGTTCCATTTCCCTGGGCTATCACGCAGGCGTAGGGACCACGGAAGGCAAAGGCGAAACCCAGACCTCCGGCTCCCTGATCGCCATCGGTACGGAAGCAGGCAACAATGTGGCGGGCATGCAGAACATCGCCATCGGTTCCAGCGCCGGCAGCGATACGAAGAGCAACTACAACGTGGCCATCAGGTCCAGTGCCGGGTACAACATCAGCTATTCCGACGACAGCAAGAACCAGAACGGCTATAACGTATCCATTGGCTACAAAGCCAATTATCAGGACACGGCGGCCAACATCATGAACGCCATCTCCATCGGTGAAAAAAACAATGCGGAAAACTATGCGGTTGCCATCGGTGGAGAAGCCCAGGCTACCGGGACCAACTCCATTGCCCTGGGCTATAAGGCAACGGCTGCAGATACGGATTCCATGGCGTTGGGCTATAACTCTTCGGCGGCCAACGGAAACATCGCCATCGGCGTGGGTTCCACGGCTCCCAAGATTACCATGAGCACGGCTTACCTTACCGGCGATGCGGCGCCTTCCACTTACATTTCCGTGGGGACGAGCGATAACCTGCGGCGCATTTCCAATGTAGCCGACGGTTCCGCTGCGCAGGATGTGGTAACGGTCCATCAGCTGACCACGGCTTATACGGATCTGGAAAATACCATCAAAGGCATCGATACCACTTCTCTGAATACGTATTCCACTACGGCTATCGACAGCAAGGTTGCCGATGTAAAATCCCAGATTGCCAATGCCAAGACAAAATATTTCTCCTACAGCACCTCCACCAGTACGCTGGCGGCCAATGCGGATAATACAGGTGCTACAGCTACGGCGGCGGACGCCATGGCCATCGGGCCCAATGCCAATGCCACCAATACGAAGACTCTGGCCATCGGCAACAACGTGTATGCCACGGGCCTACGCAGCATCGCCATCGGCACAGCGGACAACCCCACGACGGATTCTGCCGGTACTACGACCACCCACAATACTTCAGCAGAAGGGGAAAACAGCATCGCCTTGGGTACTTCGACAACGGCCCAGTCCGACAACTCCGTGGCCATCGGTACCCGTGCCCAGACGTATACCACGGATACCACCAAGGGTTCCATTACGGGCGTGAAGGCGGTGGCCATCGGCTATAGTGCAACTACAGCCGGAGATACCTCTGTGGCTGTCGGTAATAACGCCACTGTGAAATATGCTTCCGGTACGGCGGTGGGTACTGATTCTCTGGCGGACGGCACCAATGCTGTGGCCATCGGTGAAGGCAGCAAAGCCTACAGCGATAACTCTACGGCCATCGGCCAGGGCAACAGCATCACGGGCAACAACACCTATGGCCTGGGCAGCAGCAACACAGTCAGCGGTGCCTGGGGTTCCGTTACCACCAGCGGTGTGTCCGGGTATAACAACAGTGTGACCTCTGTTTCCGATGCCAATACGATGAATGCCATTTCAGGCATTTACATCACCGGCAACAGCAACAGACTGACCCAGAATGTGGTCAATAATGTGGTATCGGATATCACCGCCATGGGTAGCAGCAACACCATCGATGCCGGTGCGGGCGGTACGTCCAGCCATCCCAATATCCTGAGCCAGATTGCCATTGTCGGCTCCGGGAACACGGTGCAGGGCAAGAGCTCCGATGACAGCAAGACCAACAATATCAAAGATGTGACCATCCTTGGCTATAACAACAAGGTGGATGCCAATACGGACACCACCGTTGATTTTTCCAACACCCAGATTCTGGGCAGCAATGTGACTGCCAAACTGGGCAATTCCGTCTATCTGGGCAGCAATGCGGCCTATATAGGCCAGACTACAGCGGCCAGCGATGCCATCACGTCTGCCAGGACGGCGGCGGATGCAGCGGCAGAAGCCTCGGATGCATACAAAGCAGCCACCACGGATGCAGCGAAGGCCCAGATCAAGGCCAAGTATGAAGCACAGTACCTGTCTAAGCTCAATGTGGAAGCCATGGAAGCCAAAGGCACTACAGCCGGTACCCAGAGCTACAGTACGGATGAAACCTACGGCGACGGCACCAGCTACACCTACGCCGGCTCCAGCCCGACCGGTGTCGTTACGGTGGGCAGCGTGGGCGCGGAGCGCCGCATCCAGAACGTGGCCGCCGGCCTGGTCAGCGCCACCAGCACCGATGCGGTGAACGGCTCCCAGCTCTATGCCCTGACCCGGCAGATCCGCTTCGGCGGCGACAATTCCAGCTTCGGTACGACAACAGCAGATGACAAGAACGTGGTGGCCCGGGGCTCCAATGAAACCATCGCTATCACCGGCGGCAGCGATGCTGTCACTGCGTCCACTGCAGATGGCACGACCACTTATACCGTAGATACGGCAAAGCTGACAGATAATAACATCGCTGTGGTGGCTGATACGGACAAGGAGGCCCTCCATGTACAGCTGGCCAGCAGCCTTAAGAACCTGAACACCGCCCAGCTGGGTTCCGGCAGTGGCGACAGCTACAAGGAAACCATCAAGCTCGACGGCACCGGCACGAATGGCGGCCAGATGACCCTGGCAGGTGCCGATGGAACAGTAAAGACCACCATAGACACCACCGGCCTTACCGTAGCCAATGGGCCCAAATTCACCAGTAGCGGCATTGATGCAGCTAGCCAGAAAATCAACCATGTGACGGCAGGCTCAGACGATGCCGATGCTGTGAACTACGGCCAGCTGAAAAATGCCCGGACCCTGCTTACCAAGGGCGCCAATACCACTTTGTCGGATACGGTCAATGGTGACCGGCACACCTACACAGTGAATGTGGATAACCTGGCCGTGAAAGCCAATAGCACAGGCACCACTGTGGCCCTGGCCAATGGAATCAATTTCAAGAATGGCACCAACACTACCAGCGCTGTTGACAACAATGGCAACGTCACCATCGATACCAAGAACCTGACGCTCGAAGCCAATGGCACCAATAAGGCATCTGTCAGCATGGATGGCGGCATCAACTTTAAGAATGGTACGAATACCACGGCGACCGTCGATGCAAATGGCACAGTGACTATCAATGCCACCCACAACAATTTGAGTACGGTATCTGCGGCAACCGGGGATAATGACAATGTGATCTTGACCCTGACGGATGTAGACGGCAATACGGTCACTTCTACTGGCCTCAAGAATACATATACCACTGTTACCAAGGACGGCACTGCCCATACGGTCACCTTTGCAAGAAATGATGGGACAACAGAGACCTTGTCTCTGGGCGATTTGGACGGTGCTTCTAAGAGTGAACTGGCTACTGCTGCCGCGAAAGCAACATCTGAGGTGACTAACGGCACGAACGTGACATCTGTTACGAAGACAACTGGCAATAATAATCAGAATATCTATACGGTCAACGTCGATGATTTGGCTGTGAAGACAACAGATGGAGAGAAGAAGTCTGTTCATTTGAAAGACGGCCTTGTCTTTGCCGATGGTACCAATACGACAGCAACGGTAGGCGACAACGGTACCATCAAGTTCAATGTATCCGATAATGCTATCAAGAAGCAGGCAGTAAATGCTATCAATGTAACGGGCGGCAGTAATGTGACCGTTACGCCGGAAACGAATGCGGACGGTACACTTAAGACCTTTACGGTCGATGCTTCTGACCTGAAATACAGCGCTAACGGCACCAGCAAGACGACAAGCCTTGCAAATGGCATCAGCTTTGCGGCTGGTTCGAATACGACGGCAGAGATTGACAACAATGGGGCCATCAAGATCAATGCAACACACAATAAACTCAACGCTGCAGGTACGGCTACAAAAGCAACAGCCGACAGCAATGCTGTTACGCTGACCTTAAATGATGCCGATGGCAATACGACGACCACCGCCTTGAACGATACCTATACCACAATTTCCAAGGATGGCACGAATAAGAAAGTCACTTTCAAGCGCAATGACGGTGAGACGCAGACTCTGGAACTGTCCGACTTGGGCGGTATTACGGCAGCCCAGGACAAATATGTCACCGGCGGAACGGTAAGTTATGATAACAAAGGAAATGGCACGGCTTCCCTTACGGGGAACAATGGACTCACCGCTTCCATCACTGGCTTAAAAGATACGAAGGTTTCTTCCGGTACGGCAACCTATGTGGGAACACAGGGAGATGCCTCTGGCAGTGCAACCCTGACCATGAATGATGGCACCAAAGCCACCATTTCCGGCCTGAAGGATGACTACATCACCAGTGCTGCCGTCCGCACAGAAAATAACCATGTGACCATGACCCGTCTGGGCGGCGGTACGGTGGATCTGGACCTGAACCCAATCCTGGGGAAATACAGCCTCAGCGACTATCATCTGGTAGGTGCCGGTACGACCCATGACCAGGCCTATGCCGTTGACAGCAATGGCACGGTAACGCTGAATGTAGTGGATGATAAGAATTCCAATGGTACGCCGAAGACCATCCAGATCACCGGCCTGGCCTCCCAGTCCGATGTGGATGCAGGTTGGACAATCAAAGGCAAAGATTCGACAAATGCAGATGTAAACGCCAATATCGGTAAAGGAAAGTCTGTGACCTATAGCAATGGCAACTACACCAAGGCTGTTGTCACCAAAGATGACAGTGGCAATGCTACAGTGACGGTGGATGTGACGACAGGTACACTGACGACTGGAACCGACGGCAAGATTACCTCTGCTGATGGCCTGGCAACCACCGGGGCTGTGGCGTCTGCTGTCAACGGTGCTTCCTGGACCATTCAGGATGGCAGTCATACGGGTAATGCACAGCAGGTCAAGGCTGGCGATACGGTTTCTTTCAAGGCTGGCGATAATCTGACACTTGACCAGGTTGGCAGGGAATTCACGTATAAGCTCAATCAGACGCTGACCAACATGAACAGTGTCACCGCTGTAGACGACAAACAGAACATGGCTGTCCTGAACGGGGAAGGCCTGAAAGTCACCGATGCCCAGGGCAACGCGTTGACCCAGCATGCCACGGAAGTGCGGCTCCATGATGCCAACAAGGCAGCCGATGACACCACCACCGATGTGGTCCTGAACAAACAGGGGCTGCAGAACGGCGGTCATACCATTACAGGGGTGGCAGACGGCAAGGTGGTGGCCGGTTCTCAGGAAGCGGTCAACGGCGGCCAGCTCTATGACCTGCAGCAGAAAGTGGGCAGCGGCTGGAAGATTACGGGCAACAATACGGGCAGCACTACCAGTATCGGTGCGGACAAGACCGTTTCCTTCATCAACGGCAAAAACAGCACGGTAACCGTATCTGGTTCTGACTCCGGTGCCACGGTCAAAGTGGATGTGGATACGGCCGAACTGGCTGTGAAAGACAACAAAGCCGTTGCCACCGGTTCCGGTGTGGCTGATGCCCAGGAAGTGGCAGAGGCCATCAACAATGCGGCCTGGAATGTCCAGAAGGCAGGGAATACTGCACAGCAGGTGAAGGCTGGCGATACCGTCACTTTTGATGCTGGCGATAATATGGTCCTGACCCAGAGCGGTACCAGCTTTACCTATGGCCTGGCTCCGGATGTTAATACGAATACCATCCGTCTGGGTGGCAATAACTGGACAGGCGGTATCTACATCGGCAAGCAGAGCGGCGGCGGCGCAACCCTGAATGAGGGCGATTATATCACCGGTCTGGATAACACTGCCTGGGATCTGTCCAAAGTGGTAGACAACCGGGCGGCTACGGAAGGGCAGCTGAAGGCAGCCATTAACCAGGTAACCATTGCCTCCCAGAGCGGCGGCTTCGGCCTGCGGGATGAAAAAGGCAGTACTGTTTCCCAGATGCTGGGCCAGACGGTAGGCATCATCGGCGATACAGAATATGAAGCCGACGGCAAGACCGTCAAACAGCAGGGCAATATCACCACGGAAGCCGACAGCACCAATGCAGGGGCTGTGAAAGTCAAACTGAACAAGAATCTGGATCTGACAGAACAGGGCTCTGTGACCATGGGGACCACTACGCTGACCAGCGGTCAGGCCAAAGTGGGCCAGATCACGGTGAATGGCACTGACAATACAGTGAGCGGCCTGGCCAATACTACATGGGATGAAGCAACGGCGAAAGCAGATGGCTATAAGGGTTCCACGAAAGCGGCTACGGAAAGCCAGCTGCAGGCAGTCTATACCCAGGCTACCACCACCGCTTCGGCCAACGAACAGCATATCCAATCAGGTACGTATGATATCGTTACCAAAACCGATGGGAATGGTGAGAAGCAGAACAGCGTCACCATGAATATCGTCGATGGAAGTGGAAATACGAAAGGCCAGGTTGTCATCAACGATGTGGCCAAAGCCTCCGACCTGGGCGACACCACTGCGCTGGATAGCGATATCCAGAACAAGAATGGATCCAATTCCGTGGTGGATGCGGTGAACAACCTGAATGGCAAAGTGGGGGACAACCGGTATCTGGATGTGACCGGCAAGGAAATCCAGAATGGGGACAGTTCCACCACGGCCATCGGGAAATTGAACAACCGCATGAATGACATCTATTCCAAGGCCACCCAGCACAGTACGGTGACCAGGGCCGATGACAATGTGACCATCCAGACGTCGACCAATGCCGATGGTGGTACCAATTACCAGATCGGCCTGAACAAGGAGAAAATCGACCTGGGCAATGTGACCTTCAAAGGCAATAACGGCTCCGTGGAAGCGCAGTCCATGAAGGCGGATACCTTTACTGCCGGCAATACGGTGGTCAGCAATGAGGGAGTCAAGATCGGCGATAAGATGGCCTTGACCAGCGATACCTTGAAGGTGAACGGAAAGACCTACGTTTCTGGCGATGGCTTGAATGCTAACAGCCAGAAGATCACCAATGTGGCTGACGGCAGTGCGGACACTGATGCGGTGAACGTGAAACAGGTGAACGAACTGGCTGCCCGGCAGGGAGAAGCCATTGCGGAAAACGCTGCTCACATCGGCGAACTGGGACGGGCGGTGAATAAACTGGGCAACCGCTTGAACCGTGTCGGAGCCGGGGCAGCTGCATTGGCAGCGCTCCATCCGGGGACCTATGATCCCAATGATAAGTGGGATTTCTCGGCCGGTATCGGTCATTACCATGACGCCAATGCCGTGGCTATTGGAGCTTATTATCATCCCAATGATACGACCATCTTGTCCATCGGTGGCAGTATGGGTGGCGGTGAAAATATGGTCAACGCCGGCATCACCTGGAAGATGGGACGCAGCGGTCATGAACAACGGGCAGCTCAGCCTGTGGTTACGCATCCGGTCCAGGCGGCTCCTGTCGTACAGCAGGCCGCTCCGGCCCGTCCGGCGCCTGTTGCTACTCCGGCGCCTGTTGCTACTCCGGCACCCGTTGTCACTCCGGCTCCTGTCACTACGCCAGTTCCGGTAAAAGCGGTCGTTCCGGCAATGCCGGCTCCGGCTGTGACGACGGCCATGCCAGCCGCTCCGGCTGGCGATACGGCAGCCTTGACTCAAATTTTGGCACGGCAGACGGCGATCCTGGAAAAACTGGCTCAGAACCAGTCTCAGGCGGCTCGTCCGACAGCGGTAGCACACGGCGACGATATTTTCCCAGATGTCCCGGAAAATCATTGGGCCTATGCTTATGTAGCTAAATTAGAAAAAGCCGGCGCGCTCAAGGGATTCAAGCGTCCGGCTGTATTGAAGAGTCCTATGATGACGCGTGATGATTTCGCGTCGGTATTGTACACGGCCATGGCCAACGGGGCCACGACCAATCCGGCCTTGAATGGTGACGACAGCCTGAACCGGCTGGCCCAGGAATTTAAGGCGGAATTGAAAGATGTTAAGCCGTAAGGCTTATTCGCCTAGGGCATAGAGTACGTCGGCTGCGACGGCGTTTAGGTTGTAGCGGCTGGTGTAGCACACCAGGGTCCCTTGGGACGCGGCCTGCTGGCAGGCTTTGCGGACCAGGGCGTGGCCCGTGTGGTTGGTGTTGATGATGAGCACGTCGGCGCCTTGCAGTTTTTGGACGTCGAAGTGCTTGTTTTCTAAAATCATCCAATGGGGGAAGTGCGTGCGGACTTTGTCATGCCATAGGGCGCTGCCTCCGGCCAGACAGACGCGGAAGCCTTCCAGGGCCTTTTCCAGGCGCGACGTGTAGTCGTCGGGCAGGGGAAAGGCCCTTTTTTCGACGTCTTCCTGGGGACAGCGCGTTTCCCATTCGCGCAGGGACTGTTCCAGCGTCTGGACGTAGCCGTCGTAATTTTCCTGCAAGGTCTGATAATAGGCCTGGGTCTGGGCTAGTTCATCGCGGAGCCGGGCGGCATCGTCGTCGGCGACGGGCGGCGTGTCGTCGTAGACCAGGCGGATGACACCCAAGGCCAGGGCGATTTGGCCGGCCGTATCCAGAACGCCTGCCAAGGTCAACGCTTCTGCCGTATTCGACGGCATACGGGGCTGAGTTACCGCCATGAGTCCCCGGACTTTATGGCCTTTGATGGCCGTCGGCCGCGGGAATTGTTCTATCGTAATCGTAGCGGCTTTCACCGTGCCTGCTGAATCGGTCCGGCTCAGATTGTAAACGGCTTTGCGCGGCGTGAAGGATTGCTGCGTCAGGCGGCACGTGCCATCCATGCAGCCCGTCTTGTCCGGGAATTCGATGTACCCGTCTTTTTGCAGTTTATCCCATAATCTCGCTGTCGGAACGGGGCGCCCTGCCAGGCAGAGCATTTCGCCATATGGTAAGAAACATTCATTGCCGCGGCACGATAGTCCCGTTATTTCATTGATATACATAAGCTGTGTGATTTTCATAATATGATTTCTCCTCGCGTCCATAGAATATGTTTCTATTATAAGGCAGGCCTTGGGGCTTGAATAGGGGCGGAAACATCTTGTTATGAAGGGAAATTCACTCCATTTATAGTTCTATGAAGAAAAAGCACAAAAATTTTTGTGTCAAGGAGAAAAAATTATGATAGAATAAGGGGGTACATATGCAGAGTATACTAATAGAGGAGGTGCGCCGATAATGATGAAGCGGAATATCGTTCTCGTCGGCATGATGGGGAGCGGCAAGAGTCATATTGGCCGCAAGCTGGCTCAGCGCCTCGGCTGGCAATTCGTCGATACGGACCGGCGCATTGAACGGGCTGTGGGCATGACCATTGCCGAGTTCTTTGCGAGCTCCGGAGAAAAAGTTTTTCGCGAACGAGAAATCAACATCCTGCAGCAAGTCAGCCGCTATCACGAAGCTGTCATTTCCTTTGGCGGCAATTTTCCCATGAATGTCGGTACTTATCGAATCCTGCATCGCCATGGGTTTATCGTCGCCTTATTGTCTGAACCGTTCCGTGTGGAAGAACGGGTCAGCCGTCACATAGGCAAGCGGCCGACTGTCGATTATGATAATCTTCATGATTTCGTCCATACGATGATGAAACAGTGGGAAGAGGTCTATCCGTACTGCGACTGCGTCATTGATACGACGCGCGGGGGAGCGTCACAGATCGTCGAATCCATTGTCCATAAAATCAACGAAAGGCATGTACAATTTATTGCCCGGGAAAAGAAGGAGAAGGATGTAAAATGATCAACAAAATCGGAGTATTGACCAGCGGCGGCGACGCTCCTGGTATGAATGCGGCTATTCGCGGAGTTACACGGTATGCCATCCAGAAAGGTCTTACTGTCGAAGGTATCATTCGCGGCTATGAAGGGCTGTTGAGTCATGAAACGCGCCCCTTAGGTCGTCGTGATGTCGGCGCTATCATCCATCGCGGCGGTACGATGCTGCGGACAGCTCGCTGCTTGGAATTCAAAGAAAAAGAAACGCAGAAAAAAGCAGCTGCCTACCTGCGTGAACTGGAAATAGATGCCCTCGTCGTCATCGGCGGCGACGGCTCCATGCGCGGTGCCCAGGCTTTGAGCCGCTGGGGCATCCCGACCATTACCATCCCTGGGACTATCGACAACGATATGATGGGGACGCAGTACACCCTGGGGTTCGATACGGCTGTCAATACGGTTCTGGAATCGGTCAATAAGATCCGTGATACGGCGTTCTCCCATGACCGCGTCGCCGTCATCGAAGTCATGGGCCGTGAAGCTGGATTCATCGCTCTCAATGCCGGCATGGCTTCCGGTGCCGAAGCGGTCCTGGTCCCGGAACATCCTGTCGACTTGGCTGCCCTTTGCCGTCACCTGGAAGAATCGCACCGCATGAAGAAATTGAGCAGCATCGTCATCGTCGCCGAAGGTGCTGCCAAAGGGGCTGATGTCGTCGACTACATCAAAGAACACACCTACCTTTCGCCGAACTTGACCGTCCTCGGCTATGTCCAGCGCGGCGGCGCTCCATCGGCTTATGACGCCATCATGGCCGGCCGTTTTGCCCAGAAAGCCGTCGACAGCCTGCTGGCTGGCACGTACAACTGTGTCGTCGGCCTCATCGATAACCGCGTCGTAGCGACGCCGTATTCGGAAGCCGAAGCCCTGCGCTATCCCATCGACGAAAATCTGTTGAGCCTGGTCCATCTCTTAGGGAGATAAGGCGTCTGCGGCGCCGTTTGGCGTGCAACGTGATTCGTTTGCCGTGGCTGTGCATAAAGGAAATGCTCCTTGTGCACAGCCTCTTTTTTTGCGAAAGCTCTCACAAATACAGGTTTGGGACACCCACAGGATTCGCGCGGGCCTCCGCTTATGGAGGCCCCTACACCGCGGCCTGCGGCCAGCCGACTGCGTTTGTTTATTACGGCAAACGAACCACGACCCACGGTAAACGACGTGAAAAAGGGGTTATGCATGACGACGGCAGCCTTCGTGCGATAATCCCCTTCAATGCGTTGACATCTTATAAATATGCACGTATAATAGAGTAGCGTATATATTATCATATGTTACAGAGTGTCATTTAGAGGAGTGTTATCATGTCGTTTGATTTTAGTCTGATCTGGAACTCATTGCCCCTGCTGTTAGCCGGTGCCGGTGTTACCATTGAAATCACGGCGATTGCTGTCGGCCTGGGTTTCATTTTCGGCCTGATTACCAGTGTCTGCCGTCTGTCAGGCGTCAAGGTCCTGCAGGTCATTGCCGTCTGCTACGTCAATATTATCCGTGGTACGCCTATGCTGGTCCAGATTTTCCTGATTTATTTTGCCCTGCCCATGGTTATCGGTGAACGTATCAATCCTTTCGTCGCTGCCGTCGCTGCCTGCTCGATCAATAGTGGGGCTTATGTTTCGGAAATTTTCCGCGCTGGGATCCAGTCTGTCGATAAAGGCCAGATGGAAGCCGGCCGGTCCCTGGGCTTATCGTGGATGCAGACCATGCGCTACGTCATCTTGCCCCAGGCTTTCAAACACGTCATCCCGCCGTTAGGCAACGAATTTATTTCCATGACCAAGGAAACGTCCCTGGTTTCGGTCATCGGTTTTGAAGAATTGACCCGCCGCGGCCAGCTCATCATCGCCAAGACCTATGGTTCTTTTGAAATCTGGCTTACGGTTGCTGCCATTTACCTGGTCATGACCTTGACCATTGCCCGTCTTGTAAGCTATTTGGAACGGAGGTTCGCAACGGATGATAGAAATTAAAGGTTTGAAAAAAAGTTTTGGCAAGCACGACGTCCTCAAGGGCATCGACTTGACCATTCAGGATAAAGAAGTCGTCGTCATCATCGGCCCGTCCGGTTCTGGTAAGAGTACGATCCTGCGCTGCATCAATTATCTGGAACAGCCGACGGCTGGGGAAATCATCGTCGACGGCATCAGCATGAGCGATGCCAAGAGCATCAACAATATCCGCAAGGAAGTCGGCATGGTCTTCCAGCGCTTCAATCTCTTCCCGCACATGACGGTCTTGCAGAACATCATCTTGTCGCCTATGAAGACCCGTGGTGAAAGCAAGGAAGAAGCGACGAAGACGGCTATCCAGCTGTTGGAAAAAGTCGGCCTGGCCGATAAGAAAGATGCCTATCCGGAAACCTTGTCCGGCGGCCAGCAGCAGCGTGTGGCCATTGCCCGCGCCCTGGCCATGAAGCCGAAATTCATGCTCTTTGACGAACCGACGTCGGCCCTGGACCCGGAAATGGTCCGCGAAGTATTGGACGTCATCAAGGATTTGGCCAAAGACGGCATGTCTATGGCTATCGTTACCCATGAAATGGGCTTTGCCCGGGAAGTCGCCGACCGCGTCCTGTTCATCGATGAAGGGAAAATCCTCGAACAGGGCAAACCGGACGACATCTTCTTCCACCCGAAAGAAGAACGGACGAAACTCTTCCTGTCGAAGATCCTGTAAAAAGCGTAAAAAAAAGCTGTCGCATAAGCGGCAGCTTTTTTTGTTGCCGGTTTACCCTGTTGAGCCGGCGAAGCCTGCGAAATATAACCCACCCGCTATGCGGGTGCGCGGTGTTAGTTATACTAA
>OCTW011566739.1_pt1 | contig 19151 bp, 5 predicted proteins | sample 1539671 | NCBI WGS metagenome assembly OCTW01 (sample SAMN02144230, study PRJEB22623) | gut metagenome | biome: sheep rumen | host: Ovis aries | place: New Zealand
GATGTACGGCTTCAGGAAGAGGCACGGAGAAAGGAGGTTTAAATAGTGGCCTCTGATCTCGACAAATAAACTGGTGCCGATTTTTGAATCCAAATAATGCAACACGTTGGTGGCGACAGATCCAAATACGCTTTGCCGAGAGAGCGTGAGGACGGGCGCCAAGAAAACTATTCTGCACTCATGGTGTGTATCTACCTATTCATATGTTACCCGATGAGCCATGGCAGAATAACTACATCAAGGATGGCGGGCAGGCGGCTCTTTATTCCGGTACTGCGTTAATGACGTGCCTCAACCCATGTTGAGTGCAACCTCTTATTTTCGCAGATCCCCCGGATATTCAGAGCAATACTCCACCGTATGATGCTTCTGCGGTATTGTAGAGCCTCAGCCTATTCATGTGCTACCTCGTTCAAATCGCAACAGCAACTGAAGTTTATGCTCGCTCGTCAAAAGTGGTTTCGGATACGCACAATCTGTCTTTTCGCGACAAGAGACAATCGCAAGGGATTGTGCAACACCGCAGAAACCCGACAGAAAGGAAGGAAGTTTATGAAAAGATTGAAAAAAATCTTGGCTTTGGCGCTGGCCACAGCCATGGTGCTGTCTATGACAGCATTGTCTGCGTTTGCAGCATATACGTATACCCCTGTGGAAGCAGGTGCAACGTATGATGATCAAACAGAGTATTTCACAGATCAGGAAGGCACTGCTTATACAGGCGGAGAAGATGGCTTTGAGGATGCTATTGCTTCCGGTCTTTTCACCAGAACAGGTGAAGCGGATGAACCTGTGGTAGATGATCCCGCTCCTGCTACTCCTGACAATACAAAGGGATCGATTGAACTGCTCCAGGAGCCTGCTGCGTTCAAGGATGCACATACATACAATGTATATCAGATTTTCACAGGCAACCTTGTTGATGGAAAACTGACAAATGTTAAATATGGTGCTAACTATGGAAGTACAGGTTCATCTGTTCCTAAGACAGAGCTTGATGCCATTGGGACAACAGATGCCAATGCACGTGCTTTTGCGGATGATTTAATGGCAAATAATCATGCAAAGCTCAGCGGAGACCCTGTTGCGCAGCTTACAGCTGATAATTTCAAGGCGGAGAACCTTACTCCTGGCTATTATCTTATTGTTGATACCATTAATGGGACACTTGCTAATGGCGACGCAATGGCACAGTACATTGTTCAGGTCCTTGGACATGTTTCTATAGACACAAAGAAGGATGTCACGGAAGGCGGCAAGAAAATTACCTCTGACGATCATCCTGCATCAGAAGGCGGAGATGCCAACCCTGGACTTAGCGCTGATGGAAAAACTGATAATGTGAGTGTTGGCGACAAGGTCAATTTTGAGATTACCTCTAAGGTCCCTTCTCATGCGACAGATTATGATTATTATTTCTTTATTATCAACGATACTTTGAGCGATGGGCTTACTCTGGATCCGACTTTTACGGTTACAGCTAGCACAAAGGGTGCTCTCAATTCTCCTGCTGATTATGTTCTGTACCTTGCTGATAAGTATGATACTGGCAATGCATATAACACGCCTGATGGATCATATACTTTCCAGATTGCGCTCCAGGATGCCAAGGCACTTGCAGGACAGACAATTACCGTCACTTATTCTGCAACACTTAACAAAGATGCAGTTATTGGTGATATAGGCAACCCCAACACACAGAATGTTAAGTATTCCAACAACCCGAACGAGAAATATGAAGGCGAAAAGGATGAGCAGAATCCTGGTAAGCCGAAGAGCACTTCCACAAAACCGTTTGGCGTAACTCCGGATTCGGTTACTAAGACTTACACCAGCGGTATTAAGCTTCAGAAGTTGGATCAGGATGGACTTGCACTTAAGGGCGCTTCCTTCACAATCGAAGGTGATAGCATCAATCAGGTTGTGAAGAATAGCGAGACTTTTGTAGCCGGTGATGGCGAGTACTGGAAACTTAAAACTGGTGCATACACTACAGATGCTCCTGTAACTGCCGATTATATGGAAGCAATTACTGGCGCTGAAGTGGGTGATGATGGATATGTTCTCTGGCAGACTGGAGATGAGGAAGAAAAGGTTACTATTAATAGTGTGGACTACAGAGTTGTGAGGGCTAACGAGGCTCCTACACATATTCTTGTCAAAAAGAATGATATGCTTTATGACAGCACTGAAACAAAGTATACAAAAACTTCTACCGAAACAGTAGAGAGTACGACAAGCCATGTATCTCAGAATCTGCCAGTTAATGATGATGGTACTCTGAATCTTGAGGGACTTGGCGCAGGTACATATACCATCAAAGAGACGGTAGTTCCTTCTGGATATACAAAAGCTTCTGATACGACCGTTGTTATTACATTTGATAACACAGAAAAGAAGTTTACGGCTACTGTTAATGGGACAGCAGTTAATGCTGATGCTACCACAAATCTCTTCCCCATGGATGTTATCAACGTGGCAGGTAATACCCTTCCTTCCACCGGTGGTATCGGTACCACAATCTTCTACGTTGTCGGTGCAATCCTCGTCATTGGCGCAGGTGTTGTCCTGATCACCAAGAGAAGAATGGAAGCCTAATACTGGCAGATCGCTTTCCCCAATCTATGGGATTGAAACGTGAAGCTACATTTTAGACGAAATCACTAAATCAGGTTTTCTTCATGAAATAACCTGATGCCCGGCATTGCCGGGACGGTAGACAAAACTTAGCTATAAGGCCAGGAGTTGAGAAGACGTTGGTCGGCTCGTCTTCTGGCCTTTAGCTTTGATAAGAGGGTATCTGCACATTTCATTTGTGAATGACCATATCTGCTCAGGTCTATTGAGCAACGCTTGAACCGATATTGTTGTTCACAAACAATTCCTGGAACCGGATGAAACCGGAATGTGAATAGAAGTGTAGTGATTCATACCCATAAGGGGGATTCCGAAATGCCCAAAAAAACAGAATTTTCAGGCCAGCGTTTCGGTCACCTTGTCGCAGTGGATCCCACCGAGAAACGCAAGAACGGATACACCGTATGGAGATGTCTGTGTGACTGCGGCAGAGTTGCATATGCCGCTTCACGCGAATTAAAAAACGGCCGGGTGGATAACTGCGGACATCCTGACTGCACCTACCATCAGGAAGCTCTGAAAATGTCCGCCCGCTATATTGATCTGACTGGCCAACGCTTCGGCAAGCTTGTCGTGAAATCTCAGGCAGGGAAGGATGCCAAAGGCCGCATACTCTGGAAATGTGTATGTGACTGTGGCGGAACGGTGATCACGCCGACAGGCCAGCTCAACGGTGGTTACCGCCGTAGCTGCGGCTGCCTCTCCCGGCCTCCCATTAAGGATTGGGTGGGCAAGCGGTTTGGCGAACTCACTGTTCTTGCATACGATGGAAAGCGCAAGGGCAAACATTGGTGGAAATGCAGATGCAGCTGCGGAAATGAAGTGACCGTCTGCCAGTCAAACCTCAAAGATGGTCACACGACCAGCTGCGGTTGCCAGAATACTCCTTTCGCATCACGCACGCTGGTAGATGGAACCTGCGTAGAGGTTCTCCGCAGTGCTGTAGAAAAAAAGACAATTGCCAAAAACAACAGCTCCGGTGTCCGGGGCGTTTACAAAAACAAACGCAGCGGCCGCTGGTGCGCGCAGATTACATTCAAAGGCAAGACGAAGTACCTGGGCAGCTACGATACGATTATGGAGGCACAGCGTGCACGGGAACGGGGTGAAGAGATCTTTGAAGATTTTCTTGCCTCATTTGATGCACAACAGGAAGGCGCAGATGAGAACTCATCTTCTGCAGCCGTCTCCTTCTGAGGCGCTATTTTCAAATCTTTTTATTAATACAGCGCATAACAAAAACATCCTTTTTCCGCCTACAGCTCTGACGCAAGACATCTTCGGGAGCGACTCAATGACAACAAAGGAGTTTCAAACACATATTAAACATGATTTAAGACGGCATTACTGACAGTTTTCGTGTCAACAGAAGTGAGTTGGGAAGATATTAGCACAACCGCAATTACAGCATAATAACAGAGGCAGCAAGTATCATGAGAGCATTGATTAAAAAAATCCGCCAACTTCTCAAAGATAAACGCTTTCGCAAAATCTGGTATCGCGGTGTTTCCAGCGTTGCAGCTATTGTGGTATTTATCACCACCTACGCCCTGGTCCTGCCCGCGATCACGATGGAGAGCGAGGCCAGTTGTGGAATACCCGCTCACCAGCACTCGACAGATTGCTACGAAGAACAGCTGATCTGCGGGTTGGAGGAGTACGATGGCCATCACCATACGGATGACTGCTACACGGTCACGAAAGAGCTGACTTGTACGACTCCGGAACATCAGCACGATGAATCCTGCTTTGATGAAAATGGAAACCTCACCTGCAGCCAGGCTGAACATACCCATGACAGCACCTGTTATGAGGAACATCGGGAACTTACCTGCGGACTGGAGGAAAGCGAAGGTCACCACCACGATAGTTCCTGCTACAAGCAGGTTCTGACATGCGGCCTCGAAGCACATATCCATAGCGTCGAATGTTACAAAGAGGACAGCAAAGCAGTTACGGCATCCACAAGCATCCAGGCATCTGATGACTTCGATGGCGCAGTAGCTGCAACTGCCTTTGATGAAAACAGTTCCACAGCAGAACTCTCTTCTGCTGCCGCCACGACTGGCGTCCTGCCTGAACCCGTCGAGCAAGAAGACTTGTCTGAAGGCTACGTCCCGACCCTTGATCCTGTCAATATGGATCAAGTTCTGGATAAACATACCGGCTTTTACTACTACCATGCAGGGGAAGGCGAAGAACTCCCTGCCTCTTCTACAGAAATCACTTCCTGGAAGAAAGTTGATGACAATACTGAACTTGCCCCGACCGACCTGGTCAAGGCCTATTTTGCATATACGATTCCCGCAGGCACCCTCAATGAGACCAATCAGGTCGCACGTTATCGCCTGCCTTCCAACCTTCACTTAACCGATGACCAGATCATCGCCATCAACCAGCAGGAAAACGGCATCGCCAGCCAGTTTATCAACTACGACACCCTGGAAATCACCGATTCCGAGAAATACGACCTCTACCGCGGTGCCGAGGCAGTCGAAGGCACCCGCACCCCCGACCAGACCCTCGCCGACGACGCCCAGGAGTACATCTCCGCCGTCGTCAAGGCTGAGAACGTCTATGACGTCGAGGGCCTCTACGGCGAAAAGGGCGCCTATCTCGGCCAGGACCTGATCTTTATCTTTACACCCTACACCATCGAGAAAAACCAGAACACCTACGATTCCGAAGGCAACCCCACCTCCGCTGGCCACAAAGTGACCGGCTGGTTCGCATGCGACTTCAACATGGACCAGATTGACTGGGTGGAAGCAGAAACTGATACAGATCACGACAAAACAACCGTTAAAAAAATAGCAGATATTCTCTTCGCGGCACAGGACGATTCGCTGAATATAAAGGAGATCAGCCAGACTCTGAAGCTGGTTGAAACAATCGAAGCTCCTGAAGATGCAGCAGAAGATGCCGTGGGCGAAACCGCTGATGCAGATGATGAATCGGCAGAGGCAGAATCTACTAATCCTGAAGAAACAGAAGATAATGCAGCAACATCTGCCACTAAAGATACTGCGGAAATGACTGACGATACTGCCGCAGATATTGCAGATACTGCAGAGACATCTGAAGCAGAACCCACATATAAAGACGGCACACTGACTGCCTCTGGTGCTGACTATACCATTACCCTGGACTATACCGCAGACGCCTGCATCCCGGAAAACGCAGAGCTCAAGATTCGCGAGATCACAAAAGAATCCGATCCCTTGGCTTATGATGCATGCCTTTCGCAGGCAAAGGAGCAGGTCATTGACCCTTCTGCAGATGAGAATAAGACTGTAGATGAAAAGACCTCTAGATTCTTTGACATCGAGATTATGGTTCCAGGCACTCCTGACGATACTGGCGAAATGGATGCCCCTCGGAAAATCGAGCCCAAAGCTCCTGTGAATGTCAATATTCACCTGACCGAGACAACTAAAGCAGCCACAGAAACGTCAGATCAGAGTGTACAAGACTCCCAGGATCAGCCTGCACAGACATCCGATCCGACCGTCCTTCATTTCCTGGAGGATCGTGTAGAGACAATCGAGTCGACGACAGCACCGGCTGTCAGCACCGAACAGGAAAACAGTACGGAAAGTTCGTCAAATACCGAGGAAGGGAAACAGATCCAGTTTGAAGCCTCTTCCTTCTCCGTTTATGGCGTCGTATATACATCAGTGATCACTACTACCTACATTACTGCATCAGGAGAAACCTATGAGATCACCGTATCTTATGACGCCGAAGCCGGGATTCCTGAAGGGGCCACCCTTGCTGTGTCTGAAATAGAGCCTGGGACGGCTGAATACGATGATTATTTAAACTCTTCCGCCACCGAACTTGGTGTGGAAGATGCAGAGGGTATTTCTTTCGCTAGATTCTTCGATATCGAAATTCATGATAAGGATGGAGAGAAGGTTGAACCGAAAACACCGGTAACTGTCCAGATTTCCTATGTGAATGGAATCGAAATGGAACAGGATGAGCATCTTTCCGTTGTCCATTTTGCAGACCAGGGCATTGAAATCATCGATAATGTAGATGTGAATGAAAATGCCGATACCATCACTTATGCTCAGGAAAGTTTTTCTGTAACCGGCACAGTCGTAAATGGAGGCCCCAGGAACGGGCAGATGTATATGCTCGTTGTCGAATATGAGGGGCAGAAGTACCTGATCAACAATGATGGTACATTGGTTCCTGCGGCCGATGTTGAAACTGGGAAGATCAGTGTAGAGTATCCTATGCTGTGGACCTACTACTACCAATATGGCGCTCATTTCCGGTTTGCTTCTGAAGCATCAGGATTTAATGCGGATCAGACCGCATCTGGGTTCTATTACCGATATATCGACCCCAATGTTGCCAACGGCTTGTCCGAAGAAAATAAATCTGGAAATGGTACAAACCTGACAAATGAAACTCAAATATACTATAACGGAACAAACATAAGTAGCGTACGTAACAGTAATATGTATATCGGTGTATCTAATGAAGGCGGCACACTTCATATCGCCGGACAGCAAAATAGCAGAAATGCGGCAGAAATATCTTTGTACAGTGCTGAACAGGTTCATCCATCAGGGCCAGCCAACCACACCGTCAATCATATTGATATCTCAATCAGCGGAAGTGCACAGGTAGACGTCCCGCTTGCTTATGGCGTTTATTATTACAAAGATGATAGTGGTAACTGGAAAAAAATAATAGTAGGAAAAAATGTGGAAAATCCAGACGACGGGATACCTCTTGGTCATGAAAAATATGAAAACCATACGGAATCTCTTGCAGCGCAAAACATTGGTATAACGTCGGATGATATGAAGCATGCCATAATAAAGGCATATAAAACAAAAACTGTTAACGGGCAACAAGTTGCTGACCTGGATAATGAAGTCAATGATGCCTTTTATATTACAGGATATTCGGCAAATGAGACGACCCTATGGAGTACTGATCAGGTGCGTATCGAGGGGGCATTTAAGGTCTCTACAATGGATCCAGTCAATCCGGACTACTGGTGGGATATCAACAGTGAACGGACAAGACATGAACGTAAATCAAAGGCAATTACTTATGTGGTAGAAGCAACGAAAAAGCTTCAAATGGATCTGACCTACACAGATGATCAAGGGCATAAATATCAGTTGTATCAGTCGACAACGGATAATGAGCCGATGACGATTACAGCAGAAGTTCCATTAGGAGCCAGCTTCAATTACTGGACAGATATTCATGGTGTCGGAAATGAATGTCCTCCCCTTCAGGAAGCCTGGGGCTACAGATCAGAATGGAGAGATGGCGGTATTCAGCCCTGGGGCATTAGCGGTATGGACTTTGTCCTTACATCACATGTAACAGGTGTTCCTGCCAAAATTGTAGCGCTTGAAATAACAAAAAAGGTAGTTGATGAAAATGGAAATGTTATCAACAATATAAAAGAGCCCATAGAATCAACATTTGAAGTGTACCAGGACAAACCAGGAGATCCAACAAGTGTTCGTGAAGTTGGCAGCGAAACACATGATTATGGGACTTACACCAAGTTGCATGATCAAAAAATCACAATTGCAACAAATGGAACTGGCCATAAATACGACTACAATGTTTCTGGAGGCATGTACTACATAAGAGAGAGCAGAACAGGTCTGCCTATTCAGATACAAACAACTGACGGAAAAACGTATACCTATATTAAGACAGTCATCAACACTGAATACTCATACCGTGCAAACCAATACCGACAGCGTGACTCGGAAACCGGAAGTACGACTTCCCAGCAAATGCACGAAACAACAATTGTCAGTTCAAATGCAAATCTGAACAGCATTCCGGAAGTCCTTGGTGATTATAAGGATGATAATGGTGATAATGAGACGAATGAGTTTCTGGAATTCTATTTTTACAATGTATATTCCGAAACAGAGACGCCTCCTCCTCCGGAGCCGGTTTACAAAACTCTTGATATAGAGTTGGATAAGAAATGGCAGGACGGTAATGATACAACAGCGCCTGTAGATGGCACAATTACCTTCAAACTCCATCAGATTGTAACTCAAAATGGAAATTCCCAGACAGATGTTTCAAGCGGATATCCAAAAACATTTACTGTCCGGGCTGCAGACGGTTGGAAGCTGACAATTCCTGATCTCCCATGGTATGAAACGGATACTCATGACAATTATGTTAAGTACTACAAATACTATTTGGAAGAAGATGTCAGCAAAGCTACAGGAAGCGCGACTAATTATAAAGCCCCTTCATTTACAAACGGTTATGGCTCAATCAACAGCCCCATAGAAGGAGAAGAAGATAATGATGTAGTTACCGTTGAGGTTACTAATAAAACCGGAAATGTTCTTAGAATTCAAAAACGTTGGTTGAATGTTGACCCGGACGTAGCGCCAGATGTAACAATCAAGGTGTGGAGGAAGGAATTAGGGCTCCCTAATTCAGGAAATGTCCTCCCGGAGCTTTATCAAACAATCACACTTACAAATCAAGATCGAGTCAAGGGTGAAAATTGGTGGATGAAGGAGATCCAATTACCACCGGATCGCCCTACATATCTTGAAGAGAAAACAGTATGGCATCCTGAGATTCCTCCATATGGAGAAAATGTTGTAGAAAAAATTCTGCACACCGGTGATTATGCATACTATATTTCAGAGAATGGCCTGGATACTAACGATTATCTTAAGCCAAGGTTCTATAAGTTATCAGGAGATGAAACAATTGATGATTATCAGGCGTGGGCAATTACAGGGCCTGGTGATCAACAGGGAATGGGATTCGACTACGAACAATGGGGCAATCATGAAAGACACCCCGAAACCACTATAATGGCATCTGATGGGAAAGATGGAACGCTGATTGTCATGAATGCGCCAAATAATACGTTCCACCACGTTTATTTTAGTAAGGAATGGTATAAGTACAATCAAAATGGACAATTGGTTAAAGCTGATAATGCAGATACAAAGAACTACGCGATTGGAATCCAAATTTACCAGCGTCTGAAGAGCAATGACAATAGCAATGAATGGCATGCTTTCGCAAAACCGATTTATATAGGAGCACCAAACGGAATAATAGATTGTAATGGAAAAAATTACATCATGGATGAGAATAATCCATTTGTGTTTAATGATGCACCAACTGTGGAAGATGGTACTTGGAAGTGGCTGTTCAGGGATGAGGGCGCTCAAAATGGTTTCCCCAGGTATGCTATTGTTGATGGCAATACAGTTTACTATGAATATGAAGCAAGGGAAATTGGGGTCTATACTACTGAAAACAACCAAAAGGTGTCTTCAGCGGAGCAATTACAGAGAGTATTTGATTATTCAAATATCCAGACTTGGAATTTTGACGAAAATGCAGCGAGTAACCAGAATAATGGCCCTAAAGGCATAAACGTCGAAGCCGGCAAACTGAAGGTCACTAAGAGGTGGTCTAATGGACACGTAGGAAGCCGTATTTATTTTCAAGTTTTCCAGAATGATACTGATATTACAGAAACCATCGTCGGTGATCCGGACAGCTATGACCTTACCGAGCAGCAGGTATACGATGACGGAACCCATAAGGCTCTAATCGTAAAGAGTGATGGTACAAACTGGGAGAATCTTTTAATCCAAGGGCTTCCCAAGGCTCCTGCTGGAGGCGGATCACCCTACCAATACAGCATCAAAGAAATCGGTTATTCTGAGGCTGACGGTACTAATTGTTGGGATGGAGAAACCATTGTAGACTCCAATGGAAGTATCCGAAAGGATCCGCACGGAAATAACATCATTGTACATATATCCGAATTACTCACAGGGTACCAGATTGATGGAGCAACTGAATCGCAGACAAATGGCCGGAGTGCGTCTACGACAATTTTAGAATCAGGTGAGCCCCATATAATTCAGGTGAACAACTCATACGTTGAGAAGTATAAGGATTTGGAAATCACCAAGATATGGCAGGATAGCACGGCAAACTTCCTGACTTGGCCGAGCGAAAAAACTTCAATCACTGTGGATTTATATGCGAATGGAACCAAAGTAGTCGGAGATATCCCGCTTTATATCAATCCGCCTTCACAGACTTCCAAAAAAGAATTTACATGGAATGGGGTGACATATAATTGGGATATTTCATTCGATCAATCTGGAACAATCTATACATTCACAATATACGATCTGCCTGCCAAAGTGGATGAAGGAGGATCACAAGTTGATGCCGTCTATGAAATAAGGGAACACAAAGATACTGATTTTGTCATCAGCTATGGTTACTTTGAGGAAGTAGAGGAAAATGTCCAACAAGTAGATAGTGAGGGACATCCTGTATATGACAACAATGGGCAGCCGGTTTATAAAACAGATCCAGCAACAGGTGAGCTTATCAAAGTTACAAAAAAAGTCTTCCTTGCCAATAATAATGCCACTGGCGTGCAGGATGGTAAGGTCATACGAAATCTTGTGACGGAAGAAGACGGATTTGAACTTCCCTCCACCGGTGGCTCTGGCACTCGCTGGATCTACATTCTTGGCACTGCACTGACATTTTTTGCCGTAGGTTTGCTCTGGAAAAGGAAACCACAATAACCACAATCTTCATAACTAACCACAAGGGAATCACCCTTCACCCTTAGAAACTGACACCATTAGCCTTACGTATTTATATGGGCAACCGGAAGATGGTCGCTCGCCTCTTCTGGCTGCCCATATATTATTATCTAAAAAGCGTTGCTTAAATCTTCATTTTTGCTGTTTTGTGAACCGCTTACACGTTTGTGTGATCCAGTCATCAATAGGACTTCCTCACGCCAAGGTGTAAACTGTCCACCTTCAACCAAGATGGGACCATTAAGTCGGAATAACGTTATTCAGTAACAAAACCAGGAGCACCAGTATAATGAAAAAACTACTTGCAAAAATCAGAAAGATTCTTAAAGACCGCAAGACACGTCAATTGCTGACCCGCATTGTCAGTATCACTGCGGCTGTTGTTGTGTTTATAACAACTTACGCCCTGGTGCTCCCCGCAATCACAATGGAATCAGAGGCAAACTGCGGCATACCGGCCCATCAGCATGACGAAAGTTGCTATGAGGACCGGCTGATCTGCGGCCAGGTGGAAAGCCCTGGACATCAGCATACAGATGCTTGTTATAGTATATCAAAGTCACTAATCTGCACGGAGACAGCGCATCAGCACGACGATTCCTGCTTTGATGAAGACGGGAATCTGACCTGTGAGCTGGCTGAACATGCTCATGATGACTCCTGCTATGAAGATGTGCGTGAACTGGTCTGCGACATCCCTGAGTCCGAAGGACATGAGCACACTGATGACTGCTATGAGCGCGTTCTGGCCTGTGGCATGGAAGCCCATACCCATTCGACAGCCTGCTACTCTCATGGTTCCGAACTGACAGCTTCTGCTCCTTCCGATTTTGTGGCAGTAGCAACAACGGAACTTGGTTCCTATGGCGCCTCTGTATCCGCTTCTACAGAAACAGAGGCGAATCCTGAAGAGGCTTCCGATGCATGGGCATCGGATGAAAGCACCGCGGGCGGATTATCTTCCACTGCCACTGCAGCCGACACAGCAAGTACAGGATTCGACGCAGCCACCGCTGAAGATGCATTTGTTCCCCAGCTTGAGCCAATTTACTTTGAACAGCTCCTTACTAAAGATACCGACATATACTATTACCACGCAGAAGAAGGCGAAGAAGTTCCCGAAAACTCTGCGGATATTGCTGACTGGAAACGCGTGGACGACGATACCGAACTGGCCCCGGCAGACCTGCTCAGGGTCTATTTGCGCTACACAATTCCGGCTGGGGCCCTCAATTCCACGAATGACATTGCCAGATACAGGCTTCCCTCCAACCTCCACCTGACCGACCAGCAGATGGAAGCAATCAACACCACTGTAAACGGTATCGCGAATCAGTACGTGAACATCGACACTCTGGAGATCACAGACACAGAGAGGTACAACACATACCTTGGAATTGAAGCCACAGAAGGCACCCGGAAGCCTTCCGACAATATCAATGAGTACTTCACAAACCACCCTAATCTGGAAGGACAGGAGTATATTAACGCGGTTGTCAGGGCTGAGAATGTCTTTGACGAAACAACAGAAGAATATCTGGGACAGGACCTGGTCTTTACCTTTACACCCTACACCGTCCAGAAAAACCAGCACGAATACGATGCCGAAGGACAGCCGACAAAAGCCGGAAAGAAAGTTAATGGCTGGCTCTGTTTCGACCTGCACATGGACCAGATCGACTGGTCTGAGCCGATTGTTTCGACAATAGAGGATCCTGCTGCACCTGCCCAGGATGTGACCATAGAGAATACAGAAGACACAAATAGCGCAGATACTACAGAAGCAACTGAGAAAGCCGCATCGGATATGGACGAAGACGCATCACTCTCCTCTTCCAATCCTGAAGCATTAAACACTAACACCCTCACTGAGAAGACAGAATCCTCTGCAGAGATTGTTTTCGCGGCCAAAGACAAGACCTTAAAAATCGATGAGATAAGCACAGAACTTCACCAGGTTGAGCTAAATACAATCGAAAAAGAAAATGATGCTGCTCAGGATGAGCCCGCCCAGTCTGTAGACGATTCGGCTACAGACGCTGAGAATCAGCCTGAATCAGCAACGGAAATTAATGAGGAGACCTATCCTGCAGTTTCCTTCGAAGACACGATTACCGTCCAAGCCGGGACACTAAGCACTGATAACGAATCAGTAGCTCAGACTACTCCTGCAGAAACTGCTATTACTGTTTCTGTTATCGCTGAGGAGGAAACCTTCCCTCTCGGCACCACCATGCAGCTCGGCACTGTTGAAGACATGGACACCGTCGCCTCCGCAGTCGAGGGCGCCGTTGAAGGCCAGACCCGCGGCTTCCATGCCGTGGACATCAGCTTCCATAACGCCGATGGCGAAGAAATCGAGCCCCTGAAACCAATCAAAGTCAGCATGACCTCTGACGCCATCAAACAGGCTGTAGAAGACTCTTCTGCGGCTCCTGTTGTGGTGCATATAGAGAATCCTACAGATCTAAATCATACAGATTCTGCTGATAGAACTGGTGACAGGAAGGAGAATTCTACGGATAATTCTTCCAGTGAGATGCCAGAGACAGATGAAAGTGCATCTTTGGATACGACTGTAAGCGCACCTGCCGATGAAAATGCGGATATTATTGCAGATCAGTCTCAGATGGATACGACAATAAATGCTCCTGTAGCGACAATTCTCGAAACCGCAGAAACAGCCAGTGAAGAGAATTCTACAAATAAAAAAAATATTCCTGATACTCTTTCCTTCGATGCAGGCTCCTTTTCAGTTTATGTTATTGTATATACAGTGGACTTCCACTACGAAATAAATGGCAAAACTGTGGAATTTAGCCTTCCCGGAGGTGGTTTTGTCTCACTTGAACATGTAGTGGAAGTGCTGGGTATAGCAACAGCTGATGAGAACAGCGAAAATGGGGCTGAAAATGCCGTGAATAGCACGGAAAACGCAGATGATTTCGTTGGGGAAGTGCCGGGTGTAGATGTAAGTGATGAGAACACTAAAGGCAGTAAGGATGAGGCTATCGATAGCGAAGCCGCCATGTCTACAGAAACCAATGCCTACAAAGAGGCCATAAAGCTGAATGAGGTTGAGGTCAGTGAAGTTGCGAAAAAGTTCGTGACGGATGTTGATAGCGTGGTATTCTCCTGTCCTGGGTTGGTATGGGTTGGAAAGGTTGAGAACGAGACCACCGTTGGTGGATTGAAGGAAGCCAATGGGCTGGAAGTTGATTATAGTGAAGAACTGACCGAGGAGCAGATCGCGGAGATCAACGCGCAGACGGTGAAAGCCGGAGACTGGGCTTTGATAAGTGTACGCCCGTTTATGAGCGAACAGACGTTGACAGTGACCATGAAGAATGGAGATCAATTTGTGGTGAAGGTGACGGATGCGCAGATTTCCACGCATGTGATTACGGCGGACGGAGAAGATTACATCATCACGGTGACTTACGGGCCGGAAGCCGGGATTCCGGATGGTGCAGAATTGACTGCAAAAGAACTACTGCCTGGGACGGAGGAGTATGAGACACATTATGCGCAGATGCTTGATGTGGTCAAGGGCGAGGTGTCCGATCCGGGCGATGAACTGTATGAAGGATTTGCCGAAGTTGGTTTGGAAGTCGTGGATCCGCAATCTACGGTAGATGTGGCGTTTGCACGGTTCTTTGATATATCAATCTGGAAAGATGACGTGGAGATTGAGCCGCTGGCACCGGTTCAGGTTGAAATTCAATATGTTGATCCGATAAATGTTGATTCCAACGCTGAAGCGGAAATCATCCATTTTGCGGATGATGGTATCGAGCGGATCGATCCTGAAACAGATGTGCAGGGATCCTCCGGTGAAGGCATTTCCTCCTTTACCTACGAGCAATCCAGTTTTTCGATTTCTGCTACGCTGCTTAAATACACAACCGGTATCCCGAACGGGAACTATCTTATCATCAAGGGAGCAAAAGATGAGAATAAAGTTGAGCACTGGTACGCACTGAAGGCGGACGGCTCTACAATAGAAGTGACGAAAAATGGAGATACGATCACGAGATCAGACTGGTATGCGGATGACGCGTTCTGGACATTTACCAATGCAGGTAACGGTCAGTATTACATACAGAACCGGTCAAACGGTAATAATCGCCTCGTGCTGTATAATAACATTGTAGGGAACTGGGTTCAGAAAATTAATGTGGAAGTGCCGGACGGCAGGAGAACCGTATATCTGAAGAACCCCGACAATACGGGACTGAGGTTCAACGGCAGTACATATCAGTTTGTTCTGGGCAGTCGAGGGGACGGTAAAGCAGAGCAGGTCTACCTTGCCAGAATGACTTCGGAGATCCCACAAGGGGAGGGGTATAATCTGACACCGGCCGGAGAGACTGACCTTGGTGATCTGAACGCCTGGAAGAACAAAGTTGAAAACAGCAAGATCATCGTGGATAAAACCGCCAGCGTGGTCGATTACGACAACCGTATTTATCAGATTGATCTGAAGGCACTTTCCGATATGACGATCATCGCCAATAAGGTTGATCTGGAGCTGATTGTCGATACATCCCGTTCGATGTATTTCCCCGCTAATCTGAGTGCGATGTCCGGCTATTACTTTACAAGCATCATGGGCAATGATTCACACAGCCTGGAAAAGCAGTTGTCGAAACTGAATAAAAATCAGATCTATTATTTTATCGGTGACGGGGAAAAAGCGACGGTCTACGCCCTGTATTATGCGGCTTCTGGAACGAACTTGAATGATCATTCCGGCGATCAATGTTGGAAGTTTGTCGACGCATCCTATATGAATCCTCCCGATGCGGGTTCTATGAACCAAACCGACAGGTTGAACAAGCTTGTCGGAATGCGTATTGATGACCTGGCCTACAGAATCTGCAATCAGACCCGCGAAGGCGGCGGATGCAGGCTGTATACAGCATCATCTTCTATCACGCGGCTGGCGTATCTGAAAGAGGCTGTACGTATTGCCAGCGAGATCGTCTATGCTGTTGACAGGAACAATCGCATCGGTCTGGTGACCTTCAACAGCAAAGCCAATACCCCACGGTTTTACGATAATGGATCAAAGAGCGGATTATACAGCGCGATTAACAATATCTCCCTTGCAGGTGGCACCCGGCAGGACCTTGGCCTTGAGGCGGGCACGAACCTATTTAACAGCAGCGGCAGGGCAGACGCGCAGAAGATCGCCGTCCTGATTACCGACGGTGCGCCGAATATGCAGGATGCGAATAAACAGCAGATTGCTAGTGATACGGCATGGACAATGATTGGCGAAAAAGCCGATGCATTGAAGGGCACTAATTCTTCTAATGCCAAACTATACACGTTAGGTCTTAGCCTGGATATGGTCGGAGGAAACAATCAGCGCCATCTGAATGGCCTGGCTTCGGAAGAGGATGGCGTCACCCGACATTTCAATGCAAGCAATGGCCCTGATATTGTTAGGGCTGTCAAGAATCTGATTGATACGTTGATGTACGATGTTACTTTGGAAGCAGAAGTCACAGACGTACTGGATCCTGCATTTTATCCCGTGGACCAGAACGGCAATCCAATTGCTGCCGGGGATTACACCGATGGTAACGGTAAAAGGTACAATTGGTCTGTGGTCACCGTGGATGGCGCGGAATGCTGGAAGATTACATATTATGACCAGGAGGTTGGCCGCGGCGAAAAGAACGCAGACAACACCATCAAGACGCCTGGCTGGCAGAAGTCGTTTAACGTCAAGGCGAAGGAGGACTTCCTGGGCGGCAACAACATCGAAACCAACCGGTATAAATCGAGCAACAATCGCGTCAAGCCTACCAAATACGTCTATAAGGAACGTGGCACCAATGTAATCAAGAAGGTAGACCCGCCTTCGAACGCGCCGTGGGGAAAATTTGAAAAAACACCTACCGTCAACGTCGACGAGCTGCACCCCACCGAACACAGCACTGAGTGGACGGTCTACCGTGGTACCGAAGTGACGCCTGAGGACCAGATGAAGGCGTTGTGGGACGAGATCAAAGTCAAGCAGGTCGTAAAGACCAATGGCACCGCAAATAACGGCACAACCATCACCGGTGGTGACAAGAAGTGGTATTCTAAGACTGATACGATGGATACTGCTGCTCCGAATGAAGGCTATTCCAGCCTACCAATCAACCGGTATTTTACGAATGCGGACTTTAACACATTGCTTAACCAACTAAAAACGCAGGACAGCGCAGAAAAGACTATAAACTACGTTGCCTATGGACACCAGCCTGGCACGATCACGGTGAAGTTGGAGAAGGAAATCCTTGATGGTGTGGTGGATGCCAACGGAAAGGCACCGGGGAAGCACATCACCGACAAGGAAGGTACGCCCGTCGAGGAATACACGATCACCGTCACCTATATTCCGAACAAGACCGACACAACCTGCAATATCGGACATGTAACGACCGGAACCGGCACAGATGAAGTCAAGAGCACAAATGATCATAAGATCAATGTTTTTGCTAAGAAGCTGGAATTATTAAAAACTGACCAGGGAGGCAATACGATAACAAGCAAACCCGCCACGTTTGTACTTTACCGAAAGGCAACTGATGATGAATTAGCTGATGGCACTGTGACAAAAACAGAGTTGTCCGGCCTCTCAGGGAAATATGTTACAGTACAGACCCTTACCACCAGCGGTGGATCCGTAACAACAGACGCTTTACCGTTGTTAGCTGATAACGAGCCATATTATCTTGTAGAGACCAAGGCTCCTGCCGGATATTTTATGCTCACAGAGCCTCTGAAAGTAGCTATTGACATGTCGGGTCACAATACATGGATAAAGATTGCCGATAATAGTACATCGCAGACTAAGCCAGATCCATATGTACTGTCCAATTGGTTACAGGAAGCATCAATAAAGGTGCTAAAGATGGACGATACGGCATATGACCCGACGCAAACTCCTACTTATAATCACACAAATGATACTACAGATGCTTCGGTCACTTACAAAATCATAAACAATGCCGGTTACGAGCTTCCTTCAACTGGCGGCCCCGGAATCACGGCAATTTACATCCTCGGTATCATTCTCACTGCTCTCGCAGCTTCGGGATTAGTGACGAGGAAAAGAAGAGATGTTTCATAAAATGATTTAAAAAGAGGCTGGCTTCACCACTTGATATGCCCCCCCCCCAGGTAGGACACTGAAGTATAAAACCTACTTGGGGGTATTTCTATGTTAAACGTAAAACCTCTCGCTTTCCGATAATCAAACATCGTAAGCGGTAAATAATCGGCGTCTTATGACCAGCCTCCTGTTTTGGTAGTATTGATTGAACCGAAATACTATCAAAGCAGGAGGTTTTTTAATGGATCCAAGAGTAATGGAACTTCGGATCAGGCAGTGGATCCCTGTGCTCGAAGAACAGGCAAGGAGCGGTCTGACTAAAGATGAATGGTGCATCATTAACAGGATCAGCAGAGGGTCATTCTTTCGCTGGCAAAGGCGAGTGAGAGCATATCTCCTGGAGCATGGTGAAGAAGCCGTCCAGCTGCAGACTGCGAGTACAAATGAGCAGGCTGATAGTGATTATTTTGTAGAACTGCCCCGTTCCCAGGCTCTTGTTCCTGGAATAGCTGCACTTCGTAACTTTCATGATGATGTCTGGGATGAGACAGCTCCCATCAGCATCCACTATGGAGATTTTTTGATCAATATCAGAGCCGGGGCAGACGAGGACCAATTGAGCACTGTGCTGAGGGCGATAAGAAATGCTGACTAAAGAGGGAATTACGTTTTCAAAGATCATACTGGCCGTAGGCTTATCCTCATAGAATTATTATCCTTATCTTTTTCGAAACACCTTTAAGATAAGGCCGTCTTCTTCTAAAAGATGAGGATAACGATTA
>OCTW011606683.1_pt1 | contig 19146 bp, 13 predicted proteins | sample 1539671 | NCBI WGS metagenome assembly OCTW01 (sample SAMN02144230, study PRJEB22623) | gut metagenome | biome: sheep rumen | host: Ovis aries | place: New Zealand
ACGATAGAGGGACTTGAGTACGGTAAGATCTATACACTCCGTGAAAATACAGCTCCGGCAGGTTATGATGTAACCGCTGATACTGTATTTAGAATAAATCTTGATGGCACCATCGAGATACTCGGAACCGGAACGGTTGACAACTCAACCGGTGAAGAGATAATCGTTATCAATGACAGACTTCTGAATCAGATAGTGATAAAGAAGCTGGGCTATGTTAACGAGGAATGTTCACAGAGTAAGGATGATGAATTTAAATATCAGCTGAAGCCTCTTGCAGGAGCAACCTACGGACTGTTTGAGGAAACTGATACAGAGTTTAAGAATCCGGTTAAAACGGCTGTTTCTGACAAGAACGGTATCGTTAACTTCAAAGATATTACGCTGAATGAACATAAATATATCGTTAAGGAGACTAAGGCTCCTGAGGGATATATACTTTCAGATGAACTTATCTATGTGACTATTGATGCAAAGGGCAGCGTTTCAATTACCGATGAAAATGGCAAGGCTGTTGAAGAGGTAACAAACGACCTTTACAGAACAGATATAGTACTGAGCAAGGTCAGCGAGCAGAATCCTGATAAGAAGCTTCCTGATGCAACCTATGTTCTTTATAGAAAGACTGATAAGGGTAATGTTGAAATTGCCAGAGCAATAACCGACGAGGATGGACAGATTGTATTCGCCGGCGTTGTTGCAGGTGAAAAATACGTTATCAAAGAGGTTGCAGCTCCTGACGGTTACTATGTTTCAGAAAATGCAATTGTTCTGGAGATAACAATTAAGGATGATGGTAACGGAAATCTGAAAGCTGCTATTGAAGCAATTGATATGGGCAAGGGCCGAGACAATGCTGAAACAGCTTATATCGATAAGAATACCGGTAAGGTTGTATGGCTTGAGCCTGAGATAATGGTTTCAATCCTTAAGGTTGATGAGGATGGCAAGGCACTTAAGGGAGCTGTTCTGGAAATCAGAGAAGGCTCTGATAAGGGCACTGTCATTGATACATGGACGACAACCACTGACGCACATGTTGTTAACTCTGGTGTTCTGAAGTGCGGTGAAACATATTATCTTGTTGAGAAAGAGGCTCCTAAGGGCTATGAGATAGCGAAACCTATATCATTTACTGTAGCTGATACAATGGCTGCAGGCGAGAATGAGCCGATTGAAATCAAGATGACTGATGTTAAGGAGGAAGAAGAGTCAACTGACGAATCAACTGATGAAACGACGGAAGAATCAACCGATGAGTCAACCGACGAATCAACTGATGAAACAACAGAGCAGTCAACCGATGAGTCAACCGACGAATCAACAGATGAAACAACAGAAGAATCAACGGATGAGACGACAGAACAGTCGACCGATGAATCAACTGATGAGACAACAGAAGAATCAACAGATTCATCAACCGAAGATACAGATGAGAAACTCGGAAATATCATAATCACAGTTACTGAAGAAGAAACCGGCAGACTTGTTCCGGGAGCAGTTGTTGATGTTGTATATCCGGATGGTACAGTTGTTACTTATACAACAGATGAAAACGGTCAGATCATTCTTACCGATGTACCTCTTGGAGGATACACAATTACGATCAGGAAGGTTCCGGATGGTTATAAAGTAACTACAGATAAGATATTAACCTGTACAGTTACTGCAGAAACCACCGCTGAACGTGAATTTAAGATCACCACAACAACGGAAACAACTACCGAGACTACAACAGAAACGACTGAAACAACAGTCAAGACCAGTGACGATACTCCGGTTACCGGTATGATGTTAATGGTATTTATCTCTCTTGCAGGAATGATATTCTTTATGGACAAGAAGAGAAAAAATAATGCAAGATAAGCTTTAGGCTTTGCACCCCGCGCCAGTGGCGCGGGGTGTTTTTATGTTATGTGAGACACAATAAAATGCACAGATGACGCATGTTATGATTTTGATTTTTATTGTAATGATATATATCCGGAGTGGCGCTTTATTATTGAGTATAAATATCCGATATGTTATAATTAACGTTGTGATGAAACAGGTTGTGATGAACTGCAAAAAACAGCGGTTGATCATTAAAAATGTCACTAAGTGATCAGGGTTTTTATATTTATGGGGACTAATATATGGTAGATGATTTCAATAAAGAATATCAGGAAAAGCTTCGTACACCGGAGGAGGCTGTAAGTGTCATAAGGAGCGGTCAATGGGTGGATTACACGAGTACTCTCGGTAAACCGGTGCTTCTTGACCGGGCGCTGGCTAAAAGAAAAGAAGAACTCAGGGATGTCAAGATCAGAGGCAATCTGATCGACGGACCTATAGAGGTTGTGGAATGTGATCCGGAGCAGGAACATTTCACCTATCACAGCTGGCATTGCTCGGCATATGAGAGGAAGCTTTGTGACAGAGGACTCTGTTACTATATTCCTATGGTTTTCTCAAATAATGCCGCTTATTACGAATATTTTCTGAACGTCAATGTTGCCATGGTAAGCGTTTCGCCAATGGACAGACATGGTTATTTTAATTTTTCCGTAAATACAGGTGTAGCTGCTCCGATAACAAGGGTTGCTGACATAGTTATCGTTGAAGTAAATGAAAATATGCCGAAGGTTCATGGCGGTTATGATGAATGTATACATATATCCAATGTTGATTACATTGTAGAAGGTTATCATGAACCTTTTAATTATGGCGACAGGGAACATACAACTGAAATAGACCGTAAGATCGCAGGACATATCCTGCCGTATCTGGTTGACGGAGCGACTCTTCAGCTTGGCGTTGGCAGTATGCCAAATGCTCTCGGCAAACTGATCGCAAAGTCCGACCTCAAGGATCTCGGCATGCATACCGAGCTTTGCTCTGATGCGTTCCTGAGTCTCTATAAGGCCGGAAAGCTGACAAATACAAGGAAGAGTATTGATAAAGGCAAAGGTGTTTTCGGATGTGCGATAGGTTCGGCGGATCTTTTTGACTGGCTGGAGGATAATCATGGTATTGCTGCATATCCTCTGGAGTACGTTAACAGACCGAGCATAATTGCTCAGATTGACAACATGGTTTCAATCAACAGCTGTGTTGCGGTTGATCTTTACGGTCAGGTTGCTGCCGAAAGCTCTGGTTCGAGACAGATTAGTGGCACGGGCGGACAGCTTGACTTCCTTGTCGGTGCATCTGCAAGTAAGGGCGGTAAGGCATTTATCTGTATGAGTTCGACCTATAATGATAAAGAAGGCAGGCTTCATTCACGCATAGTTCCGCTTTTTAACGGCGATATAATCACATCTCCGCGAAGTCAGGTGTATTTTATCGTAACCGAATATGGAATCATAAATCTTGAGGGACGCTCAACCTGGGAGAGGGCTGAAATGATAATCAGTATCGCTCATCCTGACTTCAGGGATGAGCTGATCCGTGAAGCTGAAAAAATGAAAATCTGGCGCAGAAGCAATAAGATATAAATTTGTAAAATATCATAAAAATATTTACAAAAATTACTGTAAATATTAGTGGTTTTATGGTAATATAGGGAATGTGTGAAATTATGCACAAAATTAATAGGTTATTTTGTTAGAAGTGGCAAAGCGAGGACTATCATAAAATGATTCTTATTGATACTCAAAAGAAGGAATTTAACAGACTTAAAGAGATCAGGATATTAGAAAAAGGGGAAAGTGAAGTCGGTTTTAACGGAAACATACTTATAATCGGACTTGGCGGAGTTGGTATAGAAGCTGCGCGAAGTCTTAAAGGTATGCTTGCGGGTAATACGATTCCGGCTGACAATATAGATTATCTTGTGTTTGATTCCGATATTCCGTTTATGGAGCAGATCATTGAGGACAGCAGGGACAGTGTCGGTTTTAATGCAACCGAGGTTATAAGCGTTTACAGAAAAACTCTTGATGACCTTCTGATAAAGCCTGATACAAGAGAATATGCTTTTTCTGATCTTGCCAAGTGGATGGATCCGGAGATGCCTGAGCTTAACATAGGAATTAATGGTGCAGCAGGCAATCGTCAGGTCGGAAGACTGATGTTTTCAAATGCTTATGAAGAAGTCAGAGCACTTCTGTTTAATAAAATCGATTCAATGTATATGAAGTCAACTGACAGCGAAGGCGTCGGAAGACTTGATTTCCTTATAATTTCAGGTGTTGCCGGCGGTACGGGAAGCGGAATGATCATCGACCTTGCCTATAATATCAGAGCATATTGTAAGGCGAAGAAGATGGAGAATGTGAGACTTGGTTCAGTTCTTCTTATGCCGGATGTTCTCTATGCCGATAAGGCAATCGCGAACGACAGAAACAAGATCGATCTCCTCAATGCCAACGGTCTTGCAACCCTTAAGGAGATAACCTATTACATGAGCCTTAAGGATAAGGATGAGATGTACACCTTTGAGAGTACGAGACATAAGATTACTATCAAGGAAAATGTATTTGATTCCTGCATGCTGATATCCGGACGTAAGGATGATCAGGGCTATGTTCCTGCAGGTATCATATATTCCGATACTGCATATTTTATGCTTAAGCTTGTCAGTCGTAAGGCCATCGGTGAACAGAGGGAGGACGGTACCAGAGAGCTTATCAGAGATATTTTCTTCAGACCGAATGAAAATGGTCCTTTCAAAATCATAAGTGAGACGGATTACCGTATACCAATAAGAGAAATTGAAAATATAAGTGAGTATGAAGTATTTAAGCTTGCATATAAGAAGCTTGGAGACAGTGCGCTTGAGAAGCCGGGCATAAAGGAAAGAATAGAGGGCATAATGGGTGAATTCAGAGATTTCATCAACAGCCCTGCAGGTGAAGAGATCAAATTCAAGGCAAGCTTTCTGATAAATACCAATTCATATACCAAGCCTGTATACAAGGCTATCAAGAAAAATATAGATACGCTTCAGCGTGATATTGAAGCAGATCTTAATAAGCTGAGACTCAATATCCTTGCAGTACAGAGAGACATCAAGCTCAGATTCATGAATGCGATTGAAGATCTCGTAAACTTCTCGATGAAGGAGTATGGTCCTTTCGCAACCATGAAGCTTATAGGTGCCAAGGGATATCAGGGAATTGAAGAGGATACGGGCCTTGTCAAGGAGATCAAAGCTCTTGAGCAGGCTGCCGCAAATTATCATCCTTCACGCGAATACGAAAGAATTATACAGTCCATAAAGGATATCTGTGCAAAGAGATTTTTCGCATTCCCGAGTGCAAAGAGAGAAACCGAGAACGGATATTTTGATGCATGTATCAAGAATGCTCTTTCTATCGAGAAGACCATACTTATGGATGCGATAAATGCCGAAGATATTTACGGAGATACGATCAGATGGCTGATCAGACTTTCCGACAGATATAATGATATCTATGATCCGTTCTGCAACGAGCTTTATGATTCGGTTGATGATCTTGCCGCAATGGGCAAGAGAACTCTCGGATACATGATGAAGGAAGCAAGACAGAGCGAACTCTTCCCGGTCGACTATATTACAGATGATCGTGTTGAGGATATGAGAAAGAGTCTGGTAAGACTGTTTGTAGATAATGAAGCAAACATCGAGAACGACAGAAGCGTTTCCGTTAAGGAAGAGATGGAGAGGATGTACAAAAACCTCTTTGCAGGTATCGGTGTTTATGGTCCTGAGAAATTCATTTACAACGCATTTTCCGACGAGAAGCCTCGTCTTCAGGAGCTTACAGCACTTTTTGTTTCTGCTGAAAACGAGAAGCGTGACAGATGTCTCTACAGAGCTGCCAAGGCCTTCGTTCAGGGAACCTATGAGAAGGTCGGCAGGAAGAAGCTTTGCATGACTGAACATGATCTTAACAAGCATTACAGATGTGAGAAATACATATCACTTCCTGATATGATGCCTCATTTCAGTGAGCAGATCAAAGGAATACTTGTTAAGGAACCTTATAATATCAATGAGAGGCTGATAACCATGAATACCGGCGAGACGGCTATCTCATCTGACGAGATCGTATTTGATGTTCCATATACTGTACTTAACTGTGCGGATGAGATGCTCGAATCGTATGTTCAGACTGATGCCTATAAGGGACTTCATATCGATCAGGATCATGACTATGCAACGGTAAGCTGATTATAAATTCTGTTGTCAGATTCGAATAATAAACTGTGTTATCGGATTTGACTGATCAACCGCATTATCGGATTTGTATGATCGAAATGTGACACAATAAGAGTAAAGGTGGGAAGACAGTGGTTAGATTATTTATTAAGGCAAATGATGCCAATGAAAAGGATTCTTTTAAGATATTCAGCCAGAGCGGAAAAGAGCTCTTTTACACAAAGGATGATTTCCAGACGACCGGTCACAGAATTAAGATATATCTTGCTGAGACAATTACCGAGGTAGGATATGTTCAGGAGAAAAATACCGGCGGCGCGACAAGATTCGAGTTTGCTGCACGTGATAATTTCGGAAATGTAACCATTCCGAAGGGCAGCAGCAATGGCGAGGTTTTGATCGATTTTAATAACTGGAAGCTTCAGGGACTGCCTTTTGAGTGGCATTATGATGTTTACATGGGCCAGACTCCTGTAATGGCTGCTCGTCATGGTATGTTCATGATACCGGGTCAGGCGCTTAATATCACAGATACATTCGTAATAACAGTTGCTACCGATTCGGAAGCTACAATATGTACCGCTTTTGCGCTTGCACTTTTTGCGGCAAAGAAGTACAAGGTTGTTTTCTAAATGAGATTTTAACAAAGCTTCAAATATATATTTCCCCCGTAAAGGGGGAAATATATACTTGGACTTTTTTTATGTTACGATGATTGTTTTTGTAAATTGAGTATAGATTTATTTTTGGATATTCTGCTCAGGCAGATGAATCGTTGTATGTACTGATTTTTATAAGATGATCATATATTAACCGATTATTGATAAGATGAGGGATTGAGAATATGAAGATGGTTGTTCAGCGCGTAACAAGCGCATCATGTACAGTTGAGGAAAGGGTAACAGGGAAAATCAATCTTGGTTTTCTGGTTCTTATCGGTATCTCTGATGAGGATGACGAGGTTATGGCTGATAAGATGGTAAAGAAGCTTCTGGGCCTTCGCATATTTGATGATGCTGACGGCAAGACCAATCTAGCACTTAAGGATGTAGGAGGAAGTCTCTTGCTGATATCTCAGTTCACACTTTACGCAGACTGCAGTCATGGTAACAGACCATCCTTTATAAATGCAGGAAAACCTGAACATGCTGAGAAGCTCTATAATTATATTATTGAGAAGGTCAGAGCGGAGGGTTATACTGCAGAAACCGGTGAATTTGGGGCCGAAATGAAGATAGACTTGACGAATCACGGCCCATTTACTATTATTCTTGACAGTGATGAGATAATTAAACGCTAATAATGATATATGAAACCATTAAAAATATTATACGTGAATAAATAGATGTGAATGAACATATATAGATGTAAATAAACGTCGATATACGTGAATAAACATGGACGGTTTTCACAGAAATCATTAAACGAGTAATATATATATAGAAACGGAGTAACTACGTGTCACATTTAGATCAGAGCAAAATAAGAAATTTTTGTATAATCGCACATATTGATCATGGTAAATCAACTCTCGCCGACAGAATAATCGAGAAGACCGGTACACTGACTCTCAGAGAGATGCAGGAGCAGGTTCTCGATAATATGGATATCGAGCGTGAGAGAGGAATTACGATCAAATCACAGGCTGTGCGTATTATCTACAAGGCAGATGACGGTCAGGAATACATCTTCAATCTGATCGATACACCGGGTCATGTTGACTTCAACTACGAGGTATCAAGAAGTCTTGCGGCCTGCGAGGGTGCCGTGCTTGTTGTTGATGCTGCGCAGGGAATAGAGGCTCAGACTCTTGCAAATGTATATATGGCTATCGACCATGACCTTGAGGTTTTTCCTGTCATCAACAAGATAGACCTTCCGTCTGCAGAACCTGACAGGGTTAAGGCGGAGATAGAAGATATAATTGGTATCGAGGCGCATGATGCGCCGCTTATTTCGGCGAAAAACGGTATAAATATAGAAGAAGTGCTTGAAACTATAGTTAAGAAGGTTCCGGCTCCGTCAGGAGATACGGAGGCTCCTTTTAAGGCGCTTATTTTTGACAGCCTTTATGATCAGTATAAGGGTGTAATTATATTCTGCAGAGTATTTGACGGCTTTATCCATAAGGGCTCGAGGATAAGGATGATGGCAACCGGTACTGAGGTTGAGGTTGTTGAGGTCGGTATCTTTGGCGCCGGCAGATTTATTCCTACGGAAGAAATATCAGCCGGTATGGTTGGCTATATAACAGCCAGTCTTAAAAATACATCCGAAACAGAAGTCGGTGATACTGTAACCGATGCTGATAATCCATGCGACGAGGCACTTCCGGGATATAAGAAGGCACGTCCTATGGTTTACTGCGGAATGTATCCTGCGGATGGTGCAAAATATCCTGAGCTTCGTGATGCACTTGAGAAGCTAAAACTGAATGATGCATCGCTTTTCTATGAGCCTGAGACATCCATAGCTCTTGGCTTTGGTTTCAGATGCGGTTTCCTCGGACTTCTTCATCTTGAAGTTATTCAGGAGAGACTTGAAAGAGAATATAATCTTGATCTTGTAACAACAGCTCCGGGAGTTGTTTACAGAGTTTATAAAACCGATGGCGAGATGATTGAGCTTACCAATCCGTCGAATCTTCCGGATCCGTCAGAAATCGAATATATGGAGGAGCCGATCGTAAGTGCTGAGATCATGGTTACGACAGAGTTCACCGGTTCCATTATGAAGCTTTGCCAGGAAAGACGTGGAGTTTATCTTGGTATGGAATACATAGAACAAACGAGAGTGCTTCTTAAATATGAACTTCCGCTTAATGAGATAATCTATGACTTCTTCGATGCTCTTAAATCACGTTCAAGAGGCTATGCATCCTTTGATTATGAGATCAAGGGCTATGAGAGATCAAAGCTTGTCAAGCTTGATATACTTATCAATCATGAAGAGGTTGATGCGCTGTCGTTTATTGTTCATGCGGATTCGGCATATGAAAGAGCTCGTAAGATGTGTGAGAAGCTTAAGGAAGAGATTCCGAGACATCTCTTTGAGATTCCTATTCAGGGTGCTGTCGGCGGCAAGGTTATCGCCAGAGAAACAGTCAAGGCCATGCGTAAGGATGTCCTTGCCAAGTGTTACGGTGGTGATATCTCACGTAAGAGAAAGCTTCTCGAAAAGCAGAAGGAAGGCAAGAAACGTATGCGTCAGGTCGGCAACGTAGAGATACCGCAGAAGGCCTTCATGAGCGTGCTGAAGCTGGATGAGGAGTAGGTATGAAGAAAGATCTAAGCATATACATACATATTCCTTTCTGCCAGAAGAAATGCGTTTACTGCGATTTCCTGTCCTTTGCAGGCTGTACCTATGCAAAGCAGCTGCAGTACATCGATGCGCTTGTTCAGGAGATCAAGCTGTATAAGCCTTTCGCTGACAGATATAAGGTAAGAACCATATTTATTGGTGGCGGAACACCATCCCTTCTGGATGAGGTGTTTATCGGAAATATCATTTCCACCATAAGAAATATATTTGAAGTGGACAGATTTGCCGAGATAACCATAGAGGCTAATCCGGGCACTGTAAAATACACAAATCTTCTGGCGTATCAGACACATGGTATCAACAGGCTTTCCATCGGGCTTCAGACAACCGATGATGAAGGACTTAAGAGACTGGGCAGGATACATAATTTTGACCAGTTCGTTGCTACCTTTAAGTCTGCAAGAAGAGCCGGGTTCAGAAATATTAATATAGATATCATGAGCGGTATTCCGGGGCAGACTGAGCACAGCTTCGTGGAATCACTTATGAAGGTCATGGAATTCGAGCCGGAGCATATTTCCGTATATTCACTTCAGGTTGAAGAAGGAACTCCGCTGTATGAGGATGAATATCTCCGCGGCATGATCCCGGATGAGGATGTCGACAGAAGAATGTATGCCATGACCAAGAAGGTGCTTGCGGTAAATGGTTATGAGAGATATGAATTCTCCAATTATGCCAAACCTAAGTATCAGTGCAGACATAATATTGTTTACTGGACCGGCGGAGAATATGTGGGCTTCGGTATCGGGGCGGCATCATATTTTAAAGGCCAGCGTTTCAATAATACAAAAGATATCGATAAATATATCAACATATTCCAGGAGAATCAGTCCGAGATCGCTGCAGGTCAGGACAGGTTTACTGTATTTGATAAAGTGACTGCTGAGCTTCGTGAAAATATCGAAACACTATATATAGACAGCAGGATGGAAGAGTTCATGTTCCTCGGACTCAGGATGATAAAGGGCGTCAGCCGTGCTGAGTTTAAGGCACGTTTTTCCAAGGATATTTACGAGATCTACGGACCTGTTATCAATAAATACTGTAATGAAGGATTTATGATATCCGAGGGTGATAATATAAGACTTTCTGACAGAGGAATAGATGTCTCAAATATAATTCTTTCAGACTTTATTCTGGACTGATATTTCATAAAAAGCGTACGCTTTGACACTGGGATTATTTGTGTTTTGTAGTACCACATATACTTGATTTTTTTTAAATATGCCTTGACAATTAGCGGTCAAGGCATTATATTTAGTTTAGTGTTTAGCACTCAGTAGGTTTGAGTGCTAACAAGACAGAAGGCGGTGATGAATTGGATATAAATGGTACTCTAGATGAGAGAAAAGAAATCATCCTGAAGGCTATCATTTCGAATTACCTTGAAACCGGCGAACCTGTTGGATCAAGAACCATTTCAAAGTATTCCGATTTAAACCTTAGTTCAGCTACCATCAGAAACGAGATGTCCGATCTTGAAGAACTTGGATATATAGTTCAGCCGCACACATCGGCGGGACGTATTCCGACTGATAAGGGCTACCGATTCTATGTTGACAGGATGATGGCTGAGAAAGAGGAAAGCGACGCAGCACAGGGCACTCTGCTCGAGAGAGTGGATAAGCTTGAATCGCTGCTCAAGCAGGTCGCCAAAGTACTTGCCTACAACACGCAGTATGCAACCATGGTTACATCGCCGAGGATGCATAACCGGCAGATCAAATTCATTCAGCTTTCACAGGTTGATGAAAAGAGGCTGGTAGCTGTAATAGTTGTCGGAGACAATGTGGCAAGAAACAGGCTGATCGATGTTGACAGGTCGCTGTCCAATGAAGAGGTGCTTAAATTCAATCTGCTGCTCAATACATTTCTTCAAGGCGCATTTGTAAATGATATTAACATTGAAATGATGCAGACCATGAGGGAACAGGCCGGAGATTATGCAGACATACTTGAGAAGATATTCGAAGGAATCGTAGACACGGTGCATCAGGCTGAGGAAACTGAAATATATACGAGTGGTGCATCAAATCTTCTTAAGCTCGGAGAGCCCGGAGATGTGAGTCGGGCAAGCGCACTTCTTGAAACATTTGAAGATAAGCAGGAGCTTGGTGAACTTGCTTCAGCTGCTCTTCGCCATGATGAAGAAAGTGGCGACAGTAATATCCAGATATACATCGGTGATGAATCACCGGTCGAAAACATGAAGGATTATTCAATAGTTACATCGACTTATGAGCTTCCTGAGGGAGCTAAGGGTACTATCGGAATCATAGGCCCTAAGCGAATGGATTACAAGAAGGTCGTAAATACATTGAAGAGTCTTACGGACGAACTTGATACCATATTCCGAAAGGAAGAGAAAAAGGGGTGATTAAAGAATGGCAGGAATGAGTATGGCAGAAATGCTCCAGTCTCTGCAGGACGAAAAGGAAGAGAAGGATGGTTCCGGAACTTCCAAAGGTGCGGAGAAGGTCGTTAATGTAGTTATTGGGAAGCCGATAGACGGAACCATAGTTACAGTAGATGACGAGCAATATATAGCTGCAGAAGATGCCGACGCAAAGAGACCGAAGCCGGTTCCTAAAAAGAACAGACGCGGTAACAAGGAACTCATGGCCGAGCTTGACAGGACCAAGGAACTTGCGGAAGGCAACAAAGAAAAATATCAGAGACTCATGGCTGAGTTTGACAATGCCAGAGCCAGAAGTGAGAAAGAAAACTCCAAGATGTTTGATTATGGAGCCAAGGATACACTTGAGAAGCTGCTTCCTATAGTGGACGACTTTGAAAGAGCTCTTGATAATATTCCGGAGAACGAAAAGGGAGCTTTCTCAGACGGAATTGAGATGATCTACAAGAAGCTGATGGATACACTCGGCAGTATAGGTGTTGAACCTATGAATGCTGCAAATAAACCGTTTGATCCGAACTTCCATAACGCAGTCATACATGTTGAGGATGAGAACTACCCGGAAAACACTGTAGTTGAAGAGATGCAGAAGGGTTATATGTACAAAGATCAGGTTCTTCGTCACAGCATGGTAAAGGTTGCAAATTAACATATATTTACAAATAAACAAAGTATATCAAGAATAAGATTTTTCTTAGGAGGAAAAATAAAATGGGAAAGATTATAGGTATTGACTTAGGTACAACAAATTCGTGCGTAGCAGTTATGGAAGGTGGAAAGCCTATCGTTATCACTAACGCAGAAGGTTCAAGAACAACTCCATCAGTTGTAGGTTTCCTTAAATCAGGTGAAAGAGTTGTTGGTGATGCAGCAAAGCGTCAGGCAGTTACAAACGCTGACAAGACAATCGCATCAATCAAGAGACACATGGGATCTGATTATAAAGTATCAATCGATGATAAGAAGTATTCTCCTGAAGAGATATCTGCAATGATTCTTCAGAAACTTAAATCAGATGCTGAGGCATACCTCGGCGAGAAGGTAACAGAGGCTGTTATCACAGTTCCTGCTTACTTCACAGACTCACAGAGACAGGCTACAAAGAACGCAGGTAAGATCGCTGGTCTTGATGTAAAACGTATCATCAACGAGCCTACAGCAGCAGCTCTTTCATATGGTCTTGATAACGAGAAAGAGCAGAAGATCATGGTATACGACCTTGGTGGTGGTACATTCGATGTATCTATCATTGAGATCGGTGAAGGTGTAATCGAGGTTCTTGCAACAGCAGGTAACAACAAACTCGGTGGTGATGACTTCGATAATGCAATCACACAGTACATGCTTGATGACTTCAAGTCAAAGGAAGGTATCGACCTTTCAGGCGACAAGATGGCTATGCAGAGACTTAAGGAAGCAGCAGAGAAGGCTAAGAAGGAGCTTTCATCTCAGACAGTTACAAATATAAATCTTCCTTTCATCACAGCTAATCAGGACGGACCTAAGCATTTTGATATGGATCTTACAAGAGCTAAATTTGATGAACTTACAGCTGATCTTGTAGAAGCTACACGTGGACCTGTTAAGCAGGCTATGGATGATGCAGGTCTTACAGCAGCAGATATCGACAAGGTTCTCCTTGTAGGTGGTTCAACAAGAGTTATCGCTGTTAAGGAAGCGGTTAAGAATATAACAGGTAAGGAGCCGTTCCAGGGTATCAACCCTGATGAGTGCGTTGCTATCGGTGCATGTATCCAGGGTGGTAAGCTCGCAGGTGATGCAGGTGCCGGCGACATCCTCCTTCTCGATGTAACACCACTTACTCTTTCAATCGAGACAATGGGTGGTATCGCTACACACCTTATCGAGAGAAATACAACAATTCCTACAAAGAAGAGCCAGATCTTCTCAACAGCTCAGGATAATCAGGATGCAGTTGATATCAACATCGTTCAGGGTGAGCGTGAGTTCGCTAAGGATAACAAGTCACTCGGTAGATTCAGACTTGATGGTATCGCTCCTGCAAGAAGAGGTGTTCCACAGATCGAAGTTACATTTGATATAGATGCAAACGGTATCGTTAACGTTTCGGCTAAGGATCTTGGTACAGGACGTGAGCAGCACATCACTATCACATCAGGTACATCACTTTCAGATGATGATATCGAGAGAGCAGTTAAGGAAGCTGCAGCTTACGAAGCAGCTGATAAGAAGCGTAAGGAAGCAATCGTAGTTAGAAATGATGCCGATGCAATGGCATTCCAGACAGAGAAGGCTCTTAACGAAGTTGGCGACAAGCTTCCTGAAGCTGACAAGAAGAAGGTTGAGGAAGATCTCAAGGCACTTAAGGCAATCATTGATTCTACAGATATCGATAACCTTTCAGACTTTGATGTTGAGAAGCTTAAGTCAGGAAGAGAGAAACTCATGACTTCAGCTCAGAACCTCTTCTCTAAGCTTTATGAGCAGAATGGTCCTGGAGCAAATGCAGGAACAGGAACAGGTACACCAAACTTTGGTGATGATGTAGTTGACGGTGACTTCAAAGAAGTGTAAAATAAATACCGTAGATTAGATTTCAGCATGGATTCGTATCGGCGGAGATAATCTGCCTGTTACGAATCCATGTTGAGTATAAAGAGAAAATACGAGAGAGAGTATAGCGAAAAGGGGAAATTATGGCAGATGCATTAGACAAGAGAGACGCGTATGAGGTCCTGGGGGTATCCAGAAACGCGGGCGACAATGATTTAAAAAAGGCATACAGAGTCCTTGCCAAGAAGTACCATCCGGATGCCAATCCTGGTGACAAGGAGGCAGAGGAGAAATTTAAGGAGGCTTCAGAGGCTTACGCTATCCTCAGTGATGCCGAGAACAGAAAGAAATACGATCAGTACGGCTGGTCAGCATTTGATCCTAACGGACAGGGCGGAGACGGCGGCTTTGATTTTGCTGATATGGGCGATATCTTCGGTGATATTTTCGGAGATATGTTCGGAAGCGGTAATAAGCAGAAGCAGTCAAGCGGTCCTGTAAAGGGTGCTGATATCAAGACGACCATCAGATGTACCTTTGAAGAGGCTGCATTTGGTACACAGACAGAGGTTGAGCTTCCTCTTAAGGACGAATGTCCTGTATGTCAGGGAAGCGGTGCACAGCCTGGTCATCCGGCTGAGACCTGCGGCAAGTGCGGCGGTAAAGGTCAGGTAGCACTTACACAGCAGTCACTGTTCGGCATGACAAGAACTATCCAGACCTGTCCTGATTGTCAGGGTTCAGGAAAGATCATAAAGTTTAAGTGCAGTAACTGTGCAGGTTCAGGTTTCGTTAAGAGTAAGAAGATCATTCAGATCAAGGTTCCTGCAGGTATTGATAACGGTCAGAGTATCCGTCTTCGTGAGATGGGTGAGCCGGGTATCAATGGTGGTGCAAGAGGTGACCTTATCGTTACCATCCTTGTTGATAAGCATGCTATGTTCCAGAGACAGGAATACGACCTCTATTCCAAGGAGCAGGTAAGCTTCACTCAGGCTGCGCTTGGTGGAAAGATCACACTTAATACGATTGACGGACCTTATGAATATGACCTTAAGCCGGGCACTCAGTCCAATACCAAGATAACTCTTAAGGGTAAGGGTATTCCGACTCTTCGCAATAAGAATGTAAGAGGAAACCATTATGTTACTCTTATAGTTGAGGTTCCTGATAATCTTACCGAAGAGCAGAAGCAGGTTCTTAAGCAGCAGGCGGATCCGTATGCTGTTGAAGTCAGAGCGGCAACCGATTCTCTTGGCGGTTTCTCATTTGGCGGACATAGAAAGAAAAAAAGAAAAAAGGTATAAATAAATATGATATGGAAAAAGTTAACGATTGATACCAGTGTTGAAGCAGTTGATCTTATCAGTGAGTTCCTTTCAGAGCTTGGTGTTGAAGGAGTGATGATAGAGGATAATGTTCCTCTGTCAGAGGATGATCTGAAATCAATGTTTGTGGATATACCTGCTATCATGGGCGAAGATGATGGCACAGCCAGAGTTTCCTGCTTCGTTGACGATTCATTTGATATTAATGAACTTAAGGCGGATATAGCGGCAGAGCTTGTCCGCCTTGAAGAGTTTATAGACGTTGGCAGCAAGGAGATAACTGTCAGCGATACAAGTGATGACTCAACCTGGCAGAATAACTGGAAACAGTATTTTAAGCCTTTCAGGCTTTATGATAATATTGTCATCCTTCCTACCTGGGAGGAATATGATGATATCAGACCTGATGATATAGTTGTAAGGATTGAATCGGTTATGGCATTTGGTACCGGTACTCATGAGACAACTAAGCTCTGTATCGGTCAGCTGAAGAAATATCTGAAGGAAGGACAGTCAGTTTTCGATATCGGAAGCGGAAGCGGTATCCTTTCGATAATCAGTGTTTATCTGGGTGCAGGATATGTACATGGCATGGATATCGATCCGGATGCGGTTAAAGCAAGTCTCGAAAATGCAGAGGCTAACGGCTTCGACAGAAACAGGATTGATTTCACCTGCGGCAATCTTCTCGACAGTAATTATATTGCCGGGGTATCTAAGGATAGAACCGGTGATTTTGCCGCGAAGAAAAGTGAAGGCGGTACTTATACTAACAATCTGTCAAACGGTTCCGGTAATGCTGATGCTACTAGTGTGTCGTCAGATTCCGGTAATGCACAGACTGCTGATAAAAATTATGATATAGTTGTTGCAAATATCCTTGCAGACGTTATCATGCCGCTTTCGGCTGTTGTAAGACCTTATATGAAGAAGGATGGTCTCTTCATTACTTCGGGTATCATAGATACCAAGGAGGAAGAGGTAAAAACCGAACTTCTGAAAAATGGATTTGAGATAATTGATATCATTCATATGGGTGAGTGGGTATCTATTGTATGTAAGTAATATTGGTGGTTTCTGATGAGTTTATACAGATTCTATGTGGAAGGCTGCAGTAATGCATCCGATAAAATATATATTTCCGGGAAGGATCAGAATCATATTAAAAATGTTCTAAGGCTTCGTATCGGTGAGGAGATCATCGTAAGCGACGGGACATCAAGGGACTATCATTGCAGGATATCTGATTATCCGGAGAATATGGTTGAAGCTGAAATAATTGATATTACAGAAAATGCAACTGAACTTCCGGCAGAGGTTGTTTTGTTTCAAGGAATGCCGAAGGCGGATAAGTTTGAACATATTATCCAGAAAACAGTAGAACTTGGTGTGCATGAAATATATCCGGTAATGATGAAGAGATGTGTTGTAAAGCTTGAAGGCGGAAACGGCACTGCAGATAATAATGGATTCCTAACAATCAGCGGTAAAGAAGCAAAAAAGATACAGAGATATAATAATATAGCTGAGGCTGCGGCAAAGCAGTCGCAGAGAGGTATCATCCCTGAGGTGAAAAGCTTTGTTTCATTGAAAAGAGCTGCGGAAATCGCGTCTCAGATGAATGTAGTGCTTGTGCCTTATGAATCAGCAGAGGGCATGGAATATTCACGCGGTATGATAAGTGAGATTAAAAAAATGTGCGCTGAGAGTTCAAAGAGACCATCTGTTGCTGTATTTATCGGACCGGAGGGTGGCTTTGCACAGGAGGAAGTTGATCTTCTGTCAGAAAAAGGCGGCAAGATAATTTCGCTTGGCAGAAGGATACTTCGGACGGAAACAGCAGGACCTGCAATAATGTCGGTTTTAGGTTTTTCACTTGATGAGTAATAATGTCTTTTTTGATAATAACTGATAAATGCTGTAAAAATTTTAAAAGTATTTTAGAAATACAATTATTGATATTTATTTAATGGATAGGAAACCGGTAATAATGGAAGCATATTTTGATAATTCGGCAACTACAAAGGTTTATCCCGCGGTAAAGGATATAATGATAAAAGTAATGGAGGAGGATTATGGCAATCCTTCTTCGCTTCATATGAAGGGCGTTGAGGCTGAGAGATACATAAAGAAAGCAGCTGAAAGCATAGCTAAAACACTTAGATGCAAGCCGGAGGAGATAATATTTACTAGTGGTGGAACAGAAGCGAACAATCTTGCTCTGATCGGAACAGCTCTTGCAAAGAAGAGGCTCGGAAAGCACATTATTTCCACAACAATAGAACATGCATCGGTTTCAGCAACTCTTGATTTTCTTAAAAGCCAGGGCTATGAAATCACTCTGATCGGTACGGATGATAAAGGCATAGTAAATCCGCAGAAGGTGGCTGATGCAGTTCGTGAGGATACCATACTTGTATCATGTATGATGGTAAATAATGAAATAGGTGCGATTGAACCTGTTGCAGAGATATCTGCGGCAGTGAAAAAGAAGAATCCTGCTGTATATATGCATGTTGATGCAATTCAGGCTTATGGAAAAATACCTGTATTTCCTTCTAAAACAGGCGCAGATCTGATATCGATAAGCGGTCATAAGATACATGGACCGAAGGGGTCCGGAGCACTCTATGTTAAGAAAGGTATACTTATCAGACCTATCATCTATGGCGGCGGCCAGGGTAACGGAATGCGTTCGGGAACTGAAAATGTTCCTGCAGTAGCCGGATTTGGAGTTGCTGCCGAAGAAAGCTTTAGAGATTTTGATAAGAAGACTGATCATATTAGAGAAGTAAGGGATTACCTCAGAGAAAAGCTGACAAGTCTTCCTGATGTGTACGATAACTCCGGTGACGCGCCACATATAGCAAGTTTCAGCTTTGTTGGAGTAAGGAGTGAGGTTATGCTTCACAGCCTTGAGGATAGGGGGATTTATACATCCTCAGGTTCTGCGTGTTCATCTCACAAAAGAGCAGCCAGCAGTGTCCTGACTTCTATAGGCCTTACAAAGGACAGGCTTGAATCAACACTCAGATTCAGCATAGGAGAGGATAATACACCGGAGCAGGTGGATTATATTTATGAAGTTATATCGGAACTTCTCCCTATGCTCAGACAATTCACCAGAAAGTGACAATATCAGCTGTAAACTTCCGTTCAAATCACAGATTTATGATTGGAACCGGCAGTTTTCTTAATAATATTAAGCAAAACAAGATGAATAACTGCGTATTTGTAGTTTATTAATTACATAAATATGGTATAATAGCTACCGATTGTTGCAAGGTGTCACAAAACAGGTGCACTGAGCTGCAGAGATCCTTGAGCAGGTCAGGGATCAATATGTTATTTTACGGAATTATATCAGGAGGCTTAAAACATGGAATCATTTAAGAGTATACCGGAAATATACGGAT
>OCTW013412676.1_pt1 | contig 19144 bp, 14 predicted proteins | sample 1539671 | NCBI WGS metagenome assembly OCTW01 (sample SAMN02144230, study PRJEB22623) | gut metagenome | biome: sheep rumen | host: Ovis aries | place: New Zealand
GACGATGATGATCGCAAGGTCGGTCATCTGGGCGCCGCGGGCACGCATGGCGGTGAAGGCCTCGTGACCCGGGGTGTCCAGGAAGGTGATGTGCCTGCCGTTGGGAAGGGTCACATTGTATGCGCCGATGTGCTGGGTGATGCCGCCGGCCTCACCGGCGATGACGTTGGAGTTGCGGATGTTGTCCAGCAGGGACGTCTTGCCGTGGTCGACGTGGCCCATGACGGTGATCACCGGCGGGCGCTCCACGAGGTCTTCTTCCCGGTCGGGTTCCTGCTGTTGCACTTCCTCAGTGAGCTCTGCGGTGACGAATTCCACCTTGTAGCCGAACTCCTCGGCCACGAGGACCAGGGTCTCGGCGTCCAGGCGCTGGTTGATGGATACCATCATGCCCAGGGACATGCAGGCGCCGATGACTTTCACCACAGGGGTGTTGTTCATCAGGGTGGCCAGGTCGTTCACGGTGACGAATTCGGTCACTTTCAGGACCTTGTTCTCCGCGGCGGCGGCTTCCATCTCTTCCTGCGAGCGGATGGCGGCAATCTCGCGCTTCTCCTTGCGGTGCTTGGCGCCGAAATTGTTCTTGTTCTCGTTCATCCGGGCGTAGGTTTCCTTCACCTGCTTCTGGATTTCTTTCTGGAGCTCTTCCTGTTCGGCTTCGGTCATGGCCGGCTTGAAGCGGTCGCCTTTCTTGCGGCCCTTGCCGGCGGCGGGGTCGGCCTTCTTTTTGGCCGGGTCTCCTTTCTTGGGGGCCTTCTCGGCCTGGACTTTGGTGACGTCCACTTTCTGGGAGCCGCTGCTCTTGATGCGTTCGCGTTTTTTGTTGCGCTTGGGGTCGAACTGTGCCAGGTCAATCTTGCCGACCACCTTGAAGGGGGCAGGCGTTTCGGAGGAAGCGGGCTCCGCAGGGGTCGGGACGGAGGGTTCTTCCTTGGGGACTTCTTCGGGTTCCGGCTCCTGAGCGGCAGGTTCCGGTTCGGGTTCTGCGACCGGCTCCGGCTCGGGCTCTTCCACGACGGGTTCGGGCTCTGCGACGGGTTCCGGCTCAGGTTCTTCCACGACGGGCTCCGGCTCTACGACAGGCTCGGGTTCTTCCACGACGGGTTCGGGCTCAGCGACAGGTTCCGGCTCTTCCACCACGGGCTCCGGTTCGGGCTGCGGCTCGGCGGCTTTGGCCCGGGAGAGGTTGTTGCTCTTGATAACGCTGACGCGCTCGGGTTCGAACTCGTCGTCTTCGTCGGAATCCTGTTTCTTGGAGGCTTTGTCCAGAATTTCGGTGAGCTTGACGTCCACCTTTTCGGCGGCTTCCTTCAGTTCCAGGTCTTTGCCGAACTTCTTGTGCAGTTCGGCGAGGTATTCGTCCGAGACTTTCAGGTTCGGATTGGCATCCTCGATGCCGGCGCCTTTGGAATTGAGGAAATCCACCAGGGTGTCAAGCCCGATGTTGAATTGTTTGATAAGTTTCGATAGTCTGATTTCTGCCATATATTAACCCCTTTTTTGTCTAAATTAGTCTTCAAACTCCTCGTGCAGGATGCGGAGCACGTCTTCGACGGTTTCGTCTTCAAGGTCGGCGCGGGTGGCGATTTCGGCGGGATCCAAGGCCATGACGCTGCGTGCGGTGTCACAGCCGATGGCCTGGAGGCGCTCGATGACCCAAGGGTCGATGACGTCGGTGAATTCGGACAGCAGGACGTCGTCCTCCTCTTCCTCGCTCTGGGGGAGTTCCCTCCAGACCTCGATTTCACGGCCCACGAGCATGCCGGCCAGCTTGATGTTCACGCCGCCTTTGCCGATACCCTTTTTGACCTCGTCGGCCTGCATGAAGACTTTGATCTTGTCTTCGGGGCCGGAGCCCAGGTCGATGCGGGAGATGCGGGCGGGATTCAGGGCGCGCTGGATCATCAGCTGCGGGTTGGCGCTCCACTGGATGACGTCGATATTCTCGTTGCGCAGTTCACGCACGATGCCCATGATGCGGGATCCCTTCACGCCGATGCAGGCGCCGATGGGGTCGATGCGGTCGTCATAGGACTCGACGGCGACTTTGGCGCGCTCGCCGGGGATGCGGACCACTTTCTTCACGGTGATGAGGCCGTCGTAGATTTCGGGCACTTCCATCTCGAAGAGCTTCTCGAGGAAGCTGTCGGTGGTGCGGGAAAGGACGATGTAAGGCGTGGTGTTGTTCTTCATCTCCACGCTCTTGATGATGGCCCTCACGGAGTCGCTCTTCTTGAAGCGCTCGCCGGGGATCTGCTCGCTCTTGGGCATGCGCAGCTCGTTGCCGTCCTCGTCCAGGATCAGGACTTCGTTCTTCCAGGTCTGGTATACTTCGCCGGTGAAGATCTCGCCCACGCGCTCGGAGTACTTCTTGTACACGTTGGCTTTCTCGATGTCCATGATGCGGCCCTGGAGGTTCTGACGGATGTTCAGGATGCCGCGGCGGCCGAAGGAAGAGAGGGAGAGCTTGCGGGCGAAGGTGTCGCCGATCTCGTAGTCGTCGTCACCGGTTTCGGCGGCGATTTCATCCACGGTGATCTGGGTCACGGGGTCTTCCACCTTGTCCACGACCTCGAAGTTCTGGTAGATTTCGCAGTCGCCTTTGTCCACGTTGATGATGACGTCGAAGTTGTCGGCGTTGCCGTAGGTCTTTGCGAGCTGGGTGAGGAACACATCCTTCAGCACGCCCAGCATCACCGGACGGTCAATGCTCTTTTCTTCCTTGAAGTCCTTGAAAGCGTCAATCAAGGTTACTTCTTTCTCTTTTTCTTTTGCCATTGTTATAGTGTTTATTTGAATTCAATGTAGGGAGTGACGGAATTGACCTCGGAGAGGGGGCAGATGTCGTCGTGCTGCACTTTCTCTTTCTTTTTCCTGCCTTCCACGGTCTCCAGGGCCGTATAGCTGAGGCCGATGGCGTCCTCCGTGGCGGAGGTGAGCGTGGCCACCAGGCGTTTTCCGCCCTTGAACTTCACGTCCACCAGCGTGCCGATGGCCTTGATGTACTGCCTGAGCACTTTCAGCGGACGGTCCAGACCGGCCGACGACACGGTGAGGGCATAGTCTTCCGCGTCCTGGTCGAAGGCCGCATGCATGACGGCGTCGATGGCGGCGCAGTCGTCCCAGTCGACGGTGCCTTCTTCCTTTTCGATGACAATCTCGATGTCATTGTCGGCCGACAGGGTGACTTCCACGAGGAAGCAGCCCCGCTCTTTTACGGCCGGCTCTACAGCCTGAATGATTTGTTCTTTGGTCATACGCTTAATAAAAAAGATAGGGGACCGCCGTCCTCTATCTCGTTCACGTCTGCAAATATAAGTATTTTTTCTGAAAGCACCAAATCCTTGTTGTACAAGACGCTTTTATTCGTTATATTTGTTGAGCTAATTTTTATCGCATGGAACAGAAGAAACTTGATGTCGTGCTGGGTCTCCAGTGGGGAGACGAGGGTAAAGGCAAGGTTGTGGACGTGCTCACGCCGTCCTATCAGATGGTCGCCCGTTTTCAGGGCGGTCCCAATGCCGGCCATTCGCTGGTCTTTGACGGCGACGGCTTTGTCCTTCACACCGTCCCTTCCGGCATCTTCCGCGACAATACGGTCAACATTATCGGCAACGGCGTGGTCATAGACCCTGTCATCCTCATGGAAGAGGTGGCCACCATCGAATCCAAAGGCGTGGACATCAGCGGCAAGCTGGTCATTTCCAAGCGCGCCCACCTGATCCTGCCCACGCACCGGATGCTGGATGCCGCCAGCGAGGCCGCCAAGGGAAAGTCCAAGATCGGCTCCACCCTCAAGGGTATCGGCCCGGCTTATATGGACAAGACCGGACGCAACGGCCTGCGGGTGGGGGATATCCTTGCCGGAGATTTCCAGGATCGCTATCTCGCGCTCAAGAATAAGCACCTGGGCCTTCTCTCCCAGTACGATTTCTCCTTCGATATCACTGACTACGAAAAACAGTGGATGGTGGCCGTGGAGGCCCTGAAACGCTTCCCCTTCGTGGACTCGGAGTTCTTCGTGAACGAGGCGCTGGAAAAGGGGACCTCCATCCTGGCGGAAGGGGCGCAGGGCTCGCTGCTGGACATCGACTTCGGCACCTATCCGTTCGTGACCTCCTCCAACACCCTCGCCGCCGGCGTCTGCACGGGGCTCGGTGTCGCGCCCACCCGTGTCGGAAAGGTCTACGGCATCTTCAAGGCTTACTGCACCCGTGTAGGCAGCGGTCCCTTCCCGACCGAACTCTTCGACGGAGACGGCGAGCGGCTCCGCCAGGTGGGCCATGAGTTCGGCGCCACCACGGGACGTCCCCGCCGCACCGGCTGGCTGGACATGGTGGCCCTCAAGTATGCCGTCATGATGAACGGCGTCACGGACCTGATCATGATGAAATCCGACGTCCTGGACGGCTTCGACACCGTCAAGGTGGCCGTGGCCTACGAGCAGGACGGCCGCACCTTCACCGCTTTCCCTTACGACGGCGGCGCGAAGGTCAAGCCCGTGTACAGGGAATTCCCCGGCTGGAAAACTCCGCTCAGCGGCCTTCGCCGCTATGCGGATTTCCCCGAGGCTTTCAAGCAGTATATCGCTTTTATCGAGCGGGAGACCGGCTGCCGGATCGCCATCGTTTCCGTGGGTCCGGACCGGGAAGACACCGTTCTCCGCTAGGCAATGCCTACGCGGGAGAAAATCTCGTCCACATTCTTGAAGTAGTAATCCAGGGTAAAGCAGCTGTCCAGCTCTTCCCTGGATAATTTTTCGCTCACCGGGGCCGACGCTTCCAGGAGGGTCTTGTAATCCTTCCCTTCCGTCCAGGCTTCCATGGCGATGGGTTGGACCGTGTCGTACGCCTGCTCGCGGGAAAGGCCCTTGGCGATCAGGGCGTTCATCACGCGCTGGGCGAAGATGACCCCGCGGGTACGGTAGATGTTCTGGAGCATGGTCTCTGGATACACCACCAGGTTCTCCAGAATGCCCTTGAAGCGCTGGAGCATGTAGTCCAGCAGTTCAGTGGCGTCCGGAAGGACAATGCGCTCGGTGCTGGAGTGGGAGATGTCGCGCTCGTGCCAGAGGGCGACGTTTTCGTAGGCGGTAGCCATATATCCGCGCATGACGCGCGCGCAACCGCAGATGTTCTCGGACGAGATGGGGTTGCGCTTGTGCGGCATGGCGCTGGAGCCTTTCTGTCCCTTGCGGAAGGCTTCTTCCACTTCGCGGACCTCGGTTCGCTGGAGGTTCCGCACCTCAAAAGCCATCTGCTCCAGGGTGGAGGCGATCAGCGCAAGGGTGCCTACATAGCAGGCATGCCGGTCCCGCTGCAGCACCTGGGTGGAAATCCGGGCCGATTCGATGCCCAGCTTTCCGCAGACATAGTCCTGGATGAAGGGCGGGATATTGGCGAAGTTTCCCACGGCGCCGCTCATCTTTCCGGCTTCCACACCGGCGGCCGCCGCGCGGAACCGCTCGATGTTGCGCTTCATCTCTTCGTACCAGAGGGCCCATTTGAGGCCGAAGCTGGTAATGTCGGCATGGATGCCGTGCGTCCGGCCGATACAGGGAGTGCCCTTGAATTCCAGCGCGCGGCGGCGCAGGACTTCCAGAAATTCCTCCAGGTCTTTCATGAGGATGGCGTCGGCCTGCTTGAGGAGGTAGCCGTTGGCCGTGTCCACCACGTCGGTGGAGGTGAGGCCGTAGTGGACCCATTTGCGCTCGTCGCCCAGGCTTTCGCTGACGGCACGGGTGAAGGCCACCACGTCGTGGCGGGTCTGCTCCTCGATTTCCCGGATGCGGGAAACCTCGAAACGGGCGCCTGCGCGGATTTTCTCCACGTCGGCCTGAGGGATGACGCCCAGTTTGCTCCAGGCTTCACAGGACAGGATTTCGACCTCAAGGTACGCGCCGAATTTGTTCTCTTCGGTCCAGACGTCCCGCATCACTTTCCGGGAATAACGCTCAATCATGCTCTATTGGTTTTGGAGGAACTTCAGGATATTGGCTTCAATCCGGGCCGACACGTCTTCGCCGCCGGCCGGGACAAAGGGCGTGTCGCTCAGTTTCTGGTACAGTTCAATGTAACGGTCGGTAATGCCGCTGACCACTTCCGGGGTCATCTCGGGGACCTTCTCCCCTTCGCGGCCCTGGAAGCCGCCGGCCATGAGCCATTCGCGTACGAATTCTTTGGAGAGCTGGCGCTGGTGCTCGCCTTTGCGGAGACGCTCCTCGTAACCCTCGGCGTAGAAATAGCGGGAAGAATCCGGGGTGTGGATTTCGTCCATGAGGATGATCCGGCCGTCTTTCTTGCCGAATTCGTATTTGGTGTCCACCAGGATGAGGCCCTTCCGGGCGGCAATCTGGGTTCCGCGCTGGAAAAGGGCCAGGGTATAGCGCTCCAGCTGCTCGTATTCGTCGGCCGGGACGATGCCCCGGGCGATAATCTCTTCTTTCGAGATGTCCTCGTCGTGCCCTTCGGCCGCCTTGGTGGTGGGGGTGATGATGGGGTGGGGGAGTTTCTCGTTTTCCCGCAGGCCGTCGGGGAGGGGGACGCCGCAGAGGCTGCGTTTCCCGCTCTTGTATTCCCGCCAGGCATGGCCGGCGAGGTATCCGCGCACCACCATTTCCACTTTATACGGCTCGCAGCGCCAGCCGATGGTGACCATCGGGTCCGGCACGGCCACTTTCCAGTTGGGAAGGATGTCGGCGGTTAGATCGAGGAACTGGGCGGCCAGCTGGTTCAGGACCTGTCCCTTGCAGGGAATCCCTTCGGGGAGGACGACGTCAAAGGCGGAAATGCGGTCTGTGGCTACCATGACCAGGTAACCATTGTCCAGAGAATACACATCGCGGACTTTTCCCGTGTAGAGTGATTCTTGACCGGGAAGCTGGAATTGGGTTTTTACAACGGCTTTCATGGGAGAAAAAATAGGCTACAAATATAAAACCCTATTCCAACTTCTGCAAATATTTTCCATACAGTTTATCAACAATCGATTTTTGATAAAATCCTTCCGGCAGCTGTTGTAAGTGTCGCGTCTTCGTTGTAAATTTGTACTTCATTTTTTAGTGGATTCTAACCCTTATGAAAGTAGCAGTTATCATGGGCAGCGCCAGCGACTGGGATGTAATGTCGCCGTGCTGCGCTACGCTGGAGGATTTCGGTATCCCGTACGAAAAGCGCGTCCTCAGCGCGCACCGCAATCCCGGCCCTCTGGCCGAGTACGTCGCCTCCCTGCCGGACAAAGGATGTGAGATTGTCATCGCCGGCGCCGGAGGGGCCGCCCACCTGCCGGGCGTCATCGCCGCGCTGACCACCCTCCCTGTCATCGGGATCCCGGTCAAGTCCAAAGCCCTGTCGGGGATGGATTCCCTCCTGTCCATCGTCCAGATGCCCTCCGGCATCCCCGTGGCCACCATGGCCATCGACGGTGCCAAGAATGCGGCCCTGTTCGCCGTGTCCGTCCTTGCCTTGAAGGACTCCGGCCTTGCACAGAAACTCCAGCAGTTCCGCAAAGACCAGAGTGACAAAGTCCTGAATACCGTGATATAAGCCATACTGCCCACCCGCCCTGCGCCGGTGGGCAGCCTTTTTTAAGACAGAATGGAAAAAGCAAAGAGATTGTTTGTTCAGAAGCGGGAAGCTTTCCGTGTGGAAGCCTCCGGCCTGCTCCGGGATTTCAATGAGAACCTTTCCCTTTCCCTGCGCAGCCTCCGGCTCGTTGTGGTGTACGACCTGTTCGGCTTCTCGGACAGCCTGCTGGAAGCGTGCCGGTACAACGTCTTCGGTGAAATCGCCACCGACCGGGTCAGCGAAACCATGCCCGAAGGAAGCAAGTACCTGGCCGTGGAATACCTTCCCGGGCAGTTCGACCAGCGGGCTTCGTCGGCCTTGGACTGCGTCCATCTGATCGACCCGGACGCACAGGTGGACATCAAAAGCGCCCGCCTGCTCCTGTTCGACGACGACGTCCCTCAGGAGGTTCTGGAGCGGATCGCCGCCTACTACATCAATCCCGTGGAATGCCGGCGCAAGGACATGAGCGTCCTCTCGCTGACAGGATCGGCCGAAAGGAAGCCCCTGGAGGACCTTTCCGGCTTCACCCGGATGGATGAGGCGGATTTCCCCGCTTTCTGCAAGGCCCATTCCCTTGCCATGAACAGCGACGACCTCCGCGAGGTCGTGGCCTATTTCCGCAAGGAAGGCCGCGATCCCTCCGAGACCGAACTCCGCATCCTGGATACATATTGGAGCGACCATTGCCGCCATACCACGTTTACTTCCACGCTGGAAGAGGTCCGCGTGGACGACAGTTTCATCCGGCCCGACATCGAGGCTTCGCTGCAGCTGCTGGCCCGGATGCGCTCGTCGCTGGGCCGCGAGGCCAAGCCACTCTGCCTGATGGAAATCGCAACCATCGGCGCCCGCTACCTGAAATCGAAGGGCCTCCTGGAAGACCTGGAGCAGAGCGAGGAAAACAATGCCTGCAGCATCTTTGTCACGGTGAATGTGGACGGGAAGGACGAACAGTGGCTCCTGCAGTTCAAGAACGAGACCCACAACCATCCTACGGAAATCGAACCCTTCGGCGGTGCGGCCACGTGCCTGGGCGGCGCTATCCGGGACCCGCTCTCCGGCCGGGCATACGTGTACCAGGCCATGCGCGTGACCGGAGCCGGCGACATCACCGCCAAGGTGGCCGACACCATCCCCGGCAAACTCCCCCAGCGGATGATCTCCCACAAAGCGGCGGAAGGGTATTCCAGCTACGGCAACCAGATCGGCCTGGCTACCACCCACGTACGGGAAATCTATTCTGACGGCTATACGGCCAAGCGCATGGAAATCGGGGCCGTGGTGGGTGCCGTGAAGGCATCGTCCGTGCGCCGTGAATCTCCCGCGGAGGGCGACGTGATCCTGCTGCTGGGCGGCCGGACCGGCCGGGACGGCATCGGCGGTGCCACCGGGTCGTCCAAACAGCATACCGAGTCGTCCCTGGAGACCTGCGGCAGCGAGGTGCAGAAGGGCAATCCGCCCCAGGAACGGCAGCTTCAGCGCCTGTTCCGCCGTCCGGAAGTGACCCGCCTCATCAAGAAATCCAACGACTTCGGAGCCGGCGGCGTCAGCGTCGCCATCGGCGAACTGGCCCCCGGACTGGACATCTACCTGGACCGTGTTCCCGTAAAATATGCCGGCCTCAATGCGACGGAGCTGGCCATCAGCGAATCCCAGGAACGCATGGCCGTTGTCGTGGAAGCCGCCTCCATGGACCGTTTCCGCGCGTTCTGCGCCCTGGACAATATCGAAGTCACCCATGTGGCCGACGTGACCGGCACGGGACGCATGCGCATGTTCTTCCACGGGGAGAAAGTGTGCGACCTCTCCCGTGAGTTCATCGACAGTGCCGGCGCCGCGCATTACGCCCGGGCTGCCGTCGCTGCCGTCGTGCAGAAGAATCCTTTCGAACGCACCCCTGAAGGCGCTACCCTCGCCGAGAAGATGCACGCGGTGATGTCCTCGCCCAATGTGGCTTCCCAGAAGGGTCTCGTAGAGATGTTCGACTCCACCATCGGCCGGTCTACGGTGCTCATGCCTTACGGCGGAAAGCGCCAGGCCACCGAGACCCAGGTGTCCGTGCAGAAACTGCCGGTGGACGGGTACACCGACACCGCCAGCGTGATGGCCTTCGGCTACAATCCGGACCTGGCCCTCTGGAGCCCTTATCACAGTGCCGCCTATGCGGTGGTGGAAGCCTGCACCAAGGTGGCCTGCTGCGGGGCCGACTGGTCGCGGATGCGCTTCTCGTACCAGGAATACTTCGAGCGCATGAGCGCCGACCCCTATACCTGGGGCAAGCCCCTCTCCGCCCTGCTGGGCACCCTCAAGATGCAGGAAGCTCTGGGGCTGCCTTCCATCGGCGGGAAAGACTCCATGAGCGGGACTTTCGAGCACATCCACGTGCCGCCCACCCTGGTGGCTTTCGGCATCACGACCGTGGATGCCCGCACCGTCATCTCGCCCGAATTCAAAAAGCCGGGCAATGGAATCTATCTCCTCGAGCATACTCCCCGGGCCGATTACATGCCCGACACCGACCGGCTCAAAGCCAACTGGAATGAGCTGCGCCGCGGGATCGAGGCCTCAGAAGTGGTGTCGGCCTGGTCCCTGAGCTATGGCGGCGTGGCCGAGGCGCTGGTAAAGATGGCCATGGGCAACGCCCTCGGCGTAGACGTGACCCTGCCGGAAGACCGGCTGTTCGCCCTGGGATACGGTTCCGTCGTCTGCGAAGCCTCGGCTCCCGTGGAAGGTGCGCGGCTCATCGGCCATGTGACGGAGGAAGGCATCCGCATCAACGGCACCCTCCTCTCCCTGCCTTCGCTGGAGGCGGCGTATGAAAGCCGATATGCGGGCCTCTATCCGGCGCGTGTGAAACCGGCCTTCGACCAGCCCGCCCCGAAGGTGGCCCCCCTCCCGTCCGACCCGTCCGACCTGGTCTATCCGGGAGATCCGGTCCTCACGCCCGTCGTCAGCCTTCCCGTATTCCCCGGCACCAACTGCGACTATGACACCGCCAAGGCCTTCCGCAAGGCCGGGGCCGACGTGCGCCCCTTCATTTTCCGGAACCTCAGCGGCAAGGATGTGCTGGATTCCATCGATGAACTGGCCCGCCGGATCGACGAGTGCCACATCCTGACCTTCTGCGGCGGCTTCTCCTCCGGCGACGAACCGGACGGCAGCGGCAAGTTCATCGCCAGCGTCATCTGCAATGCCCGGGTCCGGGAAGCCATCGGCCGGCTGCAGAAACGGGGCGGCCTGATCCTGGGCATTTGCAACGGGTTCCAGGCCCTTGTGAAAAGCGGCCTGCTGCCCTACGGAAAAGTGGGTCAGGTCACGGCCGATTCCCCGACACTCGCCCGCAACGACATTGCCCGCCACGTCTCCCTGATCGCCCGTACCCGGGTGGCCTCCGTCCGTTCTCCCTGGCTCTCCGGCATGGAAGAAGGCCAGGTGCACAGCATTGCCTTCAGCCACGGGGAAGGGAAGTTCGTGGTGAACGAAACGCTGGCCGCAGAGCTGTTTGCCCGCGGTCAGGTGGCTTTCCAGTACCTGGACAATCCCAACGGCTCCTATTACGACATCGAGGGCATCCTGAGTCCCGACGGCCATATCCTCGGGAAGATGGGCCACACCGAACGCTACGAAGGGGAACTGTACAAGAATATCGCCGGCAACTGCTTCCAGCCGCTGTTTGACAATGCTGTCCATTATTTCAGAAAAGACCGATGAAAAACGAACTTATCTTTGAGGGTAACGAAAAACGCGTTTATTCGACGGAACATCCCCACCGGGTCGTGTTCCATTACAATGACGTGATTGTCGCATTTAACGGTGTCAAGCGGGCCCGCCTGCGCGGAAAGGGAATCCTGACCAACAAGATTTCCGCCATCCTGCTGGGCTACCTGAACAGCTGCGGCATCCCCACTCATTTTATCCAGCGGCTGGACGACCGCGAACAGCTGTGCCGCAGAATCAGCATCATTCCCCTGGAAGTGGTGGTCCACAACCGGATGGCCGGCACCCTGGCCTCCAAGCTGGGTGTGGAAGACGGCTTCAAGCCCGGCAACACCATCACCGACCTGTGCTACAACAACGACGAACTGGGCGACCCCCTGGTGAACCGTGACCAGGCGGCGGCCCTGGGCCTGGCGACCTACGAGGAGCTTGCGCAGATGTTCGCTACGGCAAAAAAAGCCGGCCCCCTGCTGACGGAACTGTTCCACAAAGCGGGCATCGAGCTGGTGGATGTGAAATTCGAGTTCGGCCGGGATACGGAAACCGGAGAAATCATCATCTCGGACGAGATCAGTCCCGACACCTGCCGCCTCTGGGACGAGCAGACGGGCGAGCGGATGGACAGAGACCGTTTCCGCCTGGACCTGGGCGACGTGGTCCCTGCGTATAGCGAAGTATTGGAAAGACTGGAAAAACTGGAAATCTAATGGGTGTTCTTGCAGTTTACGGCGTCTCGGACGCCGCCACGCGGGTCTATTACGGCCTGCACAACCTTCAGCACCGTGGTCAGGAAGGGGGCGGGATCGCCACCTTCGACGAGGAGGGGAAGTTTCACCGCTACCGCGGCCTGGGCCTGCTGAGTGAAATCTTCACCAATGGCGAACTCTCCCATCTGCCGGGGAGGCTGTGCATGGGCAGCGTCAAGTATGCCAATGCGTCCAAAGACGGCCTGGACAATGTGGAACCGCTGTTCTTCCATCACCGGAGCGGCGACTTCGCCATGGCGGCCGACGGCAACGTGGTCAATGCCGCCCAGGTGGCCGATTATCTGGAAAAACGGGGAACCATCTTCCAGACCGGGACCCACAGCGAACTGCTGGCCCACCTGGTGAAGAAGACGGCCGGGGAAGACCGCATCGTGAACATCGTCAAAGCGCTCAATATGATGGAAGGCGGTTTCGCTTTCGTCATCATGACGCCGAACCGCATCTACGCCTGCCGGGACAAGCACGGCATCAAGCCGCTGTGCATCGGCAAGCTGGATGACGGTTATGTCGTGAGCAGCGAGTCCTGCGCCTTTGAGATCATGGGCGCCAAGTTCCTGCGGGACGTCAAGCCCGGAGAGATTGTGTCCATGGACCACCATGGCCTCCGCAGCACGCTGTACTCGCATTTCTCGCGCCATCAGATGTGCGCCATGGAATTTATCTACTTTGCCCGTCCCGACAGTGACATCGACGGCTGCAACGTACACGCCTACCGGAAAGAATCCGGCCGACGGCTCGCCCGCGAATGTCCGGCAGAGGCCGACATCGTCGTCGGCGTTCCGGAATCCAGCCTCAGCGCCGCCCAGGGCTACGCCGAGGAAAGCGGCATTCCTTACGAAATGGGCCTGGTGAAGCACAAATACGTGGGACGGACCTTCATCCAGCCGGTCCAGTCCATGCGTGAACTCGGGGTGAAGATGAAGCTTTCCCCGGTCCACAGCATCGTTTCCGGCAAGCGGATCGTCCTGGTGGACGACTCCATCGTCCGGGGTACCACGTCCCTGAAGATCGTGAAGATGCTGCGGGAAGCAGGGGCCAAGGAGGTCCATGTCCGCATCGCCAGCCCGATGATGCGTTTCACCTGCCACTATGGAGTGGACACTTCCACGCCCGACCAGCTGCTGTGCGCGCACCGGACACTGGAAGAGGCCTGCGCGGTCATCGGCGCCGATTCGCTGGGCTACCTGAGCCCGGAGTCTACGCGGGATTCCTGCTTTGGCTGCGCCAACCCCTGCCAGGCCTGCTTTACGGGCGAATATCCCACCTTATTGTATGATGATGTAACTTCTGAAGACTGATATGGCTAAATCTTACGAACGCTCCGGCGTCAACCTGGAAGCCGGATATGAGGTAGTCCGGCGCATCAAGCAGCATGTCGCCTCCACGTCCCGCACGGGATCGATGGGAAACATCGGCTCTTTCGGCGGCATGTTCGACCTTTCTGTCCTGGGCATCCGGGAGCCGGTCCTGGTTTCCGGGACCGACGGTGTGGGCACCAAGCTGAAAATCGCCTTCGCCATGGACCGTCATGACACCATTGGCATCGATGCCGTGGCCATGTGCGTGAACGACGTCCTGGCCCAGGGTGCCGAGCCCCTCTTCTTCCTGGACTACGTGGCCCTGGGACACAACATCCCCGCCAAGGTGGAGGCCATCGTCTCCGGTGTGGCGGAGGGTTGCCGCCAAGCCGGCTGCGCCCTTGTGGGCGGCGAGACGGCCGAAATGCCCGGCATGTATGCCGACGGCGAATATGACATCGCCGGCTACACCACCGGCGTGGTGGAAAAGTCCAAGCTCATCGACGGTTCCAAAGTGAAAGTGGGCGATGTCCTTGTGGGCGTGGCTTCCACCGGCGTCCATTCCAACGGCTTTTCGCTGGTGCGCAAGATCGTTTCCGACGCAGGTCTTCAGTACACGGACCGGATCCCTGAATTCGGCGGCCGGGAGCTGGGCGACGTGCTTCTGACGCCTACCCGGATTTACGTGAAGCAGATGCTCTCCGTGATCCGTCAGCTGGACGTCCACGGCATCTGCCATATCACCGGCGGCGGATTTGACGAGAACATCCCCCGTGTCCTGCAGCCGGGCCAGGGCCTCGAGATTTTCGAGGGCACCTGGGAGATCCTTCCGGTGTTCCGGATGCTGGAGAAATGGGGCGGCGTGCCGCACCGGGAGATGTTCAACATCTTCAACATGGGAATCGGTATGATCGCCGTCATGGATGCCGACCAGGCCCCCGAGGCCATTTCCATCCTGGAATCCCATGGCGAGAAAGCCTCCGTCATCGGCCGTGTCACCGACACCCCCGGCGTGAACATCCACCTGTCATTCTGAACGAAGTGAAGAATCTGTCTAGAAGTGAAGAATCTGTCTATGAAAAGGTTAGCAGTATTTGCCAGCGGTACGGGCACTAACTTCGTGGCCATTGCAAAGGCCTGTGCAGAAGGCGTCCTGGACGCCCGGGTGGTCCTGATGGTCTGCGACAGGCCGGGCGCCGCCGTTATCGACCGGGCCCTGGAAATGGGGGTGGAGACCTTCGTCTTCTCTCCCCGGGATTATGCCTCCAAAGCCGATTTCGAGGCGCAGATCGTCCGGCTCCTGGATGAGCGGAAGGTGGACCTGGTATGCCTGGCTGGCTATATGCGCATCGTAGGAGAAACCCTTCTCGGGGCCTATGAGGGGAAGATTATCAACATCCACCCGTCGCTCCTCCCTTCTTTCAAGGGGGCCCATGCCGTAGAGGATGCGGTCGCCTACGGGGTCAAGGTCTACGGCATCACCATCCACTGGGTCAATGCCGACCTGGACGGCGGCCGGATCATCGCCCAGCGCGCCTTCCCGTACGAAGGGTCGGACCCGGCCGAAGTGCACCGTATCGGCCAGAAGATTGAACATGAATTATATGTAGAAACCATAAAGAAACTGTTATGCGAGCTTTAGTTAGTGTATCTGACAAGTCAGGCCTCGTTCCGTTCGTGAAAGGCCTGGTGGACCTGGGTTGGGAGATTATCGCCACCGGCGGTACCCAGAAGCTGCTGGAGTCCGAGGGCGTGAAGACCATCGGCATCAGCGAAGTGACCGGTTTTCCGGAAATCTGTGACGGCCGGGTGAAGACCCTGCATCCCAAAGTGCACGGCGGCATCCTGGCCCGCCGGGATGTTCCCGCCCACATGGAAACCCTGAAAGAGAACGGGATCCAGACCATCGAGCTGGTCTGTGTGAACCTGTACCCGTTCCGTCAGACCATCGCCAAGGAGGGCGTGACCCTGGAGGAAGCCATTGAGAACATCGACATCGGCGGCCCTTCCATGGTGCGCAGCGCCGCCAAGAACTGGAAAGACGTCACCGTCGTCTGCGATCCGGCCGACTACGGCAAGGTCCTGGAAGAGCTCAGGGCCAGCGGAAAGACCTCCGACGAGACCCGTCTCCAGCTGTCGGCCAAGGCCTATACCCATACGGCCGAATATGACGCCTGCATTGCCACTTACATGCGCGCCCAGGCCGGCCTGAATGAGAAACTCTTCCTGGAGTACGACCTCAAGCAGGGCCTCCGCTACGGCGAGAACCCGCACCAGAGCGCCAAGTTCTATGCCGCCCTGGAGCCCGTTCCTTTCTCCCTGGCATTCGCTACCCAGATCCAGGGCAAGGAACTCTCCTACAACAACATCCAGGACGCCAACGCGGCCCTGAACGTGCTGCGCGACTTCGAGGAGCCTTTCTGCGTGGCCCTCAAGCACATGAATCCTTGCGGCGCCGCCGTCGGCAAGACCATCGAGGAAGCCTGGCAGGCCGCCTATGAGGCCGACAAGGTGAGTATCTACGGCGGTATTGTCGGCGTGAACCGCACCCTGACGGCCGACATCGCCCGCGGCATGAAGCCCATCTTCCTGGAGATTGTCATCGCACCCGACTATACGCCCGAAGCCCTGGAGATCCTTTCGACCAAGAAGAACCTCCGCGTGATGAAGGTGGACATGACCCGCAGCAATGCGCCCGTTCCCCAGTACATCAGCGTGAACGGCGGCATGCTCTCCCAGCAGCTGGACACTCAGGTGGAGGAAATCACCCCCGGGATGTGCGTGACCAAGGTCAAGCCCACGGAGGCTCAGCTTGCCGACGCTGCCTTCGGCTGGAAGATTGTCAAGCATGTGAAATCCAACGCCATCGCCGTGGTCCGCGACAACCATACGATCGGCATCGGCGCCGGGCAGACCAACCGCGTGGGGTCGGCCGAGATTGCCTTGAATGAGGCCCGTAACGCTGGCTTTACCGAGGGTTTGGTACTGGCCTCCGACGGCTTCCTTCCCTTCGACGACACCGTGGCCCTGGCCGCCCGGTACGGCGTTACCACCATCGTTCAGCCCGGCGGCAGCATCCGCGACGAGGATGCCATCCGCAAGGCCGACGAACTGGGCATCACCATGCTCTTCACCGGTGTCCGTCATTTTAAACACTGATCAGATGGGTCTCGTATATCCTTTGCCTTCTTTGAAAGCGTCGGCCCGCGCTAGGGAGATCAACCTGGAGAATTGTCTTGGGAAGACGGTCCTGGTGGTGGGCGGCGGCGGACGGGAGCATGCCATCGTGGATGCCCTGAGCCGCAGTCCGCAGGTTTCCAGGATCTACTGCGCTCCCGGCAATGCCGGTATCGGCGAGCTGGCTTTCAACGTGCCGCTGAAGGACACCGACGTGGAAGGGCTCAAGGCGTTTGCGCTGGACAACGCCGTCGACCTCACCGTCGTGGGGCCCGAGGCGGCCCTGGCGGCGGGCATCGTGGATGCCTTCCGGTCGGCCGGGCTCAAGATTTTCGGCCATACCCGGGCGGCGACGGCCATCGAAAGCTCCAAGGAATTCGCCAAGGAGCTGATGGAAAGCGCTGGTATTCCCACGGCGGCCTACCGCAGTTTCTCTGAGTTTGACGAGGCGCTCTCCTATGTGCTGTCGCGGCCTTTCCCGGCTGTGCTCAAGTACGACGGGCTGGCTGCCGGAAAAGGCGTCGTCATCGCCCAGAACGAGTCTGAAGCCCGTTCTGCACTGGCCGACATGCTTCTGGACCACAGCTTCGGCGAGGGCCGGGTGGTCGTGGAGGATTTCCTCACCGGTCCGGAATTCTCCTTCCTGTGCTTCGTGGACGGGGACCGGGTGTATCCGATGCCGCTCTCGCAGGACCACAAGCGGGCTTTCGACGGCGACAAGGGTCCTAATACCGGCGGCATGGGCGCATATACCGGCCTGCCGTTCATCACGGAGGAGGACAGGGATTACGCCTTCCGGGAGATCATGTGCAAGGCGGCATCGGCCATGAAGGCCAAGGGTTTGCCGCTTTCGGGCGTTTTGTACGGAGGTCTCATGAAGACCCCGCAGGGAATCAAGGTCATCGAGTTCAACGCCCGCTTCGGCGACCCGGAGACCGAAGTCGTGCTCCCGCTGCTGCAGAGTGACATTTACGAGATTTTCGAAGGTGTCGCCACGGGCACTCCGGTCCCCGAGCCTGTATGGGCCGACGGGGTTACCCTCGGCGTAGTCCTTGCCTCCAAGGGCTACCCGGGGGCCTATGAGAAAGGCTATGACATCGGCGGCCTGGAGCAGGTCGACGCCAAAGTCTATCACATGGGCACCGCTGTCGGGGACGGGATGGTCATTACCAACGGAGGCCGTGTCCTGATGGTCGTCTCCGGCGGTTCGGACCTGGCGGACGCACGGAGGAAAGTATATGAGGAGATCGGCAAGATTACCTGTGAGAATTTGTTCTATAGAAAAGATATCGCACACATAGCATTTGAATAAGATGGGAAAAATCATAGACGGAAAAGCCTTGAGTCAGGCTGTAAAAGACGAAGTGAAGGAACTGGTTCCCCAGCTGGAATCGAAATATGGCCGGAAACCCTGTCTGGTCGTGATTATCGTGGGTGAGAACCCCGCCAGCCAGGTCTATGTCCGGAACAAAGTGAAAGCCGCCGCCTACACCGGTATGGAATCCCGGCTCATCGAGCTTCCGGCCGACATCAGCGAGCAGGCCCTCCTGGACCAGATTGCCGCCTTGAATGCCGACCCCCTCGTGGATGGCATCCTGGTGCAGCTGCCTCTTCCCAAGCATATCGACGAGGAGAAGGTCATCGACACCATCGCCCGCGAAAAAGACGTGGACGGATTCCACCCCGGCAACGTGGCCGGTCTGTGGCTGGGCAAAGACTGCATCGTTCCCTGCACCCCGGCCGGCGTCATGCGCATGCTGGACAGCATCGGCTATGAACTGAAAGGAAAGAACGCGGTCGTCGTGGGCCGGAGCAACATTGTCGGCAAACCGATGGCCAAACTCCTGCTGGACCGCCACGCTACGGTTACTATTGCGCATTCCCGCACGGCCGACCTGGGCGCCGTCTGCCGCATGGCCGACGTGCTGGTACTGGCCGTGGGCAAAGCCGGCCTCGTGACCGGCGACATGCTCAAGCCCGGCGCCGTGGTGATCGACGTCGGCATGAACCGTAACGCCGAGGGCAAGCTCTGCGGCGACGCCGACTTCGCCTCCTGCGAACCCGTCGCCGGCTGGATTACCCCCGTTCCGGGCGGTGTCGGCCCCATGACCATCGCCATGCTCATGCAGAACACCATCCACTGCTTCCTCTCCCGCATGTCCCGCTAGTGCTGTCGGGGGGAGGGGCGGTCGCTGCCGCGGATAACTTGTCTCCGGCGGGCCCCTCCCTCTCCCCATGGCTGAGGGGGGCCATGCCCCCGGTCGGGAGTCCCCAGCCGTCGCCGCTGCTCGGTGCCTGGCATGAGGCTATGGGTTGCGTGGCACTTAAGTACCTGATAGTCAGTCAGATGCTGAAATCGCCTCCGGCAAAATGACGTAGGCGATTTCAGGAAGTGGCTCAGGGTCAATTACTTACATGCCACGGTTAGAATGGTGTAACTGAGGGTCAACGCCCTGGTTGGCGCAGGCCTCTTCTTTTTTGGCGCAGGTGTTACGGCAAATGGCGCAGGCGCGATTTTGAGCGGGGGACCTGTCTTTCGCTGAAAAAAATTGACTCCCAATCAAGCAAGAGATGGGAAAGACCAAAGAAAACCAGGCTATGTATTACGATGAGGTGA
>OCTW011182451.1_pt1 | contig 19142 bp, 13 predicted proteins | sample 1539671 | NCBI WGS metagenome assembly OCTW01 (sample SAMN02144230, study PRJEB22623) | gut metagenome | biome: sheep rumen | host: Ovis aries | place: New Zealand
CCCGAACCGACAGACGTTCCGCTTATTATAAATTGCCCCAAATTATCAGTATTATCAAGAGTAAAACTTACACCACCTGACACAATGGTTTTTTGCATATTGCTATACGGATATTTTAATAAATTCTTTGCTCCCAAAATGCCTTGAGTCTTATAAATATCATAAGCAACATCGTTTATATCATCAGCGACATCGTTTACACGCTCGTTAAGCTCTCTATTAGTCGGTGTGGGTGGTTGCCACGTAGTATCAGTGTCTTCCGCATAACGTAGCATAGGCCTAATTACGAGACCATCAACTGTCGTATTTGGTTCAACAACAAGTTTCAATTGGAGTCGATCTTTTCCATCAGGAAGAGTATATGCAATTTCAGGATTGTCACAAGTGATAGTGTTCTTTCCTTCATAGTCAGAAATATAAACATTTTTGGGTAAAACGTCTTGTGTAGATAAAAACATCCTTTCATGTATATCAAAGGAACTTGAAGCAATCCAATATATAGCCCATTGTCCATCTGGAACTGTACCATTAAGAGTGATCTCACCATTGACTTCTGTGAAAGTTATACCAGCAGTTGTTTTAGTGTTACCATCACAATATGGGTAGGGCAGTAAATTCTTACTTCCCATTTTGCCCATAATCTTATAAACATCATTAACTTTTTCGCTATATTTATGCCACTCACTCCAAGTATCTCCAACTTGTGTATAAGTACGAAAATACATCTCCCCAGTAGTGCCATCGATGGCAACTTGTCCAATACATGATTTATATCCAATTGGCACTACTACAAAATCGTGAATATTATTAGGAAGATTCTCGACTGCAGCAGTTACACAATATCTTGCTGATAAATTTCGTAAACCATTTGCATCTCCCTTTGGCATTCTTGCAAATAATATTCTGTTATCTACTGCATTATCAACATAAGACTTGCTAACCAATTTGTTTTCGGCACTAGCATCAGAAGATATACGTTCAGTCAATTGTCTATTGGTCATGGCATATGGAACCCAAGTCAAATCCGTTTCCAAATCACTACAAATTAATGGATATGCAGTAGTATCTATCTCAGTTCCAGTTTGAACATTGCTAATCTGAAGAATTGCATAAAAATAACTAGTACCTGCTGCAACAGCATCAAGCATTTCTTGGGTGATGTTTATCTTCTCACGCTTATTAGCATATACGCGCCCTACAGCATAATATAGACGACTATTAAAATTAGTAAGACGAAGCTCTAAATGTAGCTGGTCTTGTGTATTGTTTCCATTACAAGTCATAGCAATAATATAATCACCAGCATACTGGAAATACTGATTGCCAAGTTTAATATATGAATAATTTAATCCACTCTCAAATGTCCCTGCCACATAAACAGAACCATCATCATTACTAACCCAGTTTATACCATTTCTAACAATAGCTTTTTCTTCATAAGGATAAACACATAAATTCTTTACCCCAGTTGAACCAATATGTTTATTGGTCTTTTTTAGATTTTCATGAAGTTCTTGATTAGTTAATTCTGGTGGAATCCAAACATTGACTGGATCTTTTGCATGACGAATCATTGGATAAAGAACAGTATTGAATGTTGCGTTTGGTCCGGCACAAACCTTAATCTGAATTCTATATTCTCCAGATTCTATTTTTTGAGCATCTTCCTCTGAAATGTTAAATTCAATTTCTCCTTCGCGAGTAGTGACATCAAAAATTGAATTATATGGAGTTGCACCTTCACGAAGAAGAAACATAACATATACGTCATCGTTATCTGATTCATGAGAAAGAATGTATGAGCCAGCTCCAAGCTTAAAAGGAACTCCAACAACATCCCATGGACAATATTGAGCTTCTGAATCTGTAGTTTCACCGACAATAGTAATAGCACCATTATTATCTGATGTGAAAGTTACACCAGAAATAGTATTGCTTTGGCAATAATACGGAGCTTTTAAAAGGTTTCTTACTCCAGCATTACCTATGACTTTCCAAATAGGAGTTTCGTCAAAAGAACTACCATCACCTTTCTCTCCTTTAAGAGAACTCAGCCATTCAGTCTCTGTGCCATTAAATCCATTAGCAACGGCTATTTCATAGGCCGATTTTCCGTCAACACCAGATTTGCCATCTTTTCCATCGACTCCATTTCGTCCATGTAAAGACTCGATAAATTCGGCCTTTGTGCCGATAAACCCTTGTTCGACTGCAAGTTGATAAGCAGATAAACCATCACTTCCGTCATGACCAGTATCTCCTTGAAGAGATTTGAGCCATTCAGATTCCGAACCTTCAAAACCATTTTTAACAGCAATCTCATAAGCTGAAAGACCATCATTTCCAATAGTTCCCTCTTTGCCTTGGAGTGAATCGAGATAGTCATCAAGAGTTCCAACAAAGCCCTCTTTAACTGCTAAATCATAAGCTGACAAACCGTCTTTACCATTAGTTACTTGAGGAATGTCGGATTTTTTAGCATATTCACTCAGATCGACATCGCTGCCAATCTTTTTCCAATTGTTGATATCAGTAGTGTCTTCATCGAAAAGCAAATATACTGCCTTTTCGGCTTTAACAGTTACCCTCATGCCAACATAAGGGTATTCAAAAGACTCAGCCTTTGTAAGATCAGCAAGAGTCTCGACAATATCACGAGCATCAAGGGGAGCAGCCATCTGAGGCTCGATATTAGAGGTCAGCAATAATGAACCTTTTTTCCTTGCCATTGTCTATTCTCCTTAATTCCATGTAATTTTTATTGAACGCGCGCCAGCGTTGTAGCCACGATTATCTTTATATGTTACGTAGTTCACTTTATTGCCAGCGGCATCATTATGTATTGTGGTACCTTTAGTAAACTCGCTCTTGCAATCTTCCCACTTGCCACTCATAGTATTGAGGACTTGAATTGCAGTTACATTCCAATTAGCAGGAACGTGGAATTCTTCAGGATTTGCAATAGTTTGAGCTGGGAAATTGAACTGTTTAGTTTTGGCTGATTTGCTAACAAGTTCAAGTTTTGAAACAATATCGATTTTTGATACATTAGCATACAGAGCGTTAACAAACTCATAATTAACTGTATTTGTTTTAATATTTCCAGCTACAAGAGGAGAACTATAATCATTTCCTTTACTATCTTTCGGCTGTTCACCTTTAGCGTACACAACATTGCCTTGGAATGTTTTAGCATTCTCATTGACAGTAACCGTAAACGAATTAGAAGTCTGAGTCTGACTACCAAGTACATAGGCTGTTGCATTACCAGCTCTTTTCCCACTTGTTCCATATGCAGGAGAAATAGAACCATTATCAAATGCAATAGTCATTGTGACTTGGCTAGAAGAACCACTTTCAAGTAAATGAGAACCAGGCGCGCTTAATGTTGCACTTGGATTTATGAAAGTAGGGTAGAGTGTTGGATTTAACAACTCGTCAAGAATTGTTTGAACAGAAGTTCCAGCTTGATATGTCTTACCTTCGGCAATGCCACCAACCGCCACCGATGTAGTTAAATCGGATTCCAGAGTGGTGTTAGGAATATCTTGCTTTTTAGCGTAAGCAGACATATCGATTTCGCTCACATCACCGTCGTTTCCGCGATCCCCTTTTTCTCCCTTAAGAGAAGCAAGGAAATCACGCTCAGTGCCTTGATTACCAGCCTCAAGCCATATTTCATAGGCAGACTTGCCGTCGATTCCGTCACGTCCGTCTTTTCCGTCAGCTCCCGACTCTCCGCATTCTCCCTTGAGTGATTGGAGCCAGAGTTCTTCTGTGCCATAATAGCCATGTACTTTGGCAATTTCATATGCAGAAAGTCCAGCAACACCAGGCTTTCCAGCTGCACCAGTATCACCCTTAAAATCGTTATGATGTCTGGTGACATAATCCTCAACAATAGCCTGAACCTTAGCTGGATCAGTCACTTGGTCTGGATGAGCTTCGATATATGCTCCTACACATTGTGTGATAAGAGTAGGGTCAATTACTGTATGTTTCAGTTCATTGATTAAATCAACAACCTGTTGTAAAAGGTTCTTTTCAGCAACATCTTCCATCTGAGTGTTTGACTGTAAATTAGGATAAACGTACAGTGTAACAAAGTTAGTTGCATAACCATTTGAACCATCAATTTCTACTCGACAATAACCTGAATGAGTAAGAATATCATCAGGGATTTCGCAAGTTCCATCTTCGGAAAGCATTACTGGATAGCCTGTTGTTCCACGAGAGAATACTGCCACCTTAGCAATATCATTCCATGTATCATCATCAAAGGAGAACTTTGCCTTTGTAATATTTCGTCCAACAATCTTAGCTGTATCAACACGAGTCAAGATACTGTTGGCAATATTGAAGAGTAATTCCATCTTCTTTCTCCTTTTCATTCAAAATTAAAAGCGGCTATTCCGTACAGAATAACCGCTGTGTATTATTTATTCCTTGAGCGTTCACCACTCGGTGAGAGTTCTCCAGCATCCTTTTCTGGACGTCCTTCGCCCACCTTCCCTTTTTCTTCGCCCTCATCTCCATTAGAAGTGAAAGAGCTAGAAAGAGGATTTTTCATCAGCTCTGGTAATCCAAGAACCTCAGTTTCAAACTTAAGTTGTGCCATTGTCTGGCGCTCACTGAATCCAAGCAAAGTACCATAAGCAAGCCTATAAGAATAACTATATTGCAGTGATTCTAACAGATTCTTGCGATAGTCTTCCTTGGTAAATATTGTTACTGGTAAATAAGAGGTGTGACAATAATTGGACACCTCAAGCATGAGTTGTAAGTTAGTCCATGCTTCGATCTGACCAAGCACTCCATTAAGTACATAAGCAGATTCAGATTTTAAAGCTGACTTAATCAGTTCGGTATTGTTAACAGCCTTTGTTGCGTTAAGAAGCGCACCGACACCGCCAGCACTACCTAAAATCTGTTGCTGAGAAGTCTCTACACGACCAATATCCTCAGAAACAGAGTCAGAAAAATCAATTGTTTTAAGTTCTTCGCCCGGAATGATACCACTTGAAACGCCCTCTGGGAAAGCAGAATCCTGCAAAATCTTGAAGTAATCGATTGCCATATCTGGGTCGATTTCAAATTCGTTGAGGTTCTTTGCAGCAGAGCGTACCTTGAGTGGCAGATAAATCATTCTATAGAATGAAAGTTCATCTGCTGTAGCCTGTGCATCTACCAAATCATTCAAATTCGCCATCTGAGAGAGATAAGGCAGAAGTGGAGGTATGCAAACATCAGGAGTATCAACACGATGTTTAAGCACCATACTGTATTCAGCAGGTACATGAACATACTTAACATTAGTCTTTTGGTATTCGTTCCACATTGATTGAAGTGGATCCCCAAGCCATTCAATAATCTGTTGTTTCTGGGCATTTCTCCATTTTGACATATCCATAGCAAATCCGAAACACATACCTCCATCTACTTCGTAAACAGAGTCAATCATGCACTCACTAGCATCGATAGGATAGAACATAGCTCCTGTATCATCATGGAAGAAGAGATTATAAGAAACATCTTGAATCCACATATTAAGAAGTGGAGCTGCCATGTTATTCTTAAGAGCCATCAGGTCCAAGTAAGATAATGTATTTTCAAACTGTTTTAAGGATTTGTTAGCATCCATTGGTTTTGAAAAATTGTAGTTTGGGCTAACCATGCGACATTCCAAACAATACATATTTGCATACGCGTTGCACATCTTACTGTAAATTGGAGAACGATAATAAAGATAGCGCGATGCTTTAATCAAATTGTTGCTATTGGAGTAAATATCTCCAGTAAGATAGCCTTTTACAGTCTTCTTGTTTGTTCCTGAAAGAGCTACACTAGCACCATTTTTAGCAACGTCACGTATCTTTTTAATTACTTTATCTTCGGAAGCTGCAGCATATTCAATCTTCCGACGTTTTTCCTGTCTATCAAACTGTTGTTTTATCTGATTTACAGGACGTTTTGGCTGCCCAACATTTTCAACGTGGGCTATTTTTTTGTTAGTAGTGCTGCGTTCATTAGCTGCACCGAAATTTTTATTCTGTGCCATTAAGGTCAGCACCTACCTTTCGTTAATTTTCATCTATTGGTTTACTTAACAGCGCGTGTGCAAGGCGTTTGAAAGTACCATTTCCACCAGCGGCTTCATATCTGTCAAATACATCTTGAACCACCTCTGATTCACCATATGTGAGTGAAGGTTTGTCCTTCAATTGATTGTAAAGGTCGTAAAGCATAGCTCTACCTTGAGCTTTCATATCGTTTTTGCGGTCTTGCTCGATATTATCAAGGGTGTCGTTGATTTTGATCAAAGTGTCTTGTATGGCTTCGATGTCAGCAGTCGCTTTATTCATCTTTGCCTCTACATCTTCACATTGTGCATCTTTGTCATATATCTCTTTGCCACGATTTTTGAAGTATTTGAAAATCTCAATCGCTTCTTTAATGCCATATACAACCAGAATAAATCCACACACAGCTTCAAGTGGTGATTCAAGTAATTTGATTAATGTATTCACTTCATTTGATTCTCCCTAAATATTAAATTAGTGTCCTTTATCTCACAAAGGCACCAGGGCGAATCTGAGCCTTTAATTTTGAAATTAAATCATTAGTTGATGTTTTTGGTTTCAAGTCTTTTGACAAGTCTTGAATCAAGGCCCAACCATACATACAACTAGAATATCTATCCTTACGCATTCCAGATTTTTCCTTAACCTTAATAAGACCGTTGGTCGTTTCGTGATTAAGGTTAATCAATTCATCAATCAAGAATGTGGTTTGAAGATATGGTAATTTGAGTTTGATTTTTTGAGTATCAGATAGTTTAGAATATCCTTTAACTTTCGATAACTTATCTTCAACTAAATTGTCGTTGATAAGAAGATTGATATAACCATTCTGAAATCCAGCTCTAAGAGCGATACACATATCATTATTACTCTTAGAATTAGCTTTGATAGCGTAAATTACTTTAGGTGCACCAAGCACCTTACATCTATCTGATAGGTCGGTGTTATTCATAACATTTAATGCTCCGTATGTTATTCCATATTCTGGATCAAAGCGATCATCCATCAAGAAGTCAAGAACTGCTTGACCGATACCTGCACAGTCAAGTGCGATATAATCACAATCGTATTGATAATAATAACGCATTACCACCAATCCTAGTTCTTCAGTAAGAAGTCCTTCTTGACTATCAATGTAAACAATATTGTCAATGTAATTGTTGGAAGTTGTCGGAATAGCAGAGTGAATCATAATACTAGAACTATCGTTATCATGTTTCTTTGAAGCAAGCAAAGCGACATCGACAGATAATATTCGTAATTCATCATTCTTCTTGTCTGGAACTTTCGTGTTTGTGTCGCGATACAAATCCAAAGATTTTAGAGCATCTGGAATAATTCTTCTCTGATTCAGTACAGCAAAGTTAAACAGAGCATCTTCAGCAGAACCATAGAACAAACCCATACGCTCCATTTGGAATGATATATCAGAGAAAGTTGCCTCAGACATTTCATTCTCGATACCTTGTCGCATTAACAGTCCTTCTTTAACTGACAACATATAAGGCAAGTCACAAACAAAATAATTAAGTCTCGGATCGAGCATATTTGCTGTATAAGACTTAACTTTTTCAAACATCTCAGAAGCAGCGAAATAAGCCGAACTCATGTAAAAAACTTTGTTAGGTTCACCTAAGTGAGCATATTCTGGCTTGTTTAGATAGCCCGGTTGTCTAGGTGCTGCATTCATAGGTACAAGAATTGTATCTATTATCTTCTGTGATACAAGTCGACTTTCATCAATTAGTAAAATATTTGAACGAGCACCACGGCTCCCTTCCCCTGCAACAACAACACGAATATAAGAGCCATTCTTGAAAATGATTCCACAATCGTTAACACCTGTGCTTACTTTACTAATCTCATTACGCAATAAAGCAGACTTGTGCATGAAATCGTCGGTGATTTTCATGACAATTTCTTTTCCCTGCTTAAATGTGTATGAAGCGCATACAATCTTCGTACCCGGATAAAGTATACATCGACACACTGCAAACAAAGCAACGAGGTAGGTCTTTCCCAAACCTCTACACGCAATAAAGTAAAATGCATCGTAAGTCATCATTGCCCAGATAAGTATCTTCTGGAACAATTTTAATTGCACACCTAAAAATTCTTCACAAAATCGTTGGGGATTTGCTCGATAATAAGCACATCTCTCAGCAATAATGCTCATAACTTGGTCAGTGCGACCTTGCTGAATCTCTTGGTCAGTAAGGTTTTTATTCTCTGAACGAGCCATTTAGCCACCTTCAGTACCAAATAGTTGGTCGTAAATAGCATCTGCACCTGAATCATCAGTTACATTAGGCTTCTCAACAGTATACTTAGCAATTTCTTCTTCGTATTCTTTAGTGTAAACATTGGCATTTAAGCCAAGAGCTTTGCAAAGCCAGCCAGTAAACCAAACACGAATATATTTACCGATACCATCAACATCTTTAAACTCTGGAGCTGGCTCTGGAATCGGACGATCCATTTCCCACTTTTCAATAAGCTGTCCAAAAGTTAAGCTATCAGTAGCGGCATTAGAAATATTTTGTCGAGGCTGCAAGTTTGCAGCGTTCATTAATTCATTTAAAGAAGCATCGAGCTTAGTAGTATCTGCGCCAGCTCTTTGTGCTTTCCAAATATCCAAAAGTTTAAAACAAATTCTCACAACATAAGTGAGCTGAGACTTAGAGTCTACTTGTGTTCTTGCACACCAGTCATCATACTGGTCTTGTAAATACAGATAATCTTCATCTGTGAAACCGGAGCCAAAGATTTTAATTATTTCTTCACGAGGTTTACGTTCTTCGTAAGTTTCTCGAATATCATCGTTAGCAAATTTGCTATCTTTCCAACTTTTGCCCCTCCAATTTGGAAGGCTCTTAATCGATGTGATATATGTGGCGAATGGTGAATTTCTATTCTTTTCTTTGGCTTCGTCTAAAGCACCTTTCACACACTGTTCATAAAAATCATCATCGTAAACGCAGTCCATGAACTGTAATACTTTTTGAACACTTTCTCTAGTCTCATTAGGTTGGTCATCGTCATTCTGGCGTTGTTCAACCATCTTGAGAATACATCTCTTACAAACAGGGAATCTTCCTGTCACATATTTATTATCAGAGTAAAAGCCAGTATCAGCCTTTAACCACTCACCACAGCTCGGACATAACAAAATATCATTAGCGAGGATTTTGTTGTAATCAGCAGCAAGCGAAGAGTAGTCTTTTCGCAAAGCCATTACTCCGATCTTGGCAAGTTCTTTGTCCGTCTTCGGAATAATTAACTTTGCCATAAAATATCCTTTTAATCGTATTTTTTGGAGGAAAACCACAGCACCGAAGTGCTGTAGTTTATGAATGAATTAGTTGTCTGTTCTCATACGCCTACCGCAAGGCTGCAAAGAATCATCGCAAAGATGGCAGTATATTTGGTTATGAGAGAACGGGACTGGTAGGATTTGAACCTACGACACCCTGATTAACAGTCAGGTGCTCTAACCAACTGAGCTATAGTCCCAGTTCGTGTTTCACATCCTTAAACAAGCCGCCTCAAATGCGAAGCAAATGAAGCAGCTCGGAAAGGAGGAGGTAAAAAATGAAACAAGAACGAATATATGCAAACGCCTATTCAGACGTTAAGAGCACATTAGTTTAAAACAAATTTATAGCTCTCAGTATAACCATACTCGTCACTGAAGCCATAAATCTTTGCAGCAGCTTTGCTGCCACGCATCAATCTGTCTGAAAAAGGATCTGAACCGACAAGTGAACTCGCCACAAGTAAATCTTGGTCATTAATTCTTTCTCCGGCAGTCTTTTCAAAACCACCATGGAAATGTCCAAGAATCAATGTGTCAACTGGTTGTCCAATCCAAGACATAAAATCCTTATGAGAACCTGCTGTGCCTTGGAACTGATGACCATGCATAGCATAAATGTTCTGATATGGCAGCTCGATATGAACATACTGTTTGCCATCCTCTGCCAATTTAACAGTTACGCGCTCGTTATCACGAAGTAAATCTTTGATATAGTTGCCAATGATATACTCATAGTCTTCTGAAGCAAGCTCTGAAGGCTTTGCATTCAATAATCTAGCTTGAGTATGGTTAGCACTAGGAACGTGATAATAATTGACGTTACAATATGCGGAAATCTGGTTTACGAACTCTGCCAAGAGTCTGCTGATCTCGACAATACAACGTACTATATCTGTGTCGTTTATTCTCAAATCAGATAATCTCAATATCCCTTGGATAGAATCACCAAGTTCAACAATTGAGATTTCAGATAGTTGATGCTCCTGCACAAATGTAATCACATCTCCACACAAACGCTCAAGACGGTTTTTACAAATCTCTCTTGAATACTCATTATGTTCGCTTTTAAATGTTGCTCCATAATGAATGTCTGCAAGTGTAAGAATGTAATGTATTTCATCGTCCACATCATAGTTATCCATAATGGGATGGAATTCTGGAAGTGGAAGAGAAGCACAGGTTTTACCAATATTTTCAAAGAATAATTCCTGTCTAGCTTCTTGGCGATCAATGCGACTTCTTTCAGTCAGCAAAGTCTGAACTTTAATTTTCTCCTTGCGGATTCTTTCAAGTGTTAAATCTGCATTAGAAATATTTTGTTCTCTAGCATATTTCTCACCGAGATATGCTTTGACAAATGGACCTGAGAATGGGGTATGGGTTGCCTTACGCAAACTATCTGGAGTAAATGTTAAGTTGTATTTTTCACAAATTTCACTCCAATCCATATCATTAAGTCCATCACATTTATCGCATACATCTTTCAATGCGTCTTCGTACTGACTTTTTGATGTAAAGCCAGCAAGTTTCAACTTCTCGTCAATGTTCAAGCCGAATTATTCCTTTCAATCCATACTAAAAAGCCATCACGCTTTGCACGTAATGGCTTTTAAATCATGCCCTATAGGCTCTGTTATCAATCTTCAGCGAAAAGTCGCTCGGCATATCTGCGGTTTTTACCATACAGACATCTGAATGTTGGCATGTGGCCAATAGTCTTCATCTTACCATTCTCATCCTTCTGCTTGATAGCGTGACCTTTGCATTCAGGATTTGAACAAATCATGACGTTAGTGTCTGGAACGAGTGTAAGTGCAGCTCCACAAACTCGGCATTTGCCAGCAAATTTCTCACGTTCCTCAGCCTGTTTTTCCTTGTCAACTTTTCTTGTCTTCACCTTGCCAAGTGCCTCAAATGGCTTGTAGCTCAGTGAATTAGTTACCTTTAATACTCTCATTTCATGTTTCTCCTTTTAATCATCGTCCTAGTGGACTTAGTGAATTATGTAAAACCACAATTCCAATACATAAGATGACAAAAGTGATTTTATTAGAATGCGCATGTTTGCTGACTTTCTGCCATTTCTTCAGAGGTTAGGTGTTCCTCTGAAGAAGTGAAACAGGATAAAAATACTTTTGGATTTACTTCATAGAGTGTTTTAAGTAAAATTGAACGATTTTTAGATGTCCGTGAATCCATACGATAAATTTGCCCTTTAACACCTGGTGTAATTGCAAATGCACGATTTAGTAACCATGAATATAATCCAGCATATTTCTTGGAAATGCTCAACTGTCTAATATCTCGTACCATTTCATCAAACTCAGCCTGTAATAAAAAGAACGATTCAGAGCGATACAATAAATTTTCAGGATCATCGATTTCGCCAGCCATAACAAATCCTGTGTATTTTTCAATCCAATCTTCAACACGCTTACAAGTTTTACGATTAACATCTAATTCATGCTGTACGAAGAAATCACTAATCGGACGAGTAGGAGTTTTGCTACGGACCATAGGACTTTGTAATCCACACAAATATCCCATAGGACTATGCAACATGTGATTGATTTTTTTGTAATCAAACCCTGGTCGAATCACGCTCCAGAATGGTGGAAATCCATTTCCTTTAACATTAATATCTTCTTTCAACCGCTTAATCTGTTCGGTTACATCAACTTCGAACACACGTTTGGCGCTATCTATCGCCACCTGAGCCAGCACACTGAGTATACAGACTGCATCATCATATTTGCTTGCGCTAAAATTGTAAGAATACGTCAAGGCAATTTGAGCAAGATTACTACTAGAGCCAATCTCAAGTTGTCGAGAAGCAATATTGTTATCTACCTTGGCAAAATTCTCTAGTGTATTGCTATAAATGTTCTTACCAGCAGGAATGTTATTTACAATTGTAGGATAGTTCTCAACACAATACTTAGCATGAGCGACTACATCAGACTGATTCGTAACATATACTGAGTCAGAATCTTGGTCTGCACCATTGTTGCGGCTTTGCCAGTCAGTACCTATCATGTTTACAGCGATAATCAGCTTTCCAAAATCAAAATATCTTGCAAGGAATGGCTGATAAACATTATGCAAATAGCCAAGATTGTTTCGTCCATTAAAAGGACTTCTAAACTCTGCTAAATATTCTCCATGTGCAAAACGTTCAGTCCAACACTGAATAGCACCATCTTCATGTTGAAACATTGGATCTTCCAAAGCGTCTAATCCTACACTGTGCATCAGCATTCCGTAAGGATTTCCAACGATTACAAGATTGTCAGCATTAGATATTACATGACCGTTCTTGAGATTCCACATATAACCATGAATGATATGTTTTCTTCGTTCTCTGAAATAGTCGCATTGTTCAAATTCATGGTTATGTTCCCACAATGCAACTAGCACTTCGTAGCCATTCACAAAATTGGCATTCTTTCTGAGATAATCAATAAACGTAGGAGTGTCTGTTTTGAGCTTCTGAAGATAATCAAGACTATCACCAACAACATTATTGATTGTGGTTTCGTCCAACGAATTGACCATCTGGTAACTCATACGCTGCACATCGCCCAACTTAGACTCATGAGCAGTCTTCACAACCCCCCACATGCAGTCATTTTCTCTTACTTTTTTGCACCAAAACTCGTAAGAAACGTCAAATTTTAACCATTTTATTGCATTATTTGTCGTAATTAGCTTAATATCTTTCGCAAAATGCTTATTTCCGAACATATCTGTTACTTGAGCTGTTTCATATTCATCACCAAAGTAATCGCGGAAATATCTCTGAATATCAGTTGCAAACGCTGCACATTTGGTAAAATGCTGTCTTAAAAGTACATATCCATTGCCATATTCTGGGAAAATACTGAGGTCAATCAAGGCTTGACCATCAAATAATTCGTTCGTAACCTCGTAATTACTTTTAGGAACAACAATACAATTGCGTTCATCGTCTGTCTCTACGCTTACCACATTGGTTCTGAAACCGGACTTAACGTCTTTTAATATCAAAACATCCTCTGGATCAATCTGTAAATGCCCAACAATCGTACTCGTAACGAGAGAAGAGTAAGCACCAATTTCTACAATCGGTGTATTTTCTTCTGGAAGTTGTATTCCCATGTACAGAAAATCTCTTGCAGCTTCATAAAGTTCTTCACGAATGAACATACATGTTCCTTTTTTGGCTTTGCCCGGAGAGCGATAGAGCATTCTATACTTGATGGTAGTTGTAGACTTGTTATGATTAACGTAAGTAATCTCAAGTCCGTTCACATACTGGTCAATACGAATTGCATCTGCACTCATTTTACAGTAGTTTTCAGCATTATCGATGATTTCAAACTTGACTTTGCGAAGCTTCTCTTTCTTTTCCTCGTCTTCACATTTCTGAAGCAGTTTGTCAATATGTTGCAACTCTTCGGCAAAACTGCGAGTTCCGTATGAGTATTCGACACCAATCACATCTCGTGTTGTTTCTCCAACTACGCTCAGACCATGTTGCCTTAAAAAGTCAAGAAAAAGTGAGTTAGTTAGCATAGCTTTCTTAAAATCGTAAGTTTTACGAAAACCATGACTTACCGCATATATTGATGCGGCTTGAAAATTCAGTATCTTATAGCCGTACTCTGACATCTAATCCCCCTCCTCGAAATTAAAAGTCGCTTGCAGCGTCTATTACATTATTTGCATAAAAAGCATCGAGAGCAGAAGAGCGCTTTGGTGCTCCGACCATATCAAACCTACGCATCTGCTCATAAATTGCATTGTCGATAGCGTCTCTAAATTCGTCGAATTCAGAAATGACTCTGAGTCGAAATGGATTTACGTCTTCTGGGTGTTTGAGCTTATAAGCTCTGGCATATTCGTTGTAGGACTCGTCTAACCATTTGCGACTATCATCAATCAGCGCGCCAATACATGCCTTATAATCACCGCCAGTATAAACAGGTGCGAGCTTCTTAACTTTCTCAAAGGTGTCGTTTACCCATTTCTCTTGGTAAGAAGTTACAAACTTTGAACCGCCATCAATAAGAGCAAGTCTGGCATTATGATCGTCAATCTGTTCTTGGTACTTTACGACCAAAGCTCCAAGCTCTTCAACTCGACTACACAGCATATTGTATTGTTCAACAGATACCTTCAATGCTGTTTCGCATTTCTGGAAGTACGCACGAGCCAGAGCACCACGTTTAGTAGGAGAGTTGGCTGCAATTCTCTTGGCTAACTCTATCGAAATGCGGTAGTCAAAAGTAGGTCTTCCACCAGAAATAATCTTTTCGCCCTGCATGGCGAAAAGGGTATAGTCCTCATTTTCCAAAGTCAAAGGATTGTTTTTAATAGTCTTGTCGCACCATCTCGCATAGTGGGATGGATCGAGCTGAAGCCATTCATACAGGTGCTTTGCCGACACCATACCGTTTTCATCCATCTTCAGAGCAATCTCAATCGGTGTTTGGTTAGCAACTGTATTGTTTTGCTCTGGATAGGCAACTAAATCATTCATTTGATATTCTCCTTTATGCCATATTATCACTACAATGCTCAACGAATGTGTAGATCACAGTATTTAAAGCATTGTAGACTTCATCATTCTCTTCTTTGTTTGCCCAGTCGATCAGCTCCTGCACGAATCCAACCCCATCGCAGTTCGTAGCTCTGGACACAAATGAAAGAATTTCATCTGTATTACCCATTAACCCCTCAATAAGCTCCTTTCTTCTCATAATAGTCTTTTATGCTTAAATTATAATATATATAATCTAAATTATTCAAGTAAAAAATAATACTTGACAAATTAAACGTAATCGATTATTTTATTATATTTATATATTAATATATTAATAATATATATAATTCTTTTCTTTGGTTCTTTCTTTTCTTAAACTCGGTTCTAAATTATTCAACTGGCAAATATAATAAAAAATGCCTTCAAATTTGCCACCTATTTTACACGAACTAATAGCGGCTCATATTTTTTATTGTCCGTTTAGTCCAAGCTCAAATAGGTACGAAATTTTGCGTTTTCAGAGGTAATGCGAAATTGCGCAATCTGACAGGCGTTTTATAGTCCAAAAAGATGCGTTTTACTTGTCCTTATTACATTTTCTTGAGACACTGAATAGTCATAGGTTACTTGGGTAGAGTAGATTGTCAAAATAAGGTTTTCTGAAATCATATCGGAGAAAATACGACCAGTTCTGGGATCGGCTCAATTTTGAGTCGGTCTTTTTATTTTGCGATTTAAGTTGCGAATCGTGGGAATCGGCATGGTTACTGGGGCGGTACGATATGTTACCGATATGAATTTTCGTTAGGAATTTTGGGAATATTTACGATTGAACGACAACTAGATGTGCAAATTATCGTGATGTGTGAATGAAGTAGCTGTGATCCAAAACCGCTCCAGCCCAGGCATTTTCGCGGAAAACACCCCCTCCAGATCCGCTCTTAAAAGAGTACAAATTATGATTTGCAATTTTATGGTGAGAGGGTGTTAGTGAATAGTGTTCCGAGCGACGAACAACTCGGACAAAAACAAAAAAATAAATCATATAAATCCTAGCAACTGACCGAAGTCAGACTAGGTAGAAAAGGGGATTTTCTCATGAACTCAAAACTTAATATGGCACTCTATGGCGAGGTTTCAGCTATGCTGACTACTCTTACTGACGAGCAACTTTTAGGTGTTAAAACCTTTATCGGTACACTTACTAGCTTGCCAACTGTGGAAGTAGCACCTATAACGTCTAACGTTGACGTAGCACCTAAAAAGCTCTCTGCCACACCTAAGAAGTCTGCACCTAGCAAGGTTTCTGACACCAAGGCGGTAGTGCCTACACCTAGCACTTTGACAACTTCATCTGTGTCCGTAGCCGACTTTGCAAGCTACAAGTGCGCTAACTTTGACGCTGACTTGTACTCTAAGACCGCTAGTGCCCTTGGTTGCCTTGGTCAGCATGGTTGCTTTAAGGCTTGCCGTGGTATCGTCTATGCCTGCATGGACGGCAAGGTCACTCTCGAAGTGGCTAAGGTTGCCGTAGCACGCTTTAAGTCCGCTAAGGGTTGGGCATAATGCCCTTGGACTAGTGGGTAGCTGTCCTTTGGGACAGTGGGCGGTTCAATTCCGCCAAGTCCATTCCCTATGGCTCTGCACTCAAGTGTATCCGTAGGTTCAGTGAACATCGGTCACAAGACGGCTCTATGGTTCACTCTGTCAATCGCATATAAGTGGCACTTGGTTCTTATACGGTTTCTGTCCGTCCATGTGTCCATGCTTGCTATGAGTTCAACGTTCGGTTTTACCGCCACGGCTCTCTGCCGTAAAAGGACGACAGTACCCTTGAGAGAGGGGCGCTTGTAGGGGCATATCTTGACGTAGGGTAAAATGACGTACCTACTGTCGAAACGTCTGCGCTAGTCCGAAAAGCCAAGGCGAAGTAGGGTTCGGCAATAAAGCAACGAGGGTAAGATATAGTCTGCCAGCACCGCACGGTGCCTATTAGAATTGCATGGTTCACGCTATGCAACGTGCCAAAAAACACCTTGGCTTGGTGTGTTTAAACATCGGCTCGTTTCAACGAATTCGTTATATTCGGTGCGTATCAATGCTACGCTTTAAAAATACTGACGTTTGCCTATCCGCTATGGGGCTATTTGGTGTCCTCTGACACGGCATGAAATCGTCACTGTCTGGGTTCTGCCTTGGCACTACCTTGGTACACGATTTCCCCTAGCCGATAAGACCACAGAACATTGTGGACGCTCATGACATTAGCTTTGAAATGCGGTATAGGACGACAAAAACCTTAAAGTCAGTAGACGGCTACGGCGGTCGGTCATATTGTGAGATTGATATGAGCTTGTGTTTCTTTGTATCCACAAGGTGGGTATACCTAGCAAAGTGTTAGGCACGAGAGAGCATCAATCGTCCGCAAGACTTGGCGGTAGGTGTGTCAACACTCGGCTCTTTGAGTGTTGACGGTGGTTTACAGAACCACTTAGGACTACGCAACGATGTAAGAGCGCACTGGCAACAGTGAAACTAAGCGAGCGAAATGCACCAACAAGTATCTGTTAAAAACTTCGACGATTTAGCTTTGCTAGGTGTCACAGCCTAGCAGAGCAATCGCCCAATAGGGCATAGAAAATATTACGGCGCCGACCAAAAACGAGCAGAAAGACGAGGTATTAACCATGTTACAGATTAACTTTAACGAGAACATCACAGCAGAGCAGAGAGAGGAACTTGATTGCGCTATAACGTTTGCACAGTGCAATATGGAGCAGACAATCAGACTTTCATCAATCGACAAGCTTGCCAAGAAGATTGAGAATAAATCCGGCAAGTACACAGTTCAGGAAGTAGAAGTATTCAAGGCTCAGAAGTCAGTCCTTGAGAACGAAGTTGCAGAGTGCAAGGTCGAGCTTGAACAGTTGCAGGATGACTACGACGAGGTTCTTAACCACATTGCATCTAAGGTCAACGACGACAAAGACTTCGTAGTTGAGAACGCTACTGAGATTGCAGGCAACTTCCTCAGACTTCTCGGAGCAGCTAACAACCACAAACTAGAGAAAATGGCTCTTGCAAACCTTGGAACCGCTGAAATGTATGATTGTTTCCTCATTTGTCACGACCTCAACGCAACCACCGACAACGGAAGAATGACACTCAACAAAGAACAGAAAGACGCTTACAAGCAGGCAGAACAGCTTGTACAGGGAGCTTTGAGATTGGCTCTGAGCATACCGGAAAACGACTACACAGAGAAGTACAACATCAGCTTCAACAAGACAGATATGCGACTTCTTCACGAAACATTCGTGAAAGGTTTCCGCAACAAGTACGAAGCTATCAAGGATGCTGACGGAAAGGCAACCGCAGATTTCAACTATGCTGGCTATGAAATGAGCTATGCAATCAGTCGCAAAAAGAAAAAGGACAGCGACGAGTACAGCTACAACTTCGAGAAATTCAACGAAGTGGTTGCTAGAATTGCAATCGGCAAGATTGCTAAAAAGGCAGAACAGAACTAAGTAACTAGGCGGTGGAAATGTCACAGTTTCCACCGCTTTTCATAAAATCATAGAAAGGGCAAGAGCAAGGCTCTTGTGGGTAAAACAAAATGAAAAGAATGTATATCGCAAAAAATGACAAGGAAATCAAGTTTGTAAATCTTACAGAAAGCGCACTCGTCGAAGTTCTTCGTGACGGCTACACTGTCAAAGGCATTAACGAAACATTCAAATCTAAAGTTAAGGCTATGGAGTACACCGGAAACGGCAAGAGTGAATTGCTCTACGTTGAAGTTAATCCAGACGGCTCAGCGTTTTGCGTAAAGAATTTAAGGGGCAGTCATCCTACTGCTTATGTAAGATTGGCTGATACAATCTACGAAGACTTGCAGAAAAAGAAACAGTATGACGAGGGAGTTTTTGCAGAAATGGCTCCAAGTGGAAATGTTTGCGTTGATATAAACTACTTCGAGTATGGCTCCCCAATGAAAGATAGCTGTTTACCGGAAGGTGCTTGGATTGGTTGGGACTATGCTCACTGTGGTGATTGGACACAAAATTTTCCTGTTGGTTCTATGGAAGATAAAATGTTTGGTCACTGCGAAGATGAACATAAATATACCACCGAAGAAGTTGCCAACGCAGCTAGAGAAGTCTGCACATCCTGTAGAAACTTCGATGCTTGGTATCCTATTTGGTAAGCGGTGACGGTG
>OCTW011539630.1_pt1 | contig 19141 bp, 17 predicted proteins | sample 1539671 | NCBI WGS metagenome assembly OCTW01 (sample SAMN02144230, study PRJEB22623) | gut metagenome | biome: sheep rumen | host: Ovis aries | place: New Zealand
AGTGTCGTCCGCGGCGGGGACTGCTCTGTCGCGGCGGTGCTGCTGGAAACGGAGGAAATGAAAATGAGCACTGTAACTGAAATCTTCGCAAGCAAGGTCTTTGACGACAGAGTGATGAAATCAAGGCTGTCGGCCAAGGTTTATAATTCCCTTAAAAATACTATCGAGATCGGTGAGGCGCTGGACATCACGGTCGCAAATGCAGTTGCCGAAGCCATGAAGGAATGGGCCGTGGAGCAGGGCGCCACACATTACACCCACTGGTTCCAGCCGCTGACAGGCATCACCGCCGAGAAGCACGACTCCTTCATCACGCCCTCTCCCGACGGCAGGGTCATCATGGATTTTTCGGGCAAGGAGCTCATCAAGGGCGAGCCCGACGCCTCGTCATTCCCCTCGGGAGGCCTCAGAGCGACCTTCGAGGCCAGAGGCTACACCGCCTGGGATCCGACATCATACGCATTTATAAAGGGCAAGACCCTGTGCATTCCCACGGCGTTCTGCTCCTACGGCGGTGAAGCGCTGGACAAGAAGACTCCCCTGCTGCGCTCGATGCAGGCGCTGAACAAGCAGGCGATACGGATCCTCAGGCTCTTCGGCAACGACAAGGTGCGTCATGTTACAACGTCCGTCGGTCCCGAGCAGGAATACTTCCTTATCCCCAAGGAGCTTTACGACCAGAGAAAAGACCTTATATATACGGGCAGGACGCTCTTCGGCGCAAAGCCTCCCAAGGGTCAGGAGCTGGACGACCACTACTTCGGCGTTATCAAGCCGAGGGTCGAGGCCTACATGACAGACCTGAACGACGAGCTCTGGAAGCTGGGTATCCTTGCAAAGACACAGCACAACGAGGTGGCTCCCGCGCAGCATGAGCTGGCGCCGATCTACGCCACAACGAACATCGCCACAGACCACAACCAGCTGACAATGGAGATCATGAAGAAGGTGGCACAGAAGCACGGGCTTGTCTGCCTGCTGCACGAGAAGCCCTTCGCCGGCGTGAACGGCTCGGGCAAGCACAACAACTGGTCGATCGCGACCGACACGGGCACTAACCTGCTGACTCCGGGCGAGACCCCCTACGAGAACGCACAGTTCCTGCTGTTCCTCTGCGCAGTCATCAAGGCGGTGGACGATTATCAGGATCTGCTGAGGATCTCTGTTGCGACGGCGGGCAACGACCACAGGCTCGGAGCAAACGAGGCGCCTCCTGCTGTTATCTCGATCTTCCTCGGCGAGGAGCTTCAGGGCATTCTTGACGCCATTGAGAACGACACGCCGTATGAGGGCGTTGAAAAGAAGACCATGAAGCTCGGCGTCAGCGTACTGCCAAGGTTTACAAGAGACACCACAGACCGCAACCGCACCTCGCCGTTTGCGTTCACCGGCAACAAGTTCGAGTTCAGAATGGTGGGCTCGGCGGATTCCATCGCCTGCGCGAACATCATGCTGAACACCGCGGTTGCCGAGAGCCTTCGCATCTATGCCGACAGACTTGAGAACGCGGAGAACTTCGAGGACAAGCTGCACGAGATGATAAAGAAGACGATCACCGATCACAAGCGGATAATCTTCAACGGCAACGGCTATGACGATGCGTGGATCAAGGAAGCGACCGAGAAGAGAGGCCTGCTGAACCTGCGCACGACTCCCGACGCTATCCCTCACCTGCTGGACGAAAAGAACGTTAAGATGCTGACGGCGCACAAGGTCTTCACCGAGGCGGAGCTCAGGAGCCGCACCGAGATCACGCTCGAGAACTACTGCAAGCAGGTCGTGATCGAGGCCAACACCATGGAGCTGCTTGCGCGGAGGGATATCCTTCCCGCCATCGAGGAATACGCGGCCTTTGTTGCAAAGACGGCGAATGCCAAGAAGTCGCTGGCGACCGACCTTGCCTGCACCTACGAGACCGAGACAGTGAAGCGGCTGTCACAGCTTGCAGCCGATGCCTACGAAAGCCTTGACGAGCTTGACCGCGCTCTTGACAAGGTGCAGTCGGCAGCAAATGTGATCGAGACGGGATACCTCATCAGGGACGAGCTGCTGGGCGTTATGGAGAAGCTGCGTGCCTCCTGCGACGAGGCAGAGACCATCACGGCCGCAAAGTTCTGGCCGTTCCCGACCTACGACGAGCTGCTTTTCGGAGTACGCTGAACGGATCTATATCATATATGAGCTGTGACTGCCGTAAAACTGCGGCAGTCAAGTTCTGTTTACGGAGGAATGATTATGTGCTGTATAATGGGCTGGTGCTCACAGAAAGCAGATCTTGAGCTGATGAGCAGATGCTTTGAACGAACAAAGTCGCGCGGACCCGACGACACAAGATTTGCCGTGACTCACGGCGGTGTGCTGGGCTTTCACAGGCTTTCGATAATGGGTCTGACAGACGAGGGTATGCAGCCATTCTCGCTCGGGAGCGACAGCGTTGTCTGTAACGGCGAGCTCTACGGCTTTGAAAAGCTGAAAGCAGGGCTTATCGAAAAGGGCTACACCTTCAGGTCGGGCTCCGACTGCGAGCTGCTCCTGCCGCTGTGGAGGGAGCACGGGACGGAGATGTTCCCGATGCTGGACGCAGAGTTTGCCTGCGTGATCTATGACGGAGAGCGTGACAGGTTCATAGCTGCCCGCGACCCGATCGGCATCAGGCCGCTTTACTACGGCTATGACAGCAGCGGCGCGGTCGTGCTTGCCAGCGAGCCGCAGAACATTGTGGGCATCTGCGCGAAGATAATGCCCTTTCCGCCAGGCCACTACTACGACAGTGCCGCGGACGAGTTCTGCTGCTACTGCGACATCGCGGCGGTGGACGAGGTCTGCCATGATGACCTTGAAACGGTTTGCAGGAATATCCGCGACAAGCTTGTGGCAGGAGTCGAGAAGCGGCTCGTGGCTGATGCAAAGGTAGGCTTCCTGCTGTCGGGAGGGCTGGACTCCTCGCTGGTATGTGCCATTGCGCAGAAGCGCTCCGACAAGCCTGTACGCACCTTTGCGATCGGCATGAGCGAGGACGCGATAGACCTGAAATACGCCCGTCAGACCGCCGAATACATCGGCTCCGACCACACCGAGGTCATCATCACCAAAGACGATGCTCTCGGGGCGCTCGAAGAGGTGGTGCGGCTGCTGGGGACGTTTGACATCACCACGATCCGGGCGAGTGTCGGTATGTATCTGGTCTGCAAGGCGATACACGAGCAGACTGACATCAGAGTTATCCTGACAGGCGAGATCTCGGACGAGCTTTTCGGCTACAAGTACACGGATTTTGCACCCTCTGCCGAGGAATTCCAGAAGGAAGCGGAGAAGCGTATCCGTGAGCTGCATATGTACGATGTGCTCAGGGCTGACAGGTGCATTTCCGTAAACTCGCTCGAGGCGAGAGTGCCCTTCGGCGATCTTGACTTTGTAAAGTACGTTATGGCGATAGACCCGCAGAAAAAGCTTAACACCTACGGCAAGGGAAAGTACCTGCTGCGTCACGCCTTTGAGGGCGACTATCTCCCGCACGAGATACTCTACCGCGAAAAGGCCGCCTTCTCCGACGCGGTCGGACACTCGCTGGTGAATTACCTTAAAGCCTACGCCGAGGAATACTACACCGATGAAGAATACGAGGCTCTCCGCCGCAAATACAGCCACGCACAGCCGTTCACAAAGGAGTCGCTGCTCTACCGCGAGCTGTTCGAGAAATACTATCCCGGGCAAGGCGAGATGATAGTTGATTTCTGGATGCCGAACAGGAGCTGGGAGGGCTGCGACGTGAACGACCCCTCGGCAAGAGTTCTTTCCAATTACGGCGACAGCGCAAAATAAGGAGGCGGCATAATGAGAAAATATATCTTCGTCACGGGCGGTGTTGTTTCAGGGCTCGGGAAGGGCATTACAGCCGCCTCTCTCGGGCGGCTGCTGAAAGCCAGAGGACTGGTAGTCGCAGCACAGAAGCTTGACCCCTACATCAACGTTGACCCCGGGACCATGAGCCCCTACCAGCACGGCGAGGTCTACGTCACCGAGGACGGCGCCGAGACTGATCTTGACCTCGGGCACTACGAGCGGTTCATTGACGAGGATCTGAACAGATACTCGAACCTGACCACGGGCAAGGTCTACTGGAACGTTCTGAACAAGGAGCGCCGCGGAGAATATCTTGGCTCGACTGTGCAGGTGATACCGCACATAACAAACGAGATCAAGGAGTTCGTCTACTCCGTCGGCAAGAAGACGGACGCGGACGTTATCATCACCGAGATAGGCGGCACGATAGGCGACATAGAGTCGCAGCCCTTCATCGAGGCTGTGCGGCAGATCTCGCTCGAGGTCGGCAGGGAAAACGCGCTGTTCATACACGTCACTCTTGTGCCGTTCCTCTCGTGCTCGGACGAGCACAAGTCAAAGCCCACTCAGCACTCGGTCAAGGAGCTTCAGGGAATGGGGATAAATCCCGACATCATAGTCCTTCGCTGTGACAGGCCGCTTGAGGAATCGATCTTCCGCAAGATCGCGCTTTTCTGCAACGTAAGGGAGGAGTGTGTGATCGAGAACCTGACGCTTCCCGACCTTTACGAAGCTCCGCTGATGCTGGAGAAGTCGGGATTTTCCGAGGTGGTCTGCAATCGGCTCGGGATAACCGCGCCGCGTCCTCATCTTGACGAGTGGCGCGAGATGGTCGGGCGCATCAAGTCTGCCGAGAGCAGGACGGAGATAGCACTTGTCGGAAAATACACCGAGCTGCATGACGCTTATCTCTCTGTTGCCGAGGCGCTCCGGCACGCAGGGTACTCGATCGGCACTCGCGTTGACATCAGGTGGGTGGACTCGGAAAAGCTGACCGAGGAAAATATCTCGGACAAGCTTTCGGGCGTGAACGGCGTGATCGTTCCGGGAGGCTTCGGCGGCAGAGGTATCGAGGGCATGATAACTGCCGTGAGATATGCAAGAGAAACGGGGCTGCCGTTCTTCGGCATCTGCCTTGGAATGCAGGTCGCCGTGATCGAATACGCGAGGAACGTCTGCGGGATAGAGGACGCCGACTCGGGAGAATTCAACGAGCTGTGCAAAAACAAGGTCATCGACTTCATGCCCGGGCAGAGCGACTCCATTGACAAGGGCGGCACTCTCAGGCTGGGAGCATACCCCTGCAAGATCGCAGACGGAACGACGATGCGCCGCTGCTACGGCGCCCAGAGCATCAGCGAGCGTCACCGCCACAGATACGAATTCAACAACAGCTACCGCGAGAGGCTGGCCGCCGCAGGGCTGGAGCTGTCGGGGCTCTCGCCCGATGGGCGGCTGGTGGAGACAGTCGAGCTGAGCGATCGGGACTTTTATGTAGGCGTGCAGTTCCACCCCGAATTCAAGAGTCGTCCCAACAGGCCGCACCCGCTGTTTGTGGGGTTTGTTTCGGCGGCTGCGGAGAAGGCAAGATGAGCGGTCTGCGTGAAGAATGCGGGGTCTTCGGGATATGGTCGCCCGTGAAGGCGCCGCTCGCAGAGACGGTCTACTACGGTCTCTACGCGCTACAGCACAGAGGCCAGGAGGGCTGCGGCATCGCCGTATGTGAGGACGGGGTCATCACGGCTCACAGAGACACGGGGCTGGTGGGAGACGTATTCGACCACCCGACGCTCTCGGGGCTGCCGCAGGGGAACATGGCAGTGGGACACGTCCGATACTCGACGACAGGCGGCAACGAGCGCCGCAACTGTCAGCCGATAGTGGTGAACCACATGAAGGGCCGCATGGCTGTTGCACACAACGGAAATCTTTCCAACGCCCACGAGCTGCGGTCGGAGCTTGAGATGTCGGGCGCCATCTTCCATACGACCTCCGACACCGAGACGATCGCCTACATAATTACCAGAAAGCGCCTGAGCTGCGGCTCTATCGAAGAAGCCGTGCTGGGCGCAATGGACGTTATCGAGGGGGCATATTCCCTGATCGTTATGTCGCCGACAAAGCTAATCGCGGTGCGCGACCCGTTCGGGTTCCGTCCGCTCTGCTACGGGAGGCTGACCGACGGGAGCTACGCCGTGGCCTCTGAGAGCTGCGCTCTCACGGCTGTCGGAGCAAGGATCATAAGGGACATTGCGCCCGGAGAGATGGTGGTCTTCTCGAAGGACGGACTGCGCTGTGACAGATCGCACTGCGGGACAAAACGCAAACGCACCTGCATTTTTGAATACATATATTTTGCGCGGCCCGACTCGGTGATAGACGGGGTCTCGGTACACGCAGCAAGGCTTCGGGCGGGTCGGATACTTGCCGAGAGCTGCCCTGCCGATGCTGACATAGTCATCGGCGTTCCCGACTCGGGGCTGGACGCGGCTCTCGGCTTTGCGCAGGCCTCGGGTCTGCCCTACGGGATCGGGCTCATCAAGAACAAGTATATAGGCAGGACGTTTATTTCTCCGGCACAGTCGGCAAGAGCCGACAAAGTACGGATAAAGCTCTCGGCGGTGAGGGAGACGGTTGCAGGCAAGCGTGTGGTGCTTGTTGACGACTCGATAGTCAGAGGCACCACGGGCGGAAGGCTGATCGGACTTCTGCGTGAGGCAGGCGCTGCGGAAATACACTTTCGCGTGTCGGCGCCGCCGTTCATCAAGCCCTGCTATTACGGCACAGACATCGACACCGAGGAGCAGCTTGCCGCAAATCACCACACTCCGGCAGAGCTGGCGGAGCTGATGGGCGCAGACAGCCTCGGGTACCTGCCTGTAGAGAAGCTGGCGGAGCTAATCGGCTCGGATGAGCTGTGCCGTGCCTGCTTCACGGGAGAATATCCCACCGCCGTCCCCAAGGGCATACACAAGGACAGATACGAAATGAAGATCACGACAGGAGGCTGACTATGCTTATACCGAACATGAATTACTCACACCTCAAGGACTCCTACCTGTTTTACAACATTGCTCAGAAGACAAAGGCCTATCTGGCGGAACACCCCGAGCAGCACCTTTACAGAATGGGGATAGGTGATGTTTCGCTGCCGCTGTGTGATGCGGTCATCAAGGGACTTCACAGAGCCGCCGACGATCAGGCAGAGGCGGCGACCTTCAACGGCTATATGCCCGAATGCGGTGCGCCGTTCCTGAGGGCGGTTGTGGCGGAGCATTACCGAAGCAGAGGCATCTCACTTGAAGACGACGAGGTGTTCATATCCTCGGGTGCGTCCGACGAGCTTGGCGATATACTTGATCTTTTCGACCGCTCGAACCGCTCGCTGATAATCGAGCCCGCCTATCCTGCTTACGTTGATGCGAACGTGATTGGCGGGCGGGAGATAGTGCATCTGCCGTCCTCGCGGGAGAACGGGTTTTTGCCGCTTCCCGACGAGAACACGAACGCCGAGCTTATCTACATCTGTTCGCCGAACAACCCGACTGGGGCTGTGTTTGACCGCAGCGGACTGTCAAGGTGGGTGGAATGGGCAAACGAACACGGCTCGGTGATACTCTTCGATGCGGCGTATGAAGCCTTCATCGGGGACGATGAGCTGCCGCGTTCGATATTCGAGATCGAGGGCGCCCGCACCTGCGCGATCGAGATCTGCTCGCTTTCAAAGACCGCGGGCTTCACGGGGACACGCCTCGGCTACACGGTGATACCGAAGGAGCTGAAGCGCTGCGGCCTCTGTCTGAACGATATGTGGATACGCTCGCGGACGACCAAGACCAACGGCGTTTCCTACGTTATCCAGAGGGCGGCAGCCGAGGTCTTCACCCCCGATGGTCAGCGGCAGATAGGCGAGAACATTGCGGTATACAAGCAAAACGCCCGCACCCTGATGCAGGCGCTGGACGCTCTTGGGATATGGTACACGGGCGGCAGGAACGCGCCTTACATCTGGCTTGAATGTCCGAACAAAATGGGCAGCTGGGAGTTCTTTGACCTGCTGCTGCACAAGGCGCAGATCGTCGGGACACCCGGCGAGGGCTTCGGGAAATGCGGCGAGGGCTTTTTCCGTTTCTCGACCTTCGGCAGCCCCGAGGACACCCGCGAAGCTGCGGAGAGATTAAAGGCCCTGCTGTAAGTGCGGGCGCCGACTAAACAGCAGGACACCGAAAATGTTCTGCTGTTTTCTTGTCACGCTGACCCGAAACGGCTCTCGAGACTTGCAAAAAGAGAGGAAATGTGGTAAAATAATAAAGGCAACACCGCAAAAACTTACCGAACACAAGGAGGCTGCCATGCCGACTGCAAGGATAATAAAAAAGCTGACCGCCGCTGCCTGCTCTGCACTTATCGCGTTTGCAGGCATTGCGGGGGCGAATAACGATACCATCAGCCGCGAGAGGATAGCTGCGGCCGCTGACGAGGCCGTCACACAGCGCAACACCCTGACGGGTGCTTCCCTGACACTGACGGGCGAGATAGGTGTGAATTTCTATCTTGATCTTCGGGACAAGGCGGCTTTTGACAAGATAGTTCTTGACGGCCCGAACGGCGAGATCACGCTGACCGACGGGAAGTTGGCTCCCGAAGCCGAGGGCGAACACGAGGGGCTTTACAAGCTGACCTATCTTGTTGACCCGTCGCAGCTTGAGGAGACGGTTTCCGTAGCACTTAAAAACGGAGACGAGAGCGCCGAGCTTTTCAGCGCATCGGGAGCTGCATACGGCGACGACGGCGCTGAATTCAGCGTAAAGGAATACATCGAGACCGTCCTCGGCGGCGAGGACGCAAAGTCCGATCTGGCTGCACTTTCGGACGCGCTTGATGTTTACGGAAGGTACGCAAGCGTACAGTTCAACGGCACCGACGACCCCGAGCTTGACAGCATACTTGCAGATGTTTCTGCCGATGACCTTGAAAAATACAAGTTCGGCATCAAGGGCGACCTCCCTGCGGGGCTGTCTGTCTACGGCGTGACGCTGTCGCTGGATTCCAGGACGAGCTTCAGGATCTATTTTAACAAGGACCCCGGCTCGGCCTCCATCGACGGCACGGACGTAAAGGCAAAGCAGAGAGACGGCAGGTACTACATCGAGGTGCCCGACATCCCGGCTGCCGATCTTGACAAGGAGCACCACGCTGTTGTGGGCGGCTGCACTATGACTTTCAGTACCCTGTCCTATGTTTACAGCGCTGCCGCCAACGAGGCCGACACCCCCGAGAACATAATAAAGCTTGCGAAGGCGCTTTACGCTTACAGCTTTGCCGCAAATATGTACTTTGAGGGCACGCCCGCTGACGAGCCGACTATCTCGGACAAGGACTTTGAAGTGACCTATGACGGCAAGGACGACTACGCCGAGAACTACTCCTTCACCTACGGCGGCGAGACTTTTACTGTGCATTACACTCCGTATTCGGGCGGCGACTGGAAGGTGGTCGATTCCTACAAGATCACCAACAAGGCAGACATGGTGCTGATCTGCGAGAAGCTGCACAGGCTGCACAAGATAGAGGGACGCATCACCCGATACCGCACAGCAAAGGACATGGCCGACGAGTGGGAGATACACGATCAGGGCTATGTGCTCGCCAAGAACTACGGCATGGACAGCGCCGTTGCCCGGCTCAAGGACGTTGACATGGACAAGAAGGATCAGGGCAAGACCTTTGATGATTTCGTCAAGGATTTTCTGGGCGGATGAGAGAGGACAGGGAGCTGCTGCATGACAGCTCCCTGTTTTTATGCTTGCTTGACAATCCCGCTGGCCGGTGTTATAATCCGATTATTACAGATCTTTTTTCAGGCGGTGACAGAATGCTTTCTTCATACATGGCGATGATCGACGACAAGTCGCTCTGCTCGGAGTTCGAGCGGTTTTACTACGATAACAGAAGCCTCGGTATCCACGTGGCGCTTGGGGTGCTGCATTCAGATGCGCTTGCGGAGGAGGCTGTCAGTGAGAGCTTTATGAAGCTTGCGAAATGTTTTCAAAAAGTTCACAATTTGAGACCTCACGATCTGACCTCATATTTCGTTATTACTGTCAGGAACACCTCTTTGGATATGCTGAAAAAGGAAAGCGCCGACGAAGTGGAATTTGACGACAGGATCGACCACACAGAGCTGCCCGATGCAGGCGAGGAGCTTTTGAAGGAATGTATAGCCCTGCTGCCCGAGAGGGACAGGGAGCTGCTTTTTCTGCGCTACACTCTCTGCCTTGGCAGCCGCGAGATCGGAGCGGCCTTCGGCATCTCCGAGGAGGCTGCAAGGAAGCGCGTACAGTATGTACGGGGAAAGCTGAGGAAGCTGATGGAGGAGAATGCCGATGAATGACAGCAAGCTCGGTGCCGCATTAAGGAGCGTATGCGAGCCTGACCTTGAACTGCTCTGCTCTTTTTCGGGCGAAGAATACGAATTCTCGGAGGAATTCGAGCGCAGGATGAAAAGCGTTTTCAAGCCGCAGAAGCGCATAAGCATCAAAAACAGGATAAAGACAGCGCTGATCGTAGCGGCGATATTTGCGGCGGGCTTCTGTCTCGGAATGGCCAACAAGCCGCTTTGGAGCTACAGCGCCGAAAAGCAGGACGACGGCAGGATGCTGAGCTTCAACACGGACTCGGTCGAGGACGGCAAAAAGAGCATCGAAGAGCGATACACCCTTACGGGAGTTTCGGCGGGCTTTAAGCGGGTGACCTGTGAATACAAGCGGTACTCCTCGGTGCAGATCTGGATAGACGAGGCCGACAACAGAATGATCTTTTTTGACCAGTGCATACCTGCGGCGTACAGGGACGCATACTATCCCGACGACATGGAGTTCACGATGATGTCGGAGGGCGGGATCCAGTACATGATCGGCGAGATCCCCGGGGAGGGATTACGCACGCTGTTATGGTATCAGCACGGCTATGTGTTCCTTATCACGAGCGAGATGAGCCGCGAGGAGCTTGCAGCTCTCGGCAGGTCGATAGAAATAGAAAAGTAAGAGAAACAGGTGCAGTGAGGGCTGCACCTGTTTTGCCTATATTATACAACTGCGGCGGCGTCGGTTTGTGCATTCATACAAAGATCATGAAAATATATCACGAAACAGGGCTTTTGTCCGTTATAGCTTTTAGAGAGAAGCGCACAAGCAATACGGAGGCGATTTAAAAAGCTTAGTGCTTGCACTTTGATCGTGTTCCTGCTCACTTCATGTGCAGATGTTCCCGAGAACATAGAAGCGCGGGACAGCCAATAAAGATCATCAGGCTGCAACAGAAAGGACAGTAACAATGAAATTCCTCCACACACTCAGGCAGGACCTGAACAAGACGCTTATAAACATAGGCTTCGGGGCGGCTGTCCTGATGACGTGCATACTCTGCTTCACCGCTCCTGCCTATCGGGACAACACCAACGACAAGAGCTATTCGGTGTTCGAGGCGTTCTTCTCCTTTGACCGAAGGTTCATCGAGGCACACGACGAATTTGCGGCGATCAGGCTTTTCGATGCGGGGCTGTCGGGGTATATCGGTATGTTTATCCCGATAATCGTGGCGTTCCCTTTCATGGTCTCGTTCTGCGCAGAACGCAACAACGGCCTGATGCGCTTCACCATCACGCGCTCGGGCAGGATAAGATATTATCTGTCCAAATTTCTGACCTCGTTTCTTTCGGGCGGACTTGCGGTGATGCTGGGGCTCGGGCTTTACGGGATAGCCGTGAGCCTTGCGTTCCCGTCCCTTGACAGCTACGCCATCGACCCCGAGCAGCTTAAATGGATAGTCCCCGACGGGGCGTTTTCTTCGGTGGTGAAAAACCTGCTGGCGGGCTTTGTCTACGGGGCCTTCTCGACGCTGCCCGCGTTTTTCCTGAGCGCCTTCTGCAAGAACCCGTACATCATCACCTGCCTGCCGTTCATGCTGATCTACATCTGGAACACGGCGATGAACAAGCTGATCTCCAAAGCCTTTGAGACGGGCGACACAGAGATATACGAGAAGCTCTCACCGTTCATGCCCGACTCGCCGCGGCAGATACCGTACATCAATTTTACCGAGATCACGCCGCCCCAGACGAAAATGCTGATCTTCAACGGGGGCTATCTTCTGGTGCTGCTTGCGGGGTTCGCCGTGATAATGGATCTGCGGACAGACAAGGGAAACTAACGGCGGAAAGGAGCGATAATATGAAGAGATCAAACTTGAAGCAAGCCTTCTCCTGCGCCAGGACAGAATATATCAAATGGGTCTGCGATGCGAGAATGATAATACTCGGGGTGCTGCTGATCTTCATTTACAGCTTTGCGATCGAGCCGCTTTTGAAGAACGCCGGGGAGATGGGCGAGCCGCTGAATATCCTCGAGCCTTTCATCGCGATCGCAAATTCGGGAGCGATCCTGCTTATCATACCGCTGGTGTTTTTGACGCTCATCGCGGACTTCCCGAAGATAGACACCAACACGGTGTTCTACATAATCCGCGTCGGCAGGCTGAACTGGCTGCTTGGGCAGATCATCAAGCTTGTGCTGATGGCGGTCTCGTATCTTGCTGTGATCTTTCTCGGTGCGGTCGTCCCGATGCTGGGGCAGGGCTTCTGGTACAACGGCTGGAGCAACGTAGCCACGCAGTTTGCTGTGCGCTTTCCCGAAAAGAGCGGCAACTTCGGCGTGCAGCTCCTGCCCGAAAATCTTTACAATCAGCTGTCGGTGTTCGAGGCGGCGGCAAAGAGCTACCTGCTTGTTTTCGCCTATCTTATGATAATCGGGCTGATGCTGCTGGCGTTCTCGCTTATCAAGAAAAAGACGGCGGGGTTCGTGCTCTGCGGGGCTGTGATCTCGCTCGGGACGGCGTTCTGCTCGATCAAGACGAGCCTGATGTGGACGATGCCGATGGCGAACAGCATCATCTGGCTGCACTTCACGAAGTATTTCAGGCAGCCCGTGGTGTCGATGACTTTTTCGACCGTCTACCTCTGCACGTTCATTGCGGTGCTGATAGTTTTCTGCGTCGCGGCTATAAGAAAATTCAACTATGATAATGTGGCGGAGACAGCAGCATGAGCAGGAGGCCGATATGAAAAGCTTCAAACTGATATCAATATGCGCTGCTGCGGGTCTGCTGCTGACAGGCTGCGGCAGCTTCACGGACAACACGACCGATACCTCCGAGCTTGAATACGCCACCTTTGAAACGGTCATGGCCGAGCTGGACGAGCTGCCTTCCTTAGAGCTTGATAATATAGCTTTGTCTGAGGGCATCACCGTCAACAGGCCGCAGCGGCTCGTGAGCATGACCTTAGCCAACAGGCTGCCCGACGCCGGAGCCGCAAAAAGGCTTGCCGATGCCTTCCTTCCGGGGAACAGCTTCGTGATAAACGAAGCCTCGACGCTGTCGGAATACTTCATCAGGGAGGACTTGGGCAGAGGAGGGCTGTTCTCGCTTGAAGGCTACGGCTTCTTTGGATATGCAGCCTCGGGGCGCGACTTTCAGCCGCAGTATGACTCCGAGGGCAAGGTTTTCCTGAATGCGGGAAGAGAAAACACCGCCCTCTCGCTCAGCAACGGAGAGCTTACCCTTGACAAGGCTCTTTCCCTTGCGCAGAAGACCGCCGACAAATACACCGGAGCTCTCGGTATGGCGCCGCTCGTGCCGACGATAGCCAAATACAACAGCAGCGGCTTCGTGATACGTTTTTCTCCCGACCTTGACGGCTGGCTTCTGCCCGATCAGCCCGTTGCCGCTAACGAGGCCGTAAACCCCGAGATGATAAAAAGCGCTTTGCATCGGGAGTATCGCTGCTGTGTGGCTTCGACGGAACTGGCAGGAATGTTTGCAGGCGCCGGCTGTATTTACTGCCGGGAGGAAAAGGCCGTTGATAAAATGGTGACGCTTTCCTCGGCGCTGCGCTTTCTTGATGTCAGCATCGCATCCGGCATGGACTGCACCATCAGGCAGATAAGCTTGGTGCAGATCCTCACCTCACGCGGAACGGAAGTGCAGGACGCTTCCGAGCTTTCCGACAGCGAGCTTCGCGCTGAGCTTGAGGGTGGCTACGAGACCTCGCCTGCGTGGCAGTTCGATCTTACAAACGACAGCAAGGAATACGTCGCCTACATTGATTGCCTGACGGGCGAATTCGCCTTTGGGCAGCTGATGGCGGGAGCATAAAAGGAGAACATCATGAACATCATCGAAGTAAAAAACTTAGATCTCACCCTCGGCAAAACGCAGATACTAAAGGGCATAAACGTCAGCTTTGAAGAAGGCAGGATCCACGGGCTTATCGGTCGAAACGGCAGCGGCAAGACAATGCTTATGAAGTGCATCTGCGGGTTCATCAAACCCACGGCAGGCGAGATAACCGTTGACGGGAAGCGCGTCGGCAAGGACGTTGACTTTCCGAAGGACATGGGAATAATCATCGAAACGCCCGGCTTTATCCCATATTATTCGGGGTATAAAAACTTGAAGCTGCTTGCGGGGCTCAACAACAAGATCGGCAAGGAGGGAGTGCGGAACTCTATGAAGCAGGTCGGGCTTGACCCCGATCTCAGGCGGCACGTCCGAAAGTATTCTCTCGGTATGCGGCAGCGCCTTGGCTTGGCTCAGGCTATAATGGAAAACCCGAAAATACTTATCCTTGACGAGCCGTTCAACGGGCTCGACAAGGACGGCGTCAAGGAGATGCGTGAGTATCTTCTGTCGTACAAAGAGCAGGGCAAGACCATACTTATCTGCTCGCATTCGGCGGAGGATATCTCGGTGCTGTGCGAGACCGTACACGAGATGGACAAGGGCGTTATCGAAAAGCTGCAATAACGAGGAGAGAGTTTATGAAGAAAGCAATTCTTATCCTGGCGGCGGCGCTGCTTGCGGGCTGTGCAGATGTCCCCGAGGGCCTGAAAGGCAGCAGCCGCACCGAAACCGACGGCAAGCCCACGGAGATCGAATACATTCCTGTCGGAGAGGTGCAGGACGATGTGAATGAGGCTTTGAGCAGGAGCTACGCGCAGTTTATACTGAGCGACGGTCTTCAGGTGCAGCTGCCCGAGGAATACAACGAGGTCGATCTTGTTCAGGCCGAGGGCTATGAGTCCCGCTTTGACGAGGCCGCAGCTATGGTTTTTGACGAAGACGATCTGTCGGGAACGGAGACCGACAGCACCGACTATATTGAAAACAGCGGCCACGAGCCGCTTTACACGTCGCCGTCGCGGCTTATCAGGGACGAAGCTCGGCAGATACACATAAACCTGCACGGCAGCGGTTTTTTCTGCTTTATGCGTTCCGAGGCATTCCTTGACCCCGACCCGGGAAGGACCGTCGAGCTGTTCTTCCCTCAGCAGGGCGATGATCTTTCAAAGGCTTACGAGCTTGACGGAGAGAGCGTCACGGTCGCCGAGGCTGTTCGGTATGCGGAGCAGTGGATAAGCGACAGCTACGCCCTGCTCGAACCCGACTATCAGCACAGGGTCAGCTGCGTGATCGTGTGTCAGAACGAGAAGGGCGAATACTGCTACAGGATCTTGTTTGAAAAGCTGTACAAGGGGGTGGAGCTGAACAACTCCGTCAACCCCGATTATGTAAAAACTGCGGGAGAAGAGCATATCGTGAATATCTCTCAGACGATAGATCTGCAAATGCGCCGACGCGGAGAGATCTGCTTTCTGACGAACGGCAACGGGATACTGCTCCCCAATGGAGAGCACAGGCTTGAAAAGATAGCCTCGCTTTCGAGTGTGCTGGGTCGGTGTGAAAAGCAGTTCGCGGATCTGAACTCCCCTCTCACGGTCACAGAGATCAGCCTTGCATATTCTCTCACCCCGAGATATGACCACGAGAACTATCAGAGCCCCTTTCACCCGGGCATAGGCTTTGACAGCCGCCTGGTCTGGCAGATAGTTATGGACGTTCCCGACGAGGAGCGCTTTTTCGCCGAGAGCAGCATCTACGACACCGCAGGCCGCCTTGCAAGATATATCCAGATAGACGCCGAGACAGGGGACATGGAATTTGAGTTTGATATAAACGAACTGATGTGACGACGTGAAAAAAAGGCCGCCCTCTCGAGGCGGTCTTTGTGTTTAATTACTAACAACTGCTGCTGCGGCGAGGCCTGCTCACCCGTTAAGGCTCTCTTCCAAAAGCCTGCGGAAGCTTTCTTCAAAGCGGCGGTCGTCCTCGGGCGTTCTTTTGCGGGGGCCTTTGAGATGGTTCTTGCTCTTTCTTCGCTGCACCTTGGCGATGTGGCGGCTCTCAAGCAGCCCGCCGATGTTGTCATCGGAGTAGATCTTCCCGCTCTGGTGGAGAGCTTTGGCGCCCTTTCCGAGAGCCATTGCCGCCACGCCGTAATCCTGAGTGATAACGATATCCCCCTGCCCGCAAAGATTGATGAGCGCGATATCGACCGCATCTGCGCCCGCACCGATGACCCTGACGGTGCTGTAGTCGGAGGTCAGGACATGGTTCGTGTCGCACAGGAGCACAACGGGCACGGAAAACTCCCTGGCGACCCTTTCCGCGATGCGGGTAACGGGGCAGGCATCGGCATCTATGTATACTGTCATTTCTCTCCCTCCCGTGGGTCGTGTGGTTCAGTCGTGGCGCTGGTCCTCGTTCGAGAACAGCTCGCAGAATCGTCCCGCAAAGGCGGGAGGCTCGTCCCGCTTATAAAGATGCGAGATATCGCCGAAGGCTGTGACCCTGAAAGCTGCAATGCCCTCGCGGCGTTCCTCGGTTATCAGGGTCGTCACCGAGGTCGGGGCGGCGATGAAGCCGTGCCAGAGTATCATCGGTGAAACGTGCAGCAGGTGTGAGAGCATAACACAGCTCACGCCGAAGTGGCAAAACAGTGCGATGGTGTCCTCGTTCGGCGAGATCGGACGGTAGCAGCTGCCCTCGCGCTTGTAGCCGTGGCGCTCGAGCAGGGCATCGAGGCCGTCGCTGACGCGCCTTATGCCTGCCTCCATGCCTGCGCTTTTCATGATCGGCGCCTCGTACCATCTGTCCTTGTCAAAGAACTCGGATACAGCCGTCCATTCGGCGGGCAGCCAGTCCCAGGCGATGCGCCTGCCGCCCTTGCCGTCGTCGATGAGCGTGTCGAACTCTCGCGCCCAGTCAAGCACCTCGGCGGTGCGGCCCGCTTTTTCAAGCGTGTACTCGGCGGTTTTCTGCGCTCTCCCGAGCGGGGACACATAGTAGGCCTTGATGTCCATCGGGGCTATGCGCTCGGCCAGGAGCGCCGCCTCTCTGTGACCCTTCTCCGTCAGGGAGTCTATCGTGTAATCGGGGTCGCCGTGTCGTATCAATAGCAGCTTCATTTTTCTCCCGCCTTTCTGCCGCAGAGAAACAGCCTCGCCGCCTGTTCGGCGGTGTCGGCAAGAGCCCTTGCGGCGTTTTTCTTGTCCATTGCTTCTTCAAGTGTCGCAGCGCCGTTCGTTATCGGGAAGAAGGCGCTCATGCCGATCTCGCGGCAGGCCTCGGCGCCTTCGCCTATCGAGCCCGCAAGGCCGACGCAGGGCTTTCCGTGCCGCTTTGCGATCGCCGCAACAGCCGCAGGCCCCTTGCCCATTGCTGTCTGGGCGTCGATGCGTCCCTCGCCCGTGATGACGAGGTCGCTGGCCGCGATGTGTTTCTCGGCCGAGGCGGCTTCAAGTATCAGCTCCGCCCCCGAGGTGAGCTCGCCGCCGAGAAAATATTTCAGGCCAAAGCCAAGCCCTCCCGCAGCGCCTGCTCCCTTCGAGTCGGGATCAGCTTCGGGAATGGCCGCCCTTGCAAGCTTTGCGAACCGACCGAGCAGCCTGTCCATTTCTTCTGCTTCCTCGGGCGAGGCGCCTTTTTGCGGGGCGAAAACACGGCTTGCACCGCGCTCTCCGCAGAGGGGGTTGTCCACATCGCAGGCAACGCGAAAGCGGCAGCTTGCAAGCTCGGGAAGGGCGCTGTCGGTCACGATGGTCTCAAGCTGTGAAAGACCCGCCGCCCCGAATGGAACGGCTCTTCCCTGCCCGTCAAGCAGGCCGAAGCCCAGCGCCTGCAAGCAGCCTGCGCCGCCGTCGTTAGTGGCGCTGCCGCCTATCCCGATGATGAAGTCCCGACAGCCTTCGCTGATGGCGGCTTTTATCAATTCGCCAACGCCAAAGGTGGTTGTGTGCATCGGGTCGCGTTCGGCCTCACCGATGAGGGTCAGCCCCGCCGCAACAGCCATCTCGATCACGGCTGTACCGCCGATGAGGGCATACTCGGCATCGACCTTCTGTCCGAGAGGGCCTGTTACCTCTCTGTGCCTGAGCTCTCCGCCCTGACAGGCGGACATTGCCATGACGGTGCCCTCGCCGCCGTCAGCCAGCGGCAGAGGATATATCACGGCCTCGGGGTCAGCCCGTCTGATGCCCTGCTCGGCTGCCTTTGCAGCCTCCGCAGAGGTCAGGCTCCCCTTGAAAGAATCTATCGCTACTGTGCAGATCATGTTCCTACTCCAACGCTTCAGAGAAGCATCGGCACATCTCCTTTCGGTCTTGTTTTAGGCAACACCGCACAACCATTGTGCGCAAGATGCGCAGGGGTTGTGCGGTGTTGCCTATATCTATTATATCACACTTCCCATATTTTTTCAAATATCGTCGGGACAGTGTCTCTGTTGAAACAAGGCCTGCTATGCCTTTCTGTTTTATTCTCTGTTTTTCAGCACCTCTGCGGGGGTTATCCTGTTTATCCTGCGCATCAGCAGCGTGTTTATCAGCAGATAGATAAGCAGCATCGCACAGTACAGAGAAAGATAAGTATACCAGGGGTAGGAAATATCCATGCAGCAGGCAACGTTTGCAATGAATGAGGGATAGATGAGCCCCATAACGAACTTAGCGGCAGGAATACAGATCAGGCCGCCCACAGCTTGACTATCAGGTTCCCGTTCAGGTACAGATCCCTTATCTCCTTCGGGCGGTAGCCGAAGATCTTTATCAGCGAGATAGATCATCAGATAGGGCGGATAGACGTAATCGTGATCGGGCAGCGAGAAATAGTCGTAGCTGTCCATCATCTGCCTTTTGATGCCTATCGGTGTGAAGGCGAGAGCCAGTCCGAGCACCGCTCCCACAAAGGTGAGCAGGGTCGGCAGAGTGATGTAATGGCGGAGCAGGTCCTTTTTCTTAAGGCAATACCGCACGACCTCTGTGCATCAGATGCGCCGTCCAGATTTTCGTCAGATTGCCTAAATTCGACGCAGGCTTGCTGACGCAAGTCAAGGAGAATTTGG
>OCTW011349983.1_pt1 | contig 19134 bp, 10 predicted proteins | sample 1539671 | NCBI WGS metagenome assembly OCTW01 (sample SAMN02144230, study PRJEB22623) | gut metagenome | biome: sheep rumen | host: Ovis aries | place: New Zealand
TAGCAGTTAGCAGTTAGCAGTTAGCAGTTAGCAGTTAGCAGTTAGCAGTTAGCAGTTAGCAGTTAGCAGTTAGCAATGAATGAGTTCTCTGATTTATTCCTTAAGAATGAAGTTTTTTAGCTTTAGAAACCCACTTTAGTTTTGCATTCCCATTCCGCATTCCGCATTCCGCATTCCGCATTCCGCATTCCGCATTAATCAGAGTTGCCCTTTAGTTTTGCACATTTAATTATCAATTATCAATTATCAATTATCAATTATCAATTATCAATTATCAATTATCAATTATCAATTATCACCCCCCTATTCGCTCTCTTTGGCAGGTGCATTCTCGATTTTGGGTTCACTCGGGTTCATCCATTTGCGTGCCAGGAACAGCGCGACAGGCGAAATCATGGCGATGCATGCAAAGATGAGCCACATCTCCTGGGGGTGCTGTGCCAGATCGGGGAATTTGTCCGGATCCGGAATGTACCATTGAATAAAGAAGCCGACGTAGAGGCCGACGATAAATTTGGTCAGGAACCAGGGGAGATTGGCAATCCCGACGTATGCACCCATGCGGTCTTTGGGGGCTATCTGGGTGACATGCTGCAAAAATCTGGGCTGCCACATCGATTCGCCGATGGATCCGATTAAAATGTATGTCAGGAACAGGGCCGGTGTCGTTCCTAAACTCAGGAGGAACGTCGGTACCGCCATGACTGCTGTTCCGATGATCATCATTTTATAGACATTCTGGCGTGCCGTGAGCGCAGCGATTAACGGGGCACACAGGAAGACGATCAACGGGTTGATGTTGCTGAACGTCTCGAAGTTGTCAGAAATGGTCGGGAATGCACGGTAACTGCGTTCGAGATAGGTCGGAATGAGAATATTCTGGTAAGCAAAAAGCGTCTGTACCGGAATTAAAATGAAGATAAAGAAATCAAATTTGCCATCGGCAAGCGGATGGCGCTTAAGCCGGTCGAGCAGCGACAGATTTTCATTCGATTTGTTTTCGTTCTTTTCTGGATCACCCTCTGTGGGATCCTCGAGGGGCTTGGTCTTGGATCTGGCAATAAATACCAAATAGAGTACAAAAACGATGACCATGATACCCGCAATAAAAATGAGGGCACCCGAGATCCCGTTTGTTCCCGCAAGAAAACCCGGCTCAATCGCTTCGGGGGGAATGACACCATCTGCCGAAGGCACAAAGCCATCCTTGACCTGATCACCGGCAAAACGGCGAATGTGCGGCAAAATGAGGCCAATCAAAAATGCACCGAGATTCATGCCGGCATAGAGCATGGCATACGACACGGCAGACGTCTTTTTGTCGGAATACATGCGCGTGATCGAATAGACCGCCGGATTGAACACACCATAAGCAAGCGCAGCAAACAATAGGCAGGCAATGACGACAAAAAAGAAACCGGATCCAATGCCTGTGCCGAAGGGGCCGAATACCATTTCGGCAAATCCCATCACAAAACGGGATACGAGCAAAATAAAGATGGATATCCCCAACATTTTCTTTGGGCCCATCTTGTCGCTCATGCCACCCAAAAACAGCTGAGAAAAGGTGATGAGCATCAAAAAGCCACTGACGATCCAGCCGGCATGGACGTCGACACATCCCCCGATATTCTCAGGCTGAAGACAGGCCATAAACTGTGATGTGCCCTCCAATGTCTTGATATCGACGTATGGTGCGTCCGTCACCAATACGTTTTTGGTCATGAAGAGCATGAGGTAGGTCAGAATCCCAAAATAGGCCATTCCCTCGAAAACATTGATGATGTTGATACCAATGATCTCACGGGGAGCCTTGATAAAAGCCTTAAAGGGATCGATCGTCTCCTTGATGCCTTTTTTTACGGCTTCCTTAAAATTTTTCGGGGGCTCGTCCTCATGTGGTTCTTTGTCTTCAAATTCTGAAGAATCCCCCAACAATTCTGTCATGTCTTTTATTTTCTTTTCTAACTCGCCCAAGTTTTTTGTTCCTTATTCATAGGGGTGATTGTAAAAAAATGGGGCGCAGAAAAGCCTACATCCCCACCGTCTATGCATACTTTATTACGCGCAAGGGGGCCAATAAAAAAAGCTCGCCAAATGGCGAGCTTTTTTATGGGAGGTATTGGAACTATTCGTAGACAGAAGCCCAGGAAAGCTGCGTAACATTCGGATTCATGGCATCGAGATTCATGGCAAAAGACTGAACTTCTGTGTTTTGGGGTCGTAGTTTCTGTGTACCGGACGAAGCTTCATGGCTGTCACTAAACTGTAAACCTGTTAAGGCCACGAGCTGTGGTGCCAATGTAGTCGATTTTTCAGAACCTGCACAATATAATTGTGGTGTAATTGCCAAACCATATATTTTGGTTCCGTCGAGCGCGAGTTCATAGATACTCGAGTTTGTAAAGGGTTGGGCACTTTCTTCTGTGGTATTTTGAACGTTGCTGGCAACGGTGCCGTGTCGACGCGAAGTGGTTTCTGAATCGGAACCACTCAATTTCCAGATGGCAGCATTACCCTCAATCGTGCATGGATTGGACGGGTCTGTTTTGGTAATGAAGGTTGGGAAGTAAGTATCATAATTATAGATGATTGGCGCCCCACTCATCTTTTGGCGTGTTGCTATTTGCTTTGTATTATCTAACGGGTCTTTGGTATAAAAAGTGATCTTAAGATCATTTTGGTTGAAGTCCTTGATGTGGTTTTCACTGCCCGATAGGGTAAAATACTGTGAGAAAGAAATAAATTGTGATTTTGGCGTATCGCGATTAGCGAGCTGGTAGTGGTTGCCTTGACGATAGTCGTAGAAATTGGCTGCGTAGTTACGATTGGTCGTTTGAATATTTAAATTGTCATTTGCACCGGATCCAAAGGCGATTTGAATGATGCCCTGATTGGAATCGTACAAACTCACTGCAGGCCGGTAGGTAATGCGATCGAAACTGACATTGGTGCCAAGCATCGACGGAGCAAAAATGGGCTGTAGAACATTGAGGTCATTGTCATCTTTGGTGTAATGATTGGGGATGGTTTCGCCGGTGCCAATTTCCGAATCGGTCACGATGACACTGCCGGCGTCAATGCCATCGGTTAAATCAATGCGGTAGAGTGCACCAGAAGCGTCCCCTACATAGATGAGCTGTGCAATCGAGTTGAAGTTATTGGGATAAACAGCTGGTGAACCCGTTACTTTGTTGGGGAAATCATACCGTTTTACGAGCAGTTTGTCCGGAGTTCTGGGGAAGAGGCGCACGATGTACAGTGCCTTGCCCACGTAATCATTATCATCTGCATTCTCAGAATCATTCATTCCGCCGGGGAGTATGGCAACGGGTTCGAGCGTATAGGTGGTTTTGCCACTGGTTGTCGTTTTTATGGCGACATTGGCGATAATCGGCTCGGGGTAAGAATTACCCATGCGTTGGAACGGATAGTTCGTTTCATCGAGTGTGGTAACGGAGCCATTGTTACCTGCCATGTCCGGAAAAACATAGTTGTCAGCAGTCTTATCCGGATTGGAATGGTATTGCCATTGGTTGTCGATTTCCCACAAAATTTTGGGTTTGCCCGGATCGGAAATGTCCAAAGCATAGTAACCACGACCACCTTCGCGAAAACCGCCCACAACAACCGTTTTCCACGAATTCTTGTAGTCCTCTTCGGTAGGATCCATGACATCCGCCACATAAGGCGTAGCATTGATGTGATGCTGAGCACCGAATTTGGTCAATTGATATAAGTTAGGCATGACTGTTTTGGGGATAAATGCCCAAAGCTCGTCGCCTTCTTCGAATTTACTAAACGATAATGATGTCTTGGGATCGGGTTGGATTTTTTCATCTACATCAGCCGAAGTATACTCTTTGTCATTATTTTTACCCAATATGAAATTGTGAAGCATGCCATCGTTGGCACCCACGAGCAGCATGGTGTCGCGCAGCCAGTATTTCTTCGAAAATTCTTTATATGAGGCGTTGCGGTAATTGCGTCTGGGAGGCTCGACGACGACTGGCGAGGCATATTCGATGGTGCCAAGGGGCTGAGACGCTATGAACTGGCGTTGATCGCATTTTAAAATTGTACCCGGAAGACATTTGCCTGCATGGCAGACGAAGGTTTGGTCTTTGTCATCATGTGTACTGCCCGTAGCACCTTCTCCCTGTTCTGTACAATCGGAATGTTGATTACACTCTATTGTGCCGAGCTCTCTGAGAAATCCTGCAATACAAACTGAGGTTGAAGTTTTCTCTACCGGACTGCTCATTTGATCACAGACGGACATGCTGCTGAATTCAGAATTCTTGATGCATCGACCGAGATCACATCGCTGGGTCTCGCCAGCAACGATACCACAGTCATAATCATTCATACATTGATAGGGACTTAAAATATAGTTTGCTGTATTGTAGTTGACATTGATGTTTTTATTTTTGACCTCAGCACAGCTCTCTTCGTTGTTGATCTGTTCCTCGAGGAAATGGTAGTCGCCCGAAGCATGTCCTTGTTTGAAAGATCCGACGATATAGTGATTATCTGTACTCTTCTTTGTCAGATGTGCATTTTTGGGGGCCAGACGATAGCGAGGTGGGATAGAGGTCGATGTCGTATCTGCAGTATAATAATCGCCTGCAAAAATATATCGATTGGTTAAACATGTATTACTCATGCCACTGGGAATGATATGATCTTTATCATTGTTTGCGCACAAAGAACTATCTGAAATATATTGAACTTCGTATAAACCGGTCTCCTCGCCATTCGCATCTTTTTGTTTTACTTTTTTCATGTTCGAATTGGTGCGCAGGCTCAGACGCTCGGCTAAGTCGATGTACCAATCATCTTTGGCAGATTCGGTTGCTTCATCAGTCTCTTTTATGGGGTGGGTTTCGAATTCACCATCTTCGCAGCGCGTAGTCTCGCGCTGCAATTTCGTATTGCGAATCAGACCTTGCGTCGATTCGTAACCCGAATAGACCGTATAAAATCCGTTGTGGTATTTGCCGTCGATGTAGTTTGTTTTTAGCCCGATCGACGTCGTCGTCGCAACGCGGGTTTTCGAAACCGAAGAGACCAGAATCTTCGAAATGATCGAGTCGAGTGCCTTGGCGAGTGCATTGCTCGTCGTGTCGCGCGCATCGAAGAAACAATGCTTGGGGGTGTCGGATTCTGAACATAACGAAGATGATGGCATGGTCGCAGTGCCGCATTTTTCTTTCTTTATCTCGTTTGATGCCGATGCATTTTTGGTGAGACATGCCCTCGTTTCGATACATGTATTTTTGGTGATCATGGTTTCGAAGGCATCTTTGCCGTTTTCGCCGCTCGCTGTATCGGGATCGAATAGTTTTAATGTATCTGGATTATAGCATGTGCCGCCGTTAAACGCCATGCGGTCGAGTGTGTCGAAGTCTGCCGGGCTAAAGTCTTCGCCATAAGCAACGACGTACACTTTGACGCCGATCTTGCGCAGGTGATCGGCATCGTACCAGACGTTGTCCCTAAAACCATGGCCGTTTTCGTCTTTAGTAAAATCGGCTGATGTTGAAGAGGACGAAGATGGATTGCTTGCATAGACGCCCGAACCGACGGGTTTGCCATCGGTGATGAAGACGACGGCCTTTTGACGGCAGGCATAATCTTCGTCGTAGTCGGGTGCCGGATCGTTGTAATTGAATTTTTGTTTATAAAGTCCCTGGTCACCGCGCGTATCTGTCGCTGTGGGCTGCCAGTATTTGTTGTTGTCATTGATGTCCTGCCCGCCGAACATGTAGTAGAGATCGGCCAAAACCTCGCCAATCGGGGTGGCCGCCGTGGCGCGGTAGCTGCGTACCATTTCGATGAGCGACTGATTGCTCTTTAGAATCATGTCGGGATCGTCCGAAATCGTCGGGTAAAAAAGCGGTGCCGGAGTCTCGAGATCCGCATCCCACATGCCCAGATCCTGCGTGCAGTCCTTCTGCTTTTTGTAGGGCTTGTTTTGTAAATTCATGCCGACCGTGACGCCGTCGCCACGCGTAAACGGATGATAGCCGTACATGTGGATTTCGGACAGGTCGCTGAGTTCGGTGCCTTCTGCAACTTTGCTTTGGTATTTACTGGCATAAATACCACCATTGTTGTTTGTATAAAGGAATTCAAAGTCAAACTTACCATGACCTTTATAGGTTGCTACACCAATCTCAATGCAACCATAACGACTATTTGTATATGATGTACTATATCTATTTGTTTTTCCGTTGAAAGTAAATGAACTTTCACAATGCCAAGGAAAACTACCTGTATCTTTATATGTAATTTTATAAATTGCACAACCACCTAAAGAGGAAGTAGCAGTAAAACCATTCCTTTTGTCATTACAATATGTGTAATGATTGATATAATAATAAAATTTATCGCCAGGGTGCATATTATATGTTGTTTTATATTGGATATTTTCACCCGCTGGCGATGGACATCCTGCAGATGCAGTTTCTGTATACCCATTGCTGCATGAACTGATACACTTATCAACATCTAATATTCCACCTAATTCTGATCGAGAACCTCCGTTTGATTCTTTGTGATTACCATAATAAATGTGATCACCTTTAGAATAACTTCCTCTATTACTCTTATAAGCCTGCCAGACAGCATCCTCATTGTTTTTATCTACATCATTAGGAGGATTATACTTCCATTCCTGAACATGTAAATCGTTATCATCACGATTTTGATTTTCAGAATAATGATTTTCTTTTTCATTCCAAATGATGGTAAATCGGAGTGCCACGTCGGTATCGCCGCCCATTTCTTCAATTTGGCGTTTTGACGGATCATCGACGACGGCGTTGCTGGTGCCGTTGGCCATGCCGGCAAAACCGAATTTGGCTTTATTCTGGTAGCGCTGCAGGATGCCGTCGGGGTTGTAGGCGTTTTCGTAGTTCATGCCGGTGGCATCGACGAGATCTGTGTTGATTTTGCTCACCCCCTTAAACTCTTTTTTCGTTTTAATATATTTACATTCCTGTGATGTTTTGTCGCACGTCCATTGGCTGCGCGGAAGTTCGACGGTGTCTGTGCCAATTTCGGAAGGGGCTAATCTCGGCGTTCCCGTCAGGTCGGCGATGGCCTTGCTCAGCTTGGTATAGCGATTGGTTGCATCATCGTCATTCGGGTATTTGTCGCATCGTTGTTCGCCCGATGTCACCGTACCGTCGGCACCGTCGCACATCGAACCGGATGTATCGAGTACGAACATGATAATGGGGGCCAGACTTTTGGTTTTATCTTCATCGCCAACTTCGGCAAAAGCCGTATTTGCAGTACCCATCGCGGCAGCAGTGACAGCCATGATGGTCGAAAAATAGATAAACTGATGCTTTTTATTTTTTAACATAGCTATGTATCCTTATTAATATCAATAAGAATTTCGATCAATGTGGGTAGAAACCCACACTTTATATCTTATCATATCATGCGCCTATAGTAAATAAAAGCCGCTTGTACATTCACAAAAAAAACGCACCGCGTATGGCCAAAAGCCATAGCGGTGCGCAAGCCGCCCGTAGCCGCAGGCAAGGGCGGCAAAAACAAGTGGGTGGCACTCAGTAAACTGTGATTATAGGGGGAGAAGAAAAAGTTCCCGGTGTTGGGGCAGGAGAATGTCGGAATTAAGCGACGATTTCCCAAGGGTATTTGTCTACGTGACGTCTCACAAAGGTTTCGCCGGTTGTTCGATCGACGTAGATCGTAAGTAGAATTTCCGGTGGTTTTTCCCATCCTGTAGGCTGTTGGTGGTGTGCTGTTGCTTTGAACTCTTTGGAATGAGTCATGTCATAGAGGGTAAATTCATAGACCACACCCTTTCCGCCTGCAGCCCACTCGTCCGTTTTCATAAATGAATCCAACACCTTTTGATTGGCTCTTGGATATTGCTTTAATGCGTTTAACGCGATATCCTGAGCCGCTTCCATGTTTAGTTTTTTCATAAATCAACTCCGGATACATTAAACCGCTTATAACGGCCAGCCTGATTCAATACGACGCTCTGCTTTTGACCGAGCGCAAGTAAAAATCTAGCATCATTTGGTGAGGCTTTCAATGTGTTTTCAAGCATACCGGGATGTGTGTGTGCCGAAAGTTTCCACTTTTCGTCAATCAACTTTTTTAAAATATGTCCAATTGGGGTTTCATTATAGTAGCCCCGGACGATAATACGCCGATTGCCCTTTGTAAAAAGCGAAAATTCCACATTTTCTGTTGCAGCAAACCTTACAATATCCTGAACCCTAATGTGGGACTTTGCAAATTCAAGCGTATCTCCGGCTTGCTTAAGTTGTTTCAAGATGGACTTTTGTCTTTGCGATAATTTTAAGTAATAACTCTCGGTATGTGTTGTTTTGTGTCGTTTTTTTAGCCAATGCTCGTAAGCATGAATATCATCCGTCATGAGCCAGTATACAAATATGGGGCAGACGTTAGTATGTCACACTACGTCTGCATCGACGACAAAAATTCGGCATTCGTCTTGGTCTGCGAAAGCTTGTCGAGCAGGAACTGCATGGCATCGACGCCATTGAGGTTTTGTATGATCTGGCGCAGGATCCACACGCGGTTGAGCGTGAGCTGGTCGAGGAGGAGTTCCTCTTTTCGGGTGCCCGATTTGGCGATGTCGAGGCATGGGAACGTGCGGCGTTCCATGAGTTTGCGGTCGAGGTGCAGCTCGCAGTTGCCGGTGCCCTTGAATTCTTCGAAAATGACTTCGTCCATGCGCGACCCCGTATCGACGAGTGCGGTCGAGATGATGGTCAGCGATCCGCCGTCCTCGATGTTTCGGGCGGCACCGAAGAAGCGTTTGGGTTTGTGGAGTGCGTTCGAATCGACACCGCCCGACAGGATCTTGCCGCTGGCCGGTACGACCGTGTTGTAGGCGCGTGCCAGACGCGTAATCGAGTCGAGCAGAATCACGACGTCGTGCTTGTATTCGACCAGGCGCTTGGCCTTTTCGATGACCATCTCGGCGACCTGTACGTGCCGCGTGGCCTGTTCGTCGAACGTCGACGAAATCACTTCGCCCTGTACCGACCGCATCATGTCGGTGACTTCTTCGGGGCGTTCGTCGATGAGCAGCACGATGAGCGTCACTTCGGGGTGATTCTCGCTAATGGCGTTGGCGATGTTCTGCAGCAGGTGTGTCTTGCCCGTGCGCGGGGGCGCGACAATCAGCGCACGCTGGCCTTTGCCAATCGGCGTCAGCATGTCTAGGACGCGCGTCGAATAATTGATCGGGTCGTGCTCGAGAATGAGCCGTTCCTGCGGATAGAGCGGCGTCAAATTGTCGAAAAGAATCTTTTCGCGCGATTTTTCGGGATCTTCGAAATTGATTTGTTCAATTTGAAGCATCGCAAAATATTTTTCATTTTCGTGCGGCGGCCGGATGCGTCCGTACACTGTGTCACCCGTGCGCAGATTAAAGCGCTTGATTTGCGATGGCGAAATGTAGATGTCATCCGGACTCGGCAGGTAATTGTTGTCGAGCGAACGCAGAAATCCAAAACCTTCGGGAAGCGCTTCGAGTACGCCGTCCCCCCAGATTTCGCCGCTTTTGGTGGCCTGCGCCTGCAGGAGCTGATAAACCAGTTCCTGACGGCTGAGGTTCGTCGCATTATCGATGTTCATGCTGGCAGCCATCGAGAGCAGCTCAGAGATGTGCATTCGTTTGATTTCTTTGATGTGCATGATGTTTCCTGGTGTGAATGGATTGAATCCAGTCAAATACAGCATTTGGCGTTAGGAGGCCAATTTCATAAACCAACTCACATTGTTGCTGTTTATAATCTGATTTGTCGTACAGTGCAAGCCGATTTCATGTTTTGTGGTGGAAATTCGGCTATGCGCTGCGCGCATACGCCTCATGCGTCGGCCTTTGCGCCCAGTGGGCGCATACGGCCTGCGCTTTCGACCTATCTGCGATACGGTCGAATGGGGAGCATTCATTTCGATCCGGGCGCGCCTGCGGCACACCCGGTTATAACCTACGAATGAAACGCCTTCCAGGCGTGTCGATTATAATGATTTGTCATTCAATTGCGTATTGCGAATTGCGAATTTCCCCACACCCCATTGCGCATTCATTTCGATCCGGGCGCGCCTGCGGCACACCCGGCTATATTCTACGAATGAAACGCCTTCCAGGCGTGTCGATTTTTATGATTTGCATCCCAATTGCGCATTGCGCATTGCGAATTACGAATTAGAAAGTCACCGAGAATTTCCGTTTGTCATCCTCGCCATCGGCAACGGTCAGCCCTGCATCACAAAAGGCATTTAAAAAGGCTTCGATCGTTGGCTTATGCAGGCGCGTCCGTCGGGCGAGTGTGCGGATATCCGAAGCACCGCGCGTTTTGAGCCAGCGAATGATATCTTCTGCCGTGGTGACGGGATCGTCCGTAATGGTCTCGAGTATGTCGGTGGTCAGTTTTTGTGTGACAAAATCGAGATTTGGCATTGTAAACTTGGGTGCTTTTGCCGAATTTTTGGGGGCGCGGCTGATGTTTTTGGGGGCGGGCTGGTCTTCGGGGGCTGCCATCTCGGGCTTTTCAGATAGGCTGAGCACTTCAGCCTCGTGTGATGCATCATCGATGATTGGGGTTATTGCCGATTCGAAAGGAATGGTTGCTTCCCACACACTTGGGCTTCCCAGCCTTTTGAGCAACGTGTTCTGGGTATTGGCGATATGGAAGCTCATCTCTTTAAAATCGCCGTTTGAGACATAAAAATTCGTAAAATCGACATTTTGTGCAGGCAGTTCGTAGTTGTAATGATTTTTTGATTTTTCATCGACAACTTGGTCGGAGCGTGCATCTCTGAGCTGCGAGAGCAGTTCGTCGCGCGGCATGCCTCTCAGTGTGAGGATTTGCGAGGGATCTTCTTCGATTTCGATGGCAAAAGCCAACAGTAAGGCACTGACATGTTCACAGGGCATCTTCGACTGGCAGTCACATTCGAAAGAAAACTCCTTCATTTTTCCGGGAAATAGAGAAAGACTCGCCTGTTTAAAGATATCCTGAATGCCTTCGGGCAATTCGCCATTGAGAAGCGATGTCGTAAAGATCGCCCTGTCTGAGAGCATATTGATGACGACGCGCCATTGGCCCTGGGTAAACTGCCGCAGTGAGATCGTCGTCACCTGGTCGACGACAGTGGCTTCGATTTTTCCGCAGGAGATATGGAGGTGATTGATGAGCCTTGCCTGAACGATGGGCATGCTTTTGAGCAGTTGTTCTGCCACAGCGGGTGAAAGTTCAGCAATTGAAGAAATCCATTTTTTGGCGTGCCACGATTGAAGAAGAAGTGCCTCGTGGATTTTGTCATCGGCTTGATTGGGGCGGGCATAGACCGGTTCAGATTTGAGCTTTTTGGCCAGGAATTTGGGCGATTTAATGCGTTCTCTGGAATGCAGTCGTTTGTCGCTAATATGCAGGCTTTGATGTTTGCCCGTTGCCTTGAGCGATCGTGCGACTTTGAGATGCGCGGCAGATGATTTTCGAATGGGGGCAGACGGCGTTTTGGGAGGATTGGCTTGAATCTGCGGGGGCGTTATGGGTTCGGCTGTGGCCGCTGGTGGTGCAGCAACCGTCGGCTCAGCAGTGGACGCAGGTATTTTTGTTTTTGGGGTTGCCTGCTGGGACTGGGGTATGTTCTGCTTTTTAGGTGCAGCGGGTGCTTTGACGCGCTTTTTGTGCTGGTCTTTGGACGTGCCTTCCCGGCGTTCCTGTTTGGGTGCCGAATGGGATTTGAACTTGCCACCGACTGATTTGGTGCCAGTATCCTTGATATCCGACATGTCGATGACGCGTCGCAGACGCGAAACGACTGGTGTGGATGGGGCTGCATTTCCCGAAGGTTTATTGGAATCATTCGACTTCATCGATCATTGCATCCGAGCTGAGAGAGAAGAGTTCGCGCAGGCCATCTGTATCAAACTGGGTAATCCATGCGCCTGAGGCATCGACAATTGAATCTGAGAGGTATTTCTTTTCTTCGAGCATTGAGTCGATTTTTTCTTCGAGCGTACCGAGCGTCAGGAATTTGTGAACCTGAACATTTTTATCCTGTCCGATGCGGTAAGCGCGGTCGGTAGCCTGGTCTTCGACGGCAGGATTCCACCATCGGTCGAAATGAAAGACGTGGGTTGCCGCCGTGAGATTGAGGCCAGTACCACCGGCTTTGAGCGATAGAATAAAGATGGGGGCGCTCTTTTGTGCCTGGAAATCTGCGACGAGCGCATCGCGTTGGGAGGCAGTCAGACCGCCGTGCAGGAATGGGATATCTTCGAGACTGAGACTTTCGGAGAGCATTTCGACGAGCGCATCGCCCATTTCCTTGTATTGTGTAAAGATGAGTGCACGTTCTCCGTTTTCGATGACGGTTTCGAGCATTTCGACGAGTCGCTGTACTTTTCCCGAGCGATCACAGGAGAGTGTTCCCTGTTTTTGGAACAGAACGGGATGATCGACGATTTGCTTGAGGTGTGTGAGCAGTGCCAATACCTGGCCGTGTCTGGCAATGCCTGTGGCGTGCTCGATTTTGTGCATGGTCGAATCGACGAGTGCCTGATAAAGAGTGGCCTGTTCCCGCGTCAGTGTGCAGTAGACCTTGTTTTCCATTTTGTCGGGCAAATCCTGAATAATATTGGGATCGGATTTGACGCGCCTCAGGATGAAAGGCGAAACGAGATTTCGCAATCTTTCCATGGCACCTTCATCGTTGTTGCGTTCGATGGGAATGCCGTACAGACGTTGGAATTTGGCGTGTGTTCCGAGCAGGCCTGGATTGAGAAAATCGAGGATAGACCAAAGTTCGGCGAGTCTGTTTTCGATGGGCGTGCCGGTGAGCGCGACGCGGAAATCGGCTTTGAGCTCGCGGACGAGCATCGATCGCTTGGTGGTGGCATTCTTGATGGCCTGTGCCTCATCGAGGACGATGAGTGACCAGTGGTGCATGTAGAGGAAATCAGCGCTTCGTGTGATGAGCCCATACGTCGTAATGACGACGGTGCCGGGAATTTCGAGCTGATCCTGCAGTGTCTTGAGATCCTGGGCGCGATCGGAACCATGGTGAACGACGACGTGCACAGAGGGCGCAAATCGTGCAAATTCGCGTTTCCAGTTGCCGACGACGCTCATCGGGCAAATCAGGAGTGTGCCGCGACGATCCTCGGGGTGTTTTTTGATTTGATTGAGGACGTGGCAGATGAGCTGTATGGTTTTTCCGAGTCCCATGTCATCCGCGAGGCAGCATCCGAGACCGAGTCTTTGCTGGTAAGAAAGCCATGCCACACCGCGTTCCTGGTAGGGTCTGAGTGTGCCGACGAATGTGTCGGGTGCTTTCATCGTCATATCGACGATATCTTCCTGAGTGAGTTTTTCGAGGATGCTGGCGATTTTCCCTTCGACGATGACTTCGACATTGGAATTGGGTGCATTGGGATCTGCAATGCCTGTGAGTGCACGGTTCATGGCATCGAATCGCGTCAGCGTACCGTGGGTTTCGTCGCGGTCGATGAGGGCTTCGATGTCCCTGAGCTGAACCGGATCGACGAGAACCCATGAGCCATGCCATTGTACGAGAGGCTGCTTGAGTGCGACGATCTGCTTGAATTCTTCGGCGGTAACAACTTCATCGCCGAGTGCTGCTTCCCATTTAAAACCGGCGAGGTCATTGAGTCCAAAGTAACCCTTGTCGATATCACTGGGGAGGGCATCGCATATTTTAAAGCGTGCCCTGAGTCTGCGAGCGCCCTGGTCGGTCAGTTGATCGGGAAGACGGACATCAAATCCGGCAGAGTAGAGCAGTGGGCTGACTTCCGATATAAATGTCCAGGCCTGTTTGACATCGAGCAGCACCCCTTCGGGTTTGGATTGTTCGAGGCTGGCTTTGAGGGGTTCGAAATACTGAGCGGCGATGCCGAGATCGGTGAGGAGTTGCTCCTGGGGATTTTCGAAAGAATGCTGATCGATGCGAAAACGCTCGGTACCTATTGAAAATACGATACTTGCAGGAATGGCGAGTGTGGGATCTTCGACAGAGACGAGCACATAGCGCAAAAACCACATGTTTTGTGTCTCTGGTTTAGGGATTTCGAGCCAGAATCCGGTTTTTGCATCGACATTTTTGGTATCGGAATTCTCTTTTATCGGCGCCAGCCAATTTTGGAGTGCATCGACGAGCATGGGATCATCGAGGTGATACTCCATGCGAGAATGCGCTTTGTCGCAGATGAGCGCTTCGTACCAGCGTGATTCCCATCTCGTGAGTTCATTGTATGCTTTGGGGACGGTATAGACGAACTCTTTCATGGGCATGAGGCGTTTGAGTTCGTTATACATGAGGTGACTGAGTTTTTCTTCGGTAATGGCAGGTTCTTCAGTCTGATTATCCTGTGATGGATTTGCAGTTTCCTGTGTATCCAATGGTGGGGTGTCGATTTGTTCAGAATCTTCGGATGTGTCATCTCCGATATCCTGAGAAATATCCTCGTCTTCATCTTCGTCCTCGTCTTCATCTTCGGGCTTGGAATTTTGTGCCGAAATCATGAGATCGACGATGCGTGCGGCATGCATTTGAAGTGCATAAAAGTCGAGGTTGTATTCTGTTTCGAGCAAATCTCCGAGTGGCATAGAGGCGGGATTGCGTTCGAGATTTTTTAGTTTTTCTCTAATGGATTCGATGGTTTGCAGATGTTCCGGGGCGGACATCATATTGCGGATAAAAGCATCGATAGCAGCGTCAATGAATGCACGCGTCAATGCTTCGGGATGCCACATCATTGTTGGACGGCGATGTTTTCCCGATCGGGATTTGTCCCAGCGGTTGTGTGGAATGCTGTACAAGGCGTAAGCACAGACGGGCATACTGGAGGCAAGTTGTCTAAGCCTGCTGATATCGAGCGAGCTGACAAAGGCCGCCTGCCAGATGGCATAGAGCTCATGTCCATTGGTTTTGAGCATGGGGACGAAGCACTGCCTTGAGATGAGCTCGAGGGTAAACTTGGCTGCATAACTCCAGGCAATGAGCGAATCGCAGACGGGTCGGCGTTTTCGGTTGAATTTGCTGTTTAAATTTGCGGTTGCAAGTACTTGGATGGCATCTGCCATGTCGAGTCCTTTGCCACAGACGGTTTCGATGCGATATCTTCCGTCTTTGGTGGGCAGGATTAACCGTGCTTCGGCAGGATGTAAATGCGATTCGGGAAGATTGGGCAGACCAATTTTTCTCAAATTCCACGTCCAGTCGAATTGATCGGGATTTTCCGGTCCCCAGAGTAATAAAAAACCGTCAGAGGGGGCATTTCTACGGGTGACAAATGTGGCATGAATTGAGCTGATATCATGCACAAAAGTTTTCGACTTGCTCACGCTAAACCTGAATGCAAGAGAGAGTAACAGGAAAAAAAAGAAAATCGCTCAGCAATTGGCTGCTCATTTCTCTTTTTCATTGATTCAACGTGCATACAGCACTTTGATGATAAAAGACACTGATAATGGATACCTGTCATGAAGAGCTCAGATATTTTTCTACATGCAGATATCACGTGTTCCTGTAAAGAACACATATCAATTTAATTATAGGATTTTATGAGGGGGAGATCAATGGCTTTATTTGGGAATTCGGAATTGAATTTGCAAAACTTCAAGCTGAAGTCTGAAGCTAAAGCAAAATGGCATTTTAATTAGCAGTTAGCAATGTGCAATTGAATCGTAATTCGTAATTCGTAATTCGTGTGCAAAACCCAAGTGTGCTTCTGAAGCTAAAAAATCAATTCTTTAGGAATAAACTTGAGAATTCATTGCTAATTGCTAATTGCTAATTGCTAATTACCCCAGTGATTTGGCGTATTCAGCGGCTTTGCGAAGTCTGGCGCAGGCTTCTTTTTGACCGACGAACCAGATGGTATCGCCGATGCTTGGGGATTGTGCAATGCCTACGATGGCGGTTCTTGCGGGCTGTGCCACTTTTCCCATTTTGAGTGTGCGAGCTTCTGCGAAAGCTTTCATCATAGCTTCGATGGCGGCCGGATCCCAATTGTCGAGTTTTTCGAGTTCATCTGCGAGTGCATTGAGGAGCTCTGGGGTATCGGCGTTGAAATGTTTGGCAACGCTGGCTTCATCGTAGGTTTCCGGGGCGACGAAAACAAATCGGCTTCCGCTGACAATTTCATTGAGATTGTGAGCGCGCATGCGCATCATTTCGAGCAGTTTGTTGAGCCATTCACCGGCTTCGACATGGATGCCTGCTTTTTCGAACAGTGGGATGACGTAGCTGGCGAGTTTTTCGATGGGTACGATATGGAGCTGTTGTTCGTTGACCCAGATGAGTTTTTCCTCATCGAACTGGCCGTTTGCCTGGTTGACATCGCAGATATCGAAGGCTTTGACGAGTTCGTCCATGGTAAAGATTTCATCGTTTCCATGGGACCATCCGAGTCTTGCAATGTAATTGTTGAGGCCTTCTGGCAGCAGACCAAGTGCTTCGCGATAGTATTCGACCGATGGGCTGCCTTTTCGTTTGGAGAGGCCGAGAATGCGTGGTGCATGGCCAAATCTGGGGGGTTCCTTTCCAAGTGCATGGTAGAGTGCGATCTGATCGTGTGTGTTGTCGATGTGATCCGAACCGCGAATGACGTGTGTAATCTGCAGTGCCAGGTCATCGACGACGACGGCGAATTGATAAGTGGGCATGCCATCGGAGCGGATCATGATGAAATCGTCGAGATCTTTGTATGACTTGGTAATTTTGCCTTGAATCATGTCGTCAAAGGAGGATTCACCCTCGAGTGGCATTTTGAAGCGAACGACATGGGTACCGCAGTCAGGTCCGAGATTTTTGTCGCGGCATGTACGGTCATAGCAGGATCGGTTGACCGTGTCTTTCATGGCTTCTTTTTTGGCTTCGAGTTCTTCGCGTGTGCAATTGCAGCGGTATGCTTTGCCTTCGGCGATCAATTTTTCTGCAACTTCATGATAGATTGCGAGTCTTTCGGATTGGCGCAAAACGGGGCCATCCCAGTTTAATCCCATCCATTTGAGGCTGTCATAGATGACCTGGACAGCAGCTTCTGTATGTCTTTCCCTGTCAGTATCTTCAATTCGCAGAATGAACTCGCCACCGTGATGGCGAGCAAAAAGCCAGTTAAATAATGCCGTGCGGGCATTTCCAAGGTGCATAAACCCCGTAGGAGATGGGGCAAAACGAACGCGGACCGTCATATTTTCCTCGAATAAAAGTTGAACAAATCCCCCATGTGATGGGGCGGCTTTTCATACGCCAATGGGAATTTCTTTTCAAGCATGGTTAAAGCAGTCTTTTGGGGATTTGCAGAAAAAAACAAGCCTGCCGTATGAAATAGGCAGGCTCTGCTGCGTATTGGTGCAACCAATAGCAGCAGCAATACAAAAAATGGGGTTAAAATACCCCATGTCAGGGATGGCGTGGGCAAAAAAAAACCCCCATAATGGGGGAAAGAGCGTGGGAAGTTATTATTTCTTGGTGATTTTGGAAACGACAACTTCGAAAGTTTCGATCAAGGCATTGTTTGAATTGCCTTCGAGGGAACCGAGACTCCATTTGGTAGGCTTGCAATCCTGAAGCCACCAGGTGATTTCTTCTTCGACGATACCGGCACCGGTACCATGTTTGCCGACGGTGACATAAATGTCTTTAGCGGTGATTTGGTCTTCTTGCAGCCATGCCAAGAAATCGGTTCCGTTGGCGACGGCAACGCCGCGTTTAAAGGTGACGCGAGCGGGTTTCATACGGCCTTGACGATATTTTATGACATTGGGATCGGCACTGTCACGGTATTCGATCATTTCGACTTCGGAGCTCAATCCATCGACACCACTGAAACGAGCGACTATGGACTCACCAAAGTGAACTTCAAACGCATAGCTAACGAGTGGATCGATGTCATTGCGGCGACCTAATTCTACTGGCATAATTTCCTCCTTTGGATGTTACGGAAAACACAACACACTATGTGATAGAAGTGCAATTTATGTACCATGAATAAAAAAATGCTCCCAGCGGAAATTGTGCAATCTCGGCTTGAATTATCGCGCTAAAATGACGAATATCCCGGGCGGCTTTGCGTTATAAAGGACATTGGAGGCTGGGACTAAAGACCCCAAGCCCTGTTATCCTCACTTAGTTTCCCAGTTCAAAACCTTTTGGTCAAGAACAATTACAAAAAAAATAGGAGACCATGATGAATAAAAGACTGTTGGCTGTGTTGGTTGCCATGGCCTTTTCGTCGACCGCGTATGCTGCTCCCAGTGTCATCTTTAATGGTATTGATGTCACTGGGGCATCCAATCAGGTATTTACGAATGTGACCGTCGAATTTGATGCCAATGGAAATGTCATTTTGACTGCCCCACAATACAAACTTGTCGATACGACACCAAAGGCAGCGGTTCCGCCATCGTCGGCTATTCCTGCGCAAATGGGGCCTTCGGCCGCAACCACACCGGTTCCTAAAACGAATCCGGGCATGGATGCTTTACCGGATAATGTCAATCCTACCTATCTTTTGGCGACGTTCGATTCGCCGGGACTGCTTGGATATAATGTCGATGTCTACATTAACTCGCGATTTTTCAAGACGGTTACTCAGGGGGTTGCACAGCAGTCCTTCGATATTTCCTCATTTTTGCACAGCGGAAAAAATGAGATTACTTATCGGATGATTATGGCTGCTGACTCGGGAACATCATCCAAGGCAACGGTGGAATTTGTGCTCTCAAAAATGACCGGAAAACAGGGCAGTGCCATCGAATTGAGTGGACAATATGCTACGGTTAAAATAAATGGCATCGATGGGGCAAAGAGCTACACCGTCGAGTTTATGGTCCCGTGAAGGTAATTGGTAATTCGTAATTAAATTGTTACTACTCAGCCGATCTCTTGACTTTTTTTGGGGAATGTGCGTCCAAAAGCGCAAAACCAACAATAACAAATAGGTTTCATTCGAAATGGGGGAGGGGCCCCATTTCGCACCAACAAGCGAAAACGATAGGTAAAAATCAAAAAAATATTGTGGATTCCAAAGGGGCCGAAATTCGCACCGTCCTGCGAACGGTGCGAATTGAGGGC
>OCTW011523257.1_pt1 | contig 19132 bp, 21 predicted proteins | sample 1539671 | NCBI WGS metagenome assembly OCTW01 (sample SAMN02144230, study PRJEB22623) | gut metagenome | biome: sheep rumen | host: Ovis aries | place: New Zealand
CTTTGCGAAGGTTTACGAATACGAGAATGTATTGCATATAATGGCTTACGGACAGCCCTTCATTACATTTTATCTATTGCTATACATATCGCTATAATACTTCTGATAATCTCCAGATGTCACATTCTTCATCCACTCTTCATGCTCAAAGAACCATGCAATAGTCTTCTTTATTCCTTCTTTAAACATTGTTTCCGGCTCCCAACCAATCTCAGCCTTAATCTTATCCGGAGCAATAGCATATCTTCTATCATGTCCTTTACGATCCTCAACATAAGTTATTAAGTCTGTACTGACATTTGCACGACGAGGATCATTTTCTGGAAGCATTTCAAGAAGTGTCTCAATAATAATATTAATAATCTCTATATTCTGTTTCTCGTTATGACCACCGATATTATATGTCTCGAATAACTTGCCCTTCTCTTGAACCATATCGATTCCTTTGGCATGGTCATCTACATATAACCAGTCACGAACATTCTTACCATCGCCATATACAGGTAACTTCTTACCCTGAAGTGCATTGTTAATAATTAGTGGAATAAGCTTCTCCGGGAATTGATAAGGTCCATAATTATTAGAACAATTAGTTATATTAGCAGGGAATTTATATGTATCCATATAAGACTTAACAAGCATATCTGATGAAGCCTTACTTGCTGAATATGGACTATGAGGGTCATATGGTGTTGTCTCATAAAAATAAGCATTAGGATCATCATCTAGTGTTCCATATACCTCATCTGTAGACACATGTAGGAACTTCTTTCCTTCCTTGAATGTTCCATCAGGAAGTTCCCATGCAGCCTTTGCACAGTTAAGCATTACAGCCGTTCCCAGTACATTTGTCTGAACAAAGACTTCTGGATTCTTAATACTTCTATCAACGTGTGACTCTGCTGCAAAATGCACCACTCTGTCGATATCGTTTTCCTCAAATATTTTAGCGATTGCATCCTTGTCACAGATATCTGCTTTAACAAATGTATAATTATCTCTGTCTTCTATATCCTTTAAATTCTCAAGATTACCTGCATATGTAAGCTTATCAACATTGATGATACGAATCTCGTTATCATATTTACGGAACATATAATGAATATAATTACTTCCAATAAATCCAGCTCCACCTGTTACTAAATAAGTTCTCATGTTGTTTCTCCTTTTTTATATAAGATTTATAAACGATTTTCATTCTATTCTTTAGGAACGAAAATCTTAAGATATATACTTCCAAGAAAACTCATAAGTTTTCTTATTCTAACACTTAACTCAATTTGCCATTTGCTCAAATTAAGTTCATCAGCGTATTTCTCCACCAACTGTCTATGTTCCGCAATGTATACATCTTCTTTTCCACCACCCATAACCTGTCCGGTATTAGAATCATTTCTTATCCTGAAATAATTAAGTGGTTTATGAACAATATAGATTTTACCATAATTAGCAAGTTTCATATAGAAATCATAATCAATAATATATACCAGTTTTTCGTCAAAACCACCAAGAATATCGTATGTTGACTTCCTAATCATGTTAGCAAGCGGTGCTCCAAGGTAGTCTCTTGTAAAAACAGAAAATCTTGATGCTTCTTTACCATCCACAAGACCGGATTTATAATATCTCCTATAGAATCCCTTCGGTCTACCATTAAGATCAATAAATTGCGTATCAGATTGCACAAGATTAACTTCTGGATAAGCCTCCATTATCGCAACTTCTTTTTCTATTAAACGTCTGTGTAACAAATCATCTGCACATATAAGCTTAATATATTTGCCCTGACACAACTCCAGACATCTGTTCCAATTCCCTGCCATGCCAAGATTTTCTTTATTTTCAAATACTTTAACCCTGTTATCTCTGACAGATTTAACAACATCAACTGTGTTGTCGCTTGACTTATCATCAACAACAATAAGTTCTATGTTCCTATAACTTTGATTTAATATGTTTTCAATTGTTTCTAATATGTATTCTGCATTATTATATGCAGGTATACACACTGACACTAATGGTTTACTATTCATATAATTCCTCACTAATGTCTATTCAGGCATATTAGCCAAGTAATAATCTAAGGCATCCTCCCAATTAGCCATTGAGAATTCATCTGTTACTTCTTTTAAATGTGCATTTTCAAGAATTGAATACTTAGGTCTGTTTGCTGCTGCCGGATTAATAGCCGCATACTCTTCACTTGTAACATGATTTACCTTTGTTTTAATATCACATTTCTTATAGAATGCTTCAGTAAATTCGGCCCAATTAGTATCACCTTCACATGTGGCATGATAAATACCATAATCATCTGTTCCTTCTAAGAAATGTATCATCTTAGAAAGCTCTACTGCAGATGTTGGTGTTCCTAATTGATCACATACTACCGATACTTCGTCGTGAGTTTTAGCTGCATTAAGCATGGTTTTGACAAAATTCTTACCATCTCCATACAACCATGCAGTACGAAGAATGAAGTACTTATCAGCATTCTCCTGTACGAATTTCTCGCCTGCCAGCTTAGTTCTTCCATAGGCTGATACAGGATTAGGCTCATCTGTCTCAACGTAAGGTCTATTACCATCTCCAGCAAATACATAATCTGTAGAAATATGAATCAATTTAATATCATTCTCTTTCGAAACAATAGCCAAGTTCTTAGGTCCTATAGCATTTGCCTGATATGCGACTTCTTCTCTTTCTTCGCATCCATCTACATTTGTGAATGCCGCACAATTAATTATTACATCAGGTTTTGTGTCCGTGCATACTTTTCTTACAGCTTCAAGATTCGATATATCAAGCTTAATAATACCCTCCATATCAATCATATCAGTCTTAATGAACTCGACACTATTTCCATATTCATTTCTAATAGCACGACCCAACTGACCATTACAACCTGTGACTAGAATCTTCTTCATAAACAACCTCCTATTAAAACAAACGATTAAGCGCTGAGAATATACCTCTTATACCTGCTCTAGTAATATTAGAACTAACCCCTACTCCGTATGTAATCTTACCGGTTATAGGATTCATAAGCTTCATATAAGCAGCAGCCTTAGCGTGAGAACCCTGAGAAAGTGAATGCTCCGAGTAATCCTCTACACTAAAATCTACATCAGGGACACACTGTCTGATTGCAGTCTTAAGCGCATCAATAGGACCATTCCCTTCAGCCTCTGAATGCATGCTTTCTCCCCTGTATTTAAAGTCAACAGATACCTTGGTATCATCATTGCTTGATCTATCATCTACATCAACAAATATAAGTTCAAATGGTTCTTTCTTCTCAAAATACTGTTCTTTGAAAGCAGCCATAACCCTTTCAGGCTTAACTTCTCCGCCTTCTTTCTCGGAAATAGCCTGAATTACATTGGCAAATTCTCTCTGCATATCCTTTGGAATCTTATAGCCATAGATTGTATCCATAACAAAAGCGACTCCACCCTTACCGGATTGAGAATTGATTCTAACAACAGGCTCATACTCACGTCCTATATCAGCAGGGTCAATTGGAAGATATGGCACTTCCCATTTATCTTCTCCTCTTTCCTTTAATGCTTTAACTCCTTTGTTAATTGCATCCTGATGAGAACCGGAAAATGCTGTAAATACGAGTTTACCGGCATATGGATGTCTCATATCTACTTCCATCTTGCAACAACGCTCATAAATCTCAACAATCTCTTTTACATTTTCAATATTAAGATTAGGATTAATTCCCTGACTAAACATATTATAGGCAACTGTAAGAATATCAACATTTCCTGTTCTCTCGCCATTGCCAAGAAGCGTACCTTCTACTCTGTCTGCGCCTGCAAGAAGAGATAGCTCCGTTATTGCAACACCTGTTCCCCTATCATTATGTGGATGTACAGATAAGATAATATTATCTCTATCTTTAAAATGTGTGCTCATCCATTCAATCTGATCAGCATACACATTAGGCGTATTCATCTCTACTGTCGCAGGAAGATTAAATATAATAGGATTATCATTTGCCCTGCCCCATGCATCTTGTACAGCAGTACAAATCTCTAATGCAAAGTCAAGTTCAGTTCCAGTAAAAGATTCAGGTGAATATTCTAACTGAATATTACCATCAAAATTCTTCATTCCAGAAGTGACCATATTAGTTCCTGCTACAGCAATATCGATTATCTCTTCACGGGACTTATGGAATACAACGTCTCTCTGCAATGTAGATGTCGAATTGTAAATGTGGAATATTACATTAGGTATTCCTTGAATCGCCTCAAACGTTCTATCTATCAATTCCTGACGACATTGGCAAAGCACTTGAACTTTAACATCATCTGGAATCTTATTCTCCTTTACAAGCTTCCTTAAGAAATCATATTCTATCTGACTTGCAGCAGGAAATCCTATCTCAATTTCTTTGAATCCAAGTTTAAGAAGAAGTTCAAACATTTCCATCTTCTCTTCTACATTCATTGGTTCAATTAACGCTTGATTGCCATCTCTCAAATCCACGCTACACCATATAGGCGCCTTCTCAATTTCTTTATTTGGCCATGTTCTCTCAGGAAAATCCACAACAGGATTTCTCTTATATCTATTGTATTTTAACATTACTTTTCCTTCCTAATATTTTACTATAATTCATCAAAATTACTTTCTACTAATTCAACAAGGGCAACTAATGCTTCCTCTTCCTGCGGTCCATCACATATAATTTCAATCTCTTGACCTGCCTGAACGCTGGCTCCAAGTACACTTAACATTGATTTGGCATTAGCCTCATAGTTTTCTTTGTAAATAAATTTTATTTTTGTATCAGAATACTTTATTGCCTCATCACAAAACTTTCCAGCAGCTCCCATATGAAGACCTGACAAATTAGTGATAGTTACTCTCTTCTTTAACATATTTAACCTCTATTCCACAATAAGTTTTGTTGTTGTCGTCTTTGCCTGATACTCACTATCTAATGTAAGAACTACAGTAACAGAATGTGTTCCCTTTGAAAGACCACTAGCATCAACGTATCCACTTATTGTATTTTCATTTAGTTTGTTTAATTGTTCCTGCAAAGCAATTATTTCTACATTGACATATTTCTCATCAAACTCTCCTTTTAATCCACTTGCAAGATTGTTAATAGTGAGATTATCTGTAGGTATCTTAAAGACCTTTGATGTCTTATTGTTTACGTCAACCTTAACTCTAACAATCGCATCTTCCGCATTAAGAACTTTAACATTCACAGGTAAGTATTGGTTAATGTCAACAGTTGTCTCGAAATCACTCACGATTGTATTAAGGTTAACAACTGTCCCTGGAATTATAACTTCCGTAACTCTGTTAAGATCTCTTGATTCACCCTTAATCTGTATTGAACTAGGATTAGTTGTTATTGAGGCAAGTGCAAGTCCATCCGCAAGGCTTCCTGATGTATCAACCCTTATTGGAATATTCTTCACCATACAAATTGCAGCAGTTACCTCTACCTTATCTTTGCTAAAGTCAAGCTTAGATGTGTCAACCTGTTCCCCACTACTATTAACAGGGGTTAGCGCCACTACATCCGTCACATCTCGGTTGGCACCATCTACAGGAAGAATCGCTTCAACTGTAGCAATAGATGATATTACATCCTCTGGTCCATATAAAGTAACTGTCTTTGTGTTGGATGTAACTTCTTCTACGCCATATCCATCAGCCGGTTTACCTGATGTCTTTGGAACAATTGTAAATTGATTTGATTTAGCTTTACCTATATTAACTTCCATAGAATAAGTCTTTGTAGGAATGCTAATATTTTCAGCAAACTTTAGCGGAGTAATTGTTATGGGAACATATTGATTGTTCTGAATATATTCCATATCCGCAGTTGCAGAAAAGTCACTTCCAGATAACTGTTCAAGAATTGATCTTTTTGCAGATACTCTAAAGGATACTGTATCACCAGAAACTATCTCGTAATATTTTCCCTGAGATAATATTACTTCCTGATTAATAACTTCCACGTTAGTCGTAAAGGTCTTGGTCTGTGTAGGATCGTTTACATTCATAACAATGAACCAAAGACCGATAGCAAAAAGTACAGCTAGCAGCTTTAATCCTATATTATCAACAAATATCTTTTTCAATCTATTTTTCATGGCTCGCCCTCCTTTTCAAGAAGGATTTGCCAGCTTTTTCCTCACTTACTTCCTCCGGAAGCTGGATGCTTTTTAGCAGTTTAATTAATTCGTCTTTGGATATATCATGAATAAGTTTTCCTTCGTGAGTCACAGATACTTTACCTGTCTCCTCAGACACTATAATTGTTGTTGCATCAGTTGCTTCACTAACACCAAGGGCTGCTCTATGTCGCGTTCCCAGGTCCTTACTGATTTCTCTGCTGTCAGATATTGGAAGATAACAAGTTGCTGCAACGATTCTATCTCCTTCAACGACAACTGCCCCATCATGAAGCGGAGTATTCTTTTCAAAAATATTAATAAGAAGCTGACTAGATAAAACGGAATCCAATCTTATACCTGTTCTTTCATATTCATTTAGTTTAACCTTGTTCTCAATTACAATTAAAGCTCCTGTCTTAACTGCACCCATCTCGTATGCAGCCTTAACCATATCATTTAACGTCTTATCAGTAAATCTCTTTTCTCCACTTTTAGCGATTCCCATATTACGAAATAGAGAAGAAAGACTTCTTGAACCAAGACCATCTAAAGCTTTGCGGAGTTCCGGCTGGAATACTACAACAACAGCTATAAGAGCAACGCTTAAGAGCTTTTCACCAAGCCATAGAATTGTGCTCATCTGTAAAAACGCAGCTATAACAAAGAATATTACAATAACAAGAATACCTTTTAATAGGGTCCACGCTCTTGTGTCTTTGCACCATACCAGCAAACGATAGAAGAAGAAGGCAAGAATTATTACTTCAATTACATCAATAAGTGTGATGTCTGGTATGTATAATCCAAGATAGTCTCCGGACCATGAATCCAACGCATCTTTTACTCTTGTTATAAAATCCATAAACTTCCTCCTTTCTCAATCTATTGTTTATTTTTATTATTCTATTTATTCCTTATTTTCATCCATAGACGATGGTTTATCTTCTACTTTTCCAGCATTATAGAAACCCTTACGACTTCTTGTAATTCTAGTAACCCGTTTTTCTTCTTTTGCAAGTTCAATCTTAGGAATCGCTGTAACATAATATACATAGTCATCATCCTCAAATTGAACTCTTTCAACTCTTTCATAATCCAAATCTCTAAAAATATATGTCATTGCAAAACCTACTACAAAAGAGACGGCGTTTGCAACAATTAACATAGGCACTTTACTTAGATTCCCTGTAGTCACATATCCTATAAGCATAAAGGCCATCTCGATAAATATACCGGTTACAATGGCTACAAGCCATGATCTGGTTATCTCCAGATTCCTAATAAGAATAATTGCAACAAACATAGCAACCAGACTTGCAACATAAATATACAGCAAAGGATTTACAACCATTTTCTGAGCAATAACATCTATTACTGTAACATCACTATTTTCCTCAAGAAAAAGAGATGCATTTTCTCTTATCGTCTTAAAATAAAACGAAAGAAGCCCACCACATATTACTGATGTTACGTCTCGCATCTCACCTACAAGCGCTGATCCCACAACTATTGGATAGGGCATCTGTATCTGAAGAGCAATTGGTATGTAGCTGATATTAAATATATGTTTTGCACCATAGAAAATACTTATGCCGCAAGAAACCACCATTAGAATCAGTGCAACCAATGCCACCTGTCCAGATAATCCTGTCAATTGAACAAATGTGTATATCATTACAATAAGTCCACCTGCTCTCATAGGGATGAACGCACAGGCAATTGCCAACACAATGGCAAAAAGAGGATCTGTAAGGAAATCTATATATCCAAAATAATGATTTATAATAAGAAAGCTGCAGAGAGCAATTAATCCTTTTCCAACAATCTTAAGCCATCTGGCATTTGAGAAAAAGAAGTTTCTCATTGCATCTCTTATCTTAACAGTTCTATTCATATATCTACCCGGTTTTTTATTTCTCTTTGTAAATATTATCTAACACCTTGTATTGCTCTGTCATATAGTCGCGCTTGGTTTTACTATCATCATATCTTTCCATAGCCTTTTTCTTTCCACTCTTTATATAGAAATATGTATGAAACACAAAACCACTAGTAGCAACAACACCAAATACTATCCACGCACCAGTCGGCACACTTCGTGTATAAATGGCTATCATAGCCGAAATACCCACAATGCAATACATTATGTAGAAAAGAACTGCTGCCACTACATATATAACAGTCCAAAGACTCACATAATTCTTTTTACTATAATTATCAGCAATTCTTATTTTGTCTTCTTCTCTTTTCTCAAACATGGCCATCTTAGTCATCTGATGAGCACGTCTTGTATCAATCATAGCCTCTCCTCAAAAAGCATATAAATCAACTTGTATATTATATCATAAGGACTACTCTAATAACAAGTTTTTCAATTTTGATTTTTCCCAAAAATATGCTATAATCCCTCATTGGATTGGAGGCATTATGATACGAACAATTCTAACAGTTTTATATGTATTTTTATTTCTGGTATTAGGACTACCCGTAATGGGTGTAGAATGGATTATAGGCAAGTTCAACAGACATGCAGGAGATATCGCATCTCTTCGTACTGTTCAATGGGGCTTTAGATGCTGTCTCTTCATTAGCGGAGCAAAACTGGATATAAGAGGACTTGAGAACCTTCCTACAGATCCAGACAAGCCTGTATTATTCGTGGGAAATCACAATAGTTTCTTTGATGTAATTATTATGTATACACTTTTCCCGGAAAGAACAGGTTTTATCGCCAAAAAGGCTTTTAAGAAAGTTCCTTGTCTTAATCTATGGATGATGAGACTATATTGCTTATTCCTAGACAGAAAAGATACTAAGCAGGGGCTAAAGATTATCCTTAAAGCTATTGACTATGTCAAAGAAGGCATATCAATCTTTGTCTTCCCTGAAGGCACCCGTTCTAAGGATGGCAAAATGATTCCATTTAAGGCAGGAGCGTTCAAAATATCAACAAAAACAGGTTGCCCTATTGTTCCTGTTGTGCTTAGTGGAACGGCAGATATTTTTGAAAACCATTTGCCAAAAATCAAGAAAAGAGATGTTGTTATAACTATTGGCAAACCAATTGATCCAAATAGCCTTGAGAAAGAAGAGAAAAAACATATTGCAGATTATACCCATAAAATTATGGAAGATATGCTTGTGGAGAACAATAAGGCTCTCGCCCATATACAGAATAGTAAAAGCGCTCGTTAATCGAGCGCTTCTTTTATCTTATTAACAATAAATGTGAAATTCATAAAATGAGATGCTTTCACAAGTATTGTATCACCTTTGTTTAGTTTAGGAATCACATAATCTAATAGTTCTTCTTTACTATTCTCCCCTGTAAAAGCATTTGCCTCTACTCCTTTTCCTTCCAAAGCGTCAACAATGGATTTTGATAATTCTCCCACCGTAAATACCGCATCTACTTTATTATCTAATATACTTTTATATAAGTCCCTATGAAGATTTAGTTCATCCTCACCTAACTCCCCCATATCTCCAAGAATCGCTATCTTTCTACCTGTAGCCATTCCCAAAACTCCAAGTCCAGCTCTAACTGAAGCAGGATTAGCATTATAACAATCATCTATTATTGTTATGCCGTTTACTTCAATAAAATTAGTTCTTCCTGCTATAGTTGCAACATTTTGCACACCCTTTACAATACTATCTATTGGTTCTTCAAGTGTATCTGCGACTGCCACTGCGGACACAGCATTACTTACATTATGCTCTCCCGGAAGCGGAATTGTAATATCAAGATTAATATCACCTTTTATCCTGGCTTTCATCCCATTAAGCCCAAGGCTTTCTATGTCATATGCCTGATACATAGCACCATTTCCATCTTTACAAGAATATGTGACAATCTTCGCATCTCTTGGAATAATAGAATTATCAATGGTTGAAAGCTTATCATCATCTATATTAACGACGATTGTGGCATTACTATTCAGATATTTCAAAACTTCTGTTTTTGCTTTAAGAATACCATCTCTTGTCTTGAAATTCTCCAAATGGCATTGTCCTATATTTGTAAAAACAACTATATCTGGACGTGCAATTTTGCCTAGTATCGTCATTTCTCCAAAATCAGAAACTCCCATCTCAACTACAGCAGCCTCATGTTCTTCTGTAATTGATAGAATAGTTAGTGGAACGCCCAAATCATTATTATAGTTACCTTTAGTTTTAAGCACACTATACTTCTCCGACAAAACAGATGCTATCATTTCCTTTGTACTTGTCTTTCCAACAGAACCTATCACCCCAACTATGGGTATTGTCAATTGATTTCTATAGTATGTTGCAAGATCTCTAAGTGCATCTTCAGTAGAATCCACAAGAATATATGGGCCCTTATAATCACCTTCTTTTTCGACTATAACACCAAGAGCACCTCTGTCAAAAGAATCATTTACAAATGTATGACCATCAACTCTATTGCCACAAATCGCTGCAAATATAAAGCCTTTCTCGACAAAACGATTATCCATCACAACACCTTTGACATTGTCTCCTAACTTCTTATGGCAATATAATTTTCCATTTATTGCACTGGCAATTTGTTCTAGCGTCATGTTTTTCATAGCTATCCTCTTTTATACTTTTTTAGAGAAATATTAATAATCTCTTCGCACAAATCATTGTAGTCAATTCCTATACAAGCTGCTTCCTGAGGAAGTAAACTTGTGGGTGTCATTCCTGGAAGGGTATTGGCTTCCAAACAATATATCTCATTATTTTCATCTAATATAAAATCCATTCTGGAATAAGTCTCTATGCCAAGGCCTGCTGCCACCCTCTCTGCATACAACTGCATCTTAGATGATATTTCATCTGGAATATCAGCAGGACATGTCTCTTCAGCTGCACCCTTTTTGTATTTATTCTTATAATCATAGAAACCTTCTTTAGGCGCTATCTCAATTACAGGAAGAGCCACTCCCTCTATTACACCTACAGAAAACTCTCTACCCTTAATAAAGTCTTCAACTATAACTTCATCTTCCCATCTAAATGCCTCATCTAAGGCATGCTCATATTCCATTATATTATTAACAATAGAAACACCTATAGAAGAACCTCCACAGCTTGGCTTGACCACACATGGAAATCGCGGTGCGTCATTATTTGATTCTGCAAATCTTTCTTGCTTTTTTAGAGAGAAGCCACCAGGAAAAGGAACATCATATCCTCTCAGATGTCCCTTCGTCATGCCTTTATCCATAGCAATAGCAGAACTAATATAATCATTACCAGTATATTTTACTCCCAGAAGATCAAATGCAGCCTGAATTTTGCCGTCTTCTCCATTCTCTCCATGAAGCGCTATAAATACTATATCAGACATCTGACACAACCTAATTACATTAGGGCCAAAGAAATTATCTGATTTATCTTTTCTACTTCTTTTGATTGCAACAATATCCGGTGCCTCTGTCGGAATATCTCCCACCTTGACACTAACTTCTTTACATCTGTTAAATATTCCTTCTAAGTCTTCCTCTTTATCAGAGTATCCCATAAATACATCAAGAAGAATCGCATTATGTCCATTTTGTCTTAGTGCTGAAGCAATCATCTCTCCTGATTTGAAGGATACATCTCTTTCAGTACTTAATCCTCCAGCCAAAACAACTATATTCATCATTTCACTCCTTTAATAAATGCGATTATAGTTTATACCATTTAAGCAAGAGTGTCTAGAATAATTGTATTAAATATGGGGTGTTTGGGAGTTTTTTCAATTTTTCTCCCTTTAGAACATCTTTTTTTATGCAATTACATATGGCTTTAGAGAGAGCCAGATCTATGTATGCTTTATTAACATTTCCTTTTTGACTAAGACAATACATTCTATTCCAAAGCAGTCTATTAACCAGTCGAAGACCTCCACCTTCGAAGCAATATCTAAGTCCCTTCTCAGCAAAAATCTCAGCCTCATCATACATATCAAGTCCGGATAGTGCTGCGCTAATATTACAATAGAGTGACGCCATTTCTTTAGGATATATTATTCCATCACTGCCTTTGTCTTTATATCCATTGATAAGACTAACCCATATATCAATAGCGTTCTTATAATCCTTCTGAAGAAATTTACCTATTCCAATAAGATTATACATCCTGACTTCTATCCTATCGAAAGTTGTCTTATCGCCTTTTATTCTGGATTTTCTACAAATGTCTAAAAGTTTTCCAACCTCTTTGCAAAGGTAGTAACCGTATTGAACTAATTCAACACCCTCGTCCCTCTTACTATGAAGTGCAAGTTCTGTACTTGCAAACAGCAATTCAATGAATTTATAAATGCACTTCTCTTTATTATCAAAATCTTTTCCTTCTCTGGTAATATATCGCAATTTATCCATGCATATCTCAGCCTTGGATATCTCATTTCTCTCAAGATAATTAATTGTCATACGAGACAGATTAAACACTTCATAATCATAATCTCCCATATAATCATCATAGAGTATACCTTCTTCTCCCATCTTTTCCACAAGAAGTGTAAAAACTTTTCTTGAAGGATATTGATCACCGTTTTCAATTCTAGAAAGAGTACTTATGGAACACACGCCTTCACATAACGTCTCTTGAGTAATACCCTTCCCAATTCTGCATTTTCGCACAACACTACCTATTATTTCCTGCTTCATAACTCCCCCCTCGAAACATGATTTTAGTCATTGTATCAATTAATTAAAAGAATGTAAAAATCAAAACCCCTCTAAAAATAGAGGGGTTTTGCAATAATTTTGTTAATATTTCTGTATAATTAAGAATTTAAAGAGACTAAATTCTCATATCCCAAGAATTGTACACACTCTGCTGTTAATTATTACATATTTCACCTTAACAATTTAGTGACAATTCACGAAATTTAAAATTCTGGCTCTATAAGCCCGTATGTATTACCCTTTCTCTTGTATACAACATTTACCTCATCTGTTTCAGCATTCATAAATACAAAGAAATCATGACCAAGAAGCTCCATTTGAACACAGGCATCCTCTGGATACATAGGCTTAATTCCGAATCTCTTCGTCTTAATGATCTTAATCTCATCTTCATCATCGGTACCATCAATATCTGCGAAATCATCATTAAAGAATCCCGCAGTTTGTTTCTTGGTTACAAGCTTACTACGATACTTCTTAAGCTGACGTTCAATTACTTCTTCAACAAGGTCAATAGATACGTACATATCATTGCTCACCTGCTCTGCTCGGATAATATGACCTTTCATTGGAACGGTAACTTCTACTTTCTGTCTTTCCTTCTCAACCGACATTGTCACATTGGCTTCAGTATCCCTATGAAAATATTTATCAAGCTTTGAAAGCCTTTCTTCTACTGCCGCTTTAAGACCATCTGTCAGCTCGATATTTCTTCCTGTAATATTAATCTTCATAGCAAACCCCTCCTTGTTACTCATCACAACACCTGTACACCGTGTGTCTTCTTAATTGATTAGCTAATTAGATGTCATGATTATTCTCTTATGCCTTAATTATAACATAATGATATTGATTATGTTAAAATAAATAATATGAAATTTATTCGGAGGTGATACGATGAATAAGAATGCATTTATAAGCGGAGCATCGCGAGGAATAGGAAAAGGAATTGCCGAGTCCTTGGCAAGCGCAGGCTATAACCTGGCACTATGTTGCATTAACAATATAGATTCTCTTAGAGAATTCGCCTTTTTACTACAGAAAACCTTTGGAGTACATGTTAAAGCATATAAGCTTGATGTCTCTAGCCCTAAAGAGTGGGAAAATATTTCTTCAGAAGTGTTAGCAGAGTTTGGTTCTGTTGATGTAGTCGTAAACAATGCAGGAATATCATATATTGGACTTATTACAGATATGAGTGAGGTTGACTGGGATAGAATTATATCTACCAATCTGAATTCTGTATTCTATTCTACGAAGGTTTTCCTGCGGTCAATGATTAGTCGTAAGTCAGGTCATATCATCAACATATCTTCTATGTGGGGCGAAAAAGGAGCATCCTGCGAGGTGGCATATTCTACAACAAAGGGTGGCATTAATGCATTTACGAAAGCCTTAGCAAAAGAGGTGGCTCCCAGTAACATCTCTGTTAACGCAATCTCCTGCGGTGTAATTGATACAGATATGAATTCATGCTTTAGTGATGAGGAGATGAATTCTCTTATTGATGAGATTCCGGCAGGCAGACTGGGTACGCCCTCGGAAGTAGGACAATTGGTTTTGTCAATTCTAAACTCTCCATCATATATGACAGGACAGATTATAGGAATTGATGGAGGAATATAGTTGACAAGGGAATTGACAGGGGGACGGTCCTTTTGTCAACTTTTTATTATAATCTATTACATACTTGATACCTTGATAAGCTGTAAGGGTTGTTCCTTTACCATTATCATCTAATACTTTGATAGGCATTATTTTGATGTTTTCAAAATCTGCTGTTTCTAGGATTATTCTAGACATTATTGTTCCGTGACCATCAATGTCTTTTGGATATTTGCTTTTGTCATTATCTTTTGCGTTTGCAAAGTCATATCCATCAATTAGTCTATCTTTGAATATTTCTTCATCAGAGTTAATACCTGAGTCAAGAACGGCTACTAGGATATCATTTTCTCTAATATATGTATTCTCATTTTCAATATTTGCTCCTGCAATTTCAGTTTTATCGACATCTTGCCCCTCACTATCTTTGTTCTCTAATTCGGGTGTATTTGACACCACATCTACTTCAATCTCATAACCTGCACCCTTGTAATAATTATATGCATTTTCTGTATCTTCAACAGATGCATATTCTACGACATACTTATCTTCAAAGTGCTGTACAGATTTTATCGTATCAACAAAATGACTTTCTTCTTTAAATTCTATTTCCTCTGCGCTTGTGATAATAAGTCTACAAGAAGCAAATGCACTATCTGTATCCACTGTCTTTGTAGTAGCTACCTTTATTTCACTAGCATTACCCACCACTTTGATTTCTTCATTTTCTATATCCGGTAAAAACTTATCAAGCGGTGTACCACTTGATTCGACTTGTTGTACTTGCTTTTCACCATTTTCATTTTCTATTACTTCTACCGTTGGTAATTCAGCGGCATTAGCAACCATGCCTGTAGAGAATACGGTTACTAAAGATAATGTTATCGCAAGTGCTCTTTTGAATACATTATTCATATTTGTCTTCCTCCCTTATAATGATTATAATTATCTGCTATGATTAAATAGATTTAAGCTCTACCTTTATATATAAGTGTAGTGCGAAGTTTGGAAGAAAAATGTAATTAAAAAAGGAAACCAATCGAATAATTAGTTTCCTTTACTAATACTATATTAATTTTGCGTTTGCAAATATTTTTTACTTATTACAATAATCTTTGCGGTTGCAAATATATTTATTTCCTGCAAACATTTTTTCTTATCTTCTCTCTCCACACTTAGAACAGTAAGTATATCCATATTCATCTATCACGGTTTCATCCCATTCATCTTTTACTTTATTTGTTCGATGTTCGTAACCTACTACTACCGCTTCAGAACCAGTTCCAATAGAATAATGTCCGTTATGTACTTCTGTAGCGTGCTGTGCAATTTTTCCTTGCCAGTTATCTTCTGTGCAATACACTTTATATCCACAAATTGCACACTTTTCATAAGACCTTAATTCTTTAATGGGTACATCAGCTTCCGTATATTCTGCATCATGGTGTACCATATGATACTTTTCTGGTACAGTTACCCAGTTATGAGAACAGTCTGCTGGCTGACTGAATGTTGGTGTACTAGGTGCTACATAGTTGTTGCTTGGTGCTGGGCTTGGTGTAGAACCTGGTGTGCTTGCTGTATAACTTACATCATTACTTGGCATACTTGCCACATATGTCTGTGTTTGTGCTTGTGCGTTACTTACATTAGTAGCCAAGTCACCACTTGCCTGCATACTACCACTTGCTAGAGCTACACCACCGTCTTTTGTTAATGTAGTCTTACCACTTTGGTCTTTCTTCGCTACTACAGTACCATTCTTATCTTTTATTACTGTTGTTCCATCAGCTTGAACTTCCTCTGTTACATCTTGAAGATCAGCAGGATTGATTTCCTGTCCTTCTAGTGAGGCTGCTGTCATATCTGTAGTATTAACTGTTGCTACTGATTCTGTTTTAGTATCGTTATCATTATTGTTTACTGCGTGGATAACGCCTGCGGTTGTACCACCTATTGCTCCTACACCTACTACTGATGCTGTAATGATACTTGCTAATTTATGTGTTCCTATAAATCCTTTTATTACATTTAATATATTCATAACATTTGTTTCCTCCTCGCTTATATCCCTAAAGTAATATCTTATATTATCAACTTTTTTACTCATTGTCAATGAGTTGCTCTCCGCAAAGTTTCTTTTCGTTTGCAAACTTTTTTATTATCTTTGCTTTCTATATATGATTATAGTACCTTTGTTGAGAAAATACATATATTTTTTTTGAAAAACATCAAAAAAGTTTACTCAATATCATTAAGTTAAGGCAAAACAAAAATTCACCCAAGCCAGAAATGGTAAGGGTGATTTTTTTTCCATTATTGAGAAAATGAATACCATCTTATTGTTGCTTAATAATCTCTGATTTGCTAAAATCTTAAATATCAGATTTTATAGGAGAATAACAATGGGCAGACAACTTGATAAAGAACTTGTAATAAAGAATAAAAAAGAAGCAATTCAAAAAATTAATAATACTCTCGAAAAATTGATAAATAGCGGCTCTGATAAACATTTGAAAAAGGCAGATGTGATTTCTTTTTGGTTGAAAGAATACAGCCGTTACATTCAGAATGAGGAAGATTTCAATTATAAACGAGTAATGCACTACAAACGAGGCGATGTTGTTCAGTTAAATTTTGGATTCAATATCGGAAGTGAACACGGTGGACTTCATTATGCCATAGTTCTTGATAACAATAATATTCAATCTTCCCCAGTAATTACAGTAATTCCTCTTTCGTCGGGAACAAAAGAGACTACTTATGAACGTGATATTTATCTTGGCAACGAATTATATGATAAATTAAAAATAAAGTATGATCGTTGTTTGGAAATGCTAATAAACGACAAAAAAGAACATCATCTTCTTACTATGATGGCTGATCAACTAGAAACAAGCAATTCAAGGCAAGAATCAAATAACGAAAATAATGAAGAATTGAAATTGTTGCTCAAAAGCAAAGCTACTGATATAGAACAAAGAGAAAAACAATTAAACAGATTCACTAAAGAAATAGAACGTTTGAAAAATGGAAGTGTAGCCTTGATGGAACAAATAACAACCGTTAGTAAAATGCGAATTTATAAACCTAAAAGTTCAAAAGATTTATTATATAATGTTAAATTTTCTGACGGAGCAATGGAAAAAATAAATGAACGCCTAATAGAATTATTCGTACATTCCGATAAATATAATGGATAGAATTATATAGTAATAAGATTTACAAATTTTTCTTGACACAATGTATTTAATAATGTAGTATAGAAGTGTACAAAAAAAAACAGTGCCTATAGGGCATTAAATAAGACAGTTTTTAAACTGGGAGGGCCTCGCCATTTGGCGAGGCTCTGTACGTTATTTTCAATATCAACTGTTTTATCCAATATCTCAATACTTAATTTCTTACATTTTTGTCGTAAGAAGTGTCAATTTTCTTCCGCAAAATGGACAATAATTGTATTGCAAATAATACGAAGCTCCATCATCTCCATAAAATGTTAAAATGTTTAATTCTTGAATAAAAACTTCTGCTTTATTATTTGAACCAAATGATGTAAAATTTATAAGACCTTTTTCACAATAATTACATTTTTTATTATTCATTGTATCAACTCCTGAGAGGTGACAAACATGGCTAAATACGCTCGTGAGCTTTATCCTAACGGAAAGACCGTTAGAGCTACTGATGTTTATAGAAAAACATCCTTTTATTGCAACAACGAGGGCTGCTCTGCAGAAATGTATATTGTTTCTATGGGTAGCCCTTCTGCACACTTTAAAAGCAAAGCTAAAAGAGAACATAGGTTTACTAAATGTATAAGAAGTGATGTTATTTATAATACCGATAAATATGATAACAATCTTTTCCAATATGATACTTTTAAAATCAGAATGCTAAAATCTTCCGAGAAAAAGAATCACGATAAACATAATTTTTCTGTGGGGAGTGGTTCTCGAATTGCACCACATACCTTAAAATCATTATATGCTTCATATATCAATAGTTTAGATTCTGGTAATGATGCTATTGGTGACAGTAATTTTTCTCACTTTATGTGCTGCAGAGAGAATTGCGATATTTTTTTAAGTAATCCTAATGGTTTTTTTGTCGTTGAAACATCTTTTTATCATAAAGTAAAAGATGAGTTAGCATTTATACTTAATGTTCCAATATATGAACCAAATCGAAGAAATGCTCATATAAAAGTGGTTTTTAATAACGAAACTGATTTCTGCAAGGTGTATAAACATTACAGAAGCCTCAAAAATTATTATAAAAGCATTTTTCTTGTTGCGGGTGAATTTAAGTCTGTTGATAATCAAAACTATATTGCAGAATGTACTATTTATAAATCATCTCAACACGCTTATATAAACGACTAATTTAACTTCTCTCCACATAGAGGACAAAAATCAATTGACTTTAATATAGTTGACAAAAGGACCGTCCCCTTGTCACCTTACGATAAGCTTTCTTAACAGAAGTCTTACATCCTCCTCATTCCATATTACAGGAACTGGGTATGCTGGATTAGCTTCCTCAAGAGCGCGAGAAATAATTATATCAAAATCTTCTTCTTTAAGCTCTTTTACTTTATCAGAAATATCCATCCTCTTGTTCATTTGCTTTATTGCATCTATAAAGCTTTCTGCTTTTTCTTTATCAGAAACTCCTTCTATTCTGACGACATCAGCA
>OCTW011566550.1_pt1 | contig 19128 bp, 20 predicted proteins | sample 1539671 | NCBI WGS metagenome assembly OCTW01 (sample SAMN02144230, study PRJEB22623) | gut metagenome | biome: sheep rumen | host: Ovis aries | place: New Zealand
CAGTTTGGTCCCTATCTGTCGTGGGCGTAGGAAGTTTGAGTGGAGTAGTCCCTAGTACGAGAGGACCGGGATTAACAGAGCACTGGTATATCGGTTGTCGCGCCAGCGGCATGGCCGGGTAGCTACCTCTGGAATGGATAAACGCTGAAAGCATCTAAGCGTGAAACTGACCACAAGATGAGACTTCCCATTCGAAAGAAGTAAGGGCCCTCCAATGTCAGGAGGTTGATAGGACGGAAGTGTAAGCACAGTAATGTGTTCAGCTGACCGTTACTAATAGCCCGAGGACTTAATTTCACTAATTCTCTTTTAAAGAGATGAGTAAGCTAAGTCAGCGCAAAGTAAACTTGCAATTGTTTAGAACATGTTGATCCGAATATCCGGTTTTCAAAGATCATTGAGCCTCTCTCAAGAAAAAGTCTGGCGGCTATGGCGCGGTGGTCACACCTGTTCCCATCCCGAACACAGAAGTTAAGCACCGCAGTGGCGAAGGTAGTCGGGCGACCGGCAAGAATAGCGCGCTGCTGGGCTTTTTCTTTTATGGGGGTATCTTTCCCTCGTTTGCCTGCGATTTGCAGGCTTTTTTTGTTTTTAAAAGCTGCTTTTATGAGTATCATTAGCGCATGAAGAAAAAGGTCGCATTTCTTATTGCTTTGTGTAGCCTTGCTTCTTGCAATAACGGTTCTGCGCCGATTATGGCTGACAAGGAAGAAACAACTGGCAGTTACGAAATGCCTTATCATGGGGGCACTGTCGAAGCTTCCTTTAAGACTTCGGATTATGATGTCCCTTCAACTACTTATTCGAAAGAGATTGCTTTGGACGCTTTCTGTTTCGCGATGGTGTCCAACACCCAAAAAGGGTTGGATGCTTATTACCATGATCTAGGCTTTGAGAATCCTTATTACCCTCAACGTTATATCGATGGGAAACATGAGATCCAATCCTGCCATTATGGATTTGCCGCCCGTAAGATGAATGGGTTTTATCTCATCACGGCTGCTCTTGATGGAATGCAATACCAATTAGAATGGTACGACAATTTCTATTTGGGGAAAGAAGGTCTCCAGGAATCCTATCGAATTGCGGCTGAATCCGTTTATGAGGATTTAGGCGCTTATTTGAAACAATACGCCGGCTACAAAACGAAAGTCCTCATCAGCGGTTATTCTCGTCTAGGCGCGGTGGCTGAGATCCTTGGCGTTTATTTAAACCAAGATGTCGCACAATATCAGATGACGGTGGATGATGTTTATGTCTATTCCTTTGAGGCGTCGTTATGCACCCCTGACCCCGTGGAATATCAAAACATCCATCATGTCTATAACCGTGAAGACATCGTTCCTTATATCCCACCGAAAGAATATGGCTTTTCCTTCTTTGGGGTGCCGCATGACATCTATTCCGATCATCTTGTCGAATACGTCAAAGAAGAATTCGACACCGAGATGAAGGATTATATTCCATCTAGTGAATATCCAACCAGAGCTTCGGTGTTCCAGAAGGCTCTATCCATCCTTCTAGAAGCCCATACAGACGATCCTAGCGCGTTTGACGTATCGACACGGGAAAAGTATGCCGAGCTGCTTCAAGAGCATCTAGCGAGGCTAATCAGCCACTTTGCTGTTGCTGGGATGGATTCGTTAACAGATGCCCTTGCCAAAAGAATGGATGGCATCAATCCTCTAACATTGCTTGGAAGCGAAGAGAAAATCGTCGCGTTTATAGCAGGACTAGCGAAAGACGTAGGGATTACGGATTACACCGAAGAGGAGATCGCTGAGGATGTTAAGGCGTTGCTCCCATTGCTTAAAACGATCATCAAATATCACCTCGTTGACCTTATGCCGCTAGTGAATCACGTGAAAAGGAATATAGAAGCGCTCTTTTATACGCATCAGCCATTTGTGAACTATTCTCTCTTGCTACATAGTTAAAAAGCCTGCGATTTGCAGACTTTTTACGATTTAGCAATCCTTTAGGAAGAATTTTAATGCTTCGTAAGAATAGGTTGACCAGGATTCTTCGTGATGCGGCAAGGCAGGATTGTGCTCGAAGTGGAGGTTTGCCTCGCTCATGCCGACATTCCTAAGATATTTCACTAGCCATTTATTCCCAGGTGCGAATTTGCCTTCAAATCCTTTGCCGCCGACCCACATCGCAAGCTTGCGGTGGGTGTAGGGGTCCACGCCCCATTCATCGAGCAGCGCTCTCCAGCGTTTCTTGGAGTAGGCGAATGCAGGAATAGAGAATGCAAGCGCATAACCGAAGGTGTCGCTATAAGCGAAATAGCCGTAGAAGGCCATAATGCCGCCCATTGAGCTTCCACCGATGCCGGTATGCATAAGATCAGGGTTGGTAAGGAATAAGGAGTCAATTTCGGGTTTCAGCTCATCTACGATATAGTTGATGAAGCGATTGCCGATAGGACGGTTTGGACCGCCGAATTGGGAGAAACGTTTCTCGGTAGGATATGGGGGATTGAGTTCGTTGGCGCGACGAACAGGGTTCTTTGGACAATCGATGCCGACAAGAATAACGCCGCTGCAGCCCTCTTCCATGAGACGGTTAACAACGCGATCAAGATGCCAATCGCCATAAGCCGATAAGTCACGGTCGACGAGGTTTTGACCATCGGAGAAAAAAATGACAGGATAACGTTTCTTCGGGTCATCGCCATATCCAGGCGGGAGCCATACACGGATTTCACGTTCTGCAGACGAATCGAAAGGAAGCGTTACCGCTTTATGATAATAGGTCCCAAATTCCATTGTGGATTTTTTGGTTTTCTTATGTGCGACATAAGGACCATAGTGGCTGACTTTAATGTTATCGGTCTTTTTCATATGCCATATTGTAACGGAGCGAGATGGGAAAGCGTTATACGTAAATCTCATTTCCATCACATATTTGCGTTCGTTTTTGTTTTGAAAGATAATAGCGGCATTATGAGAGCGTTTGTGTTTGCAATGGAGAAGGAAGCCTCTCCTGTCTTGTCTGCCGTCACGATTAAAAAAACAGAGCGGAGAGGGTATGCGACCTTTCACGAATGCGTCTATCAAAACGTTCCCTTTCTTGTTGTCACCTCAGGCGTAGGCAAGGCGTTTGCAGCCGCCTCGATCGCCACGATGATGGAACATTATGACGTCGATTCCGCAATCAATTTCGGGGTAGCCGGGACGACGAACGGGAACCTCGCTCCGATTGGTTCAGCGGTGATTTCTTCTGTCTGCGTGGAGCATGATTTGGATACCTCGGCAGTAGGGGACCCGGTAGGTCTAGTTTCTGGTATCAATATCGTGGAGATTCCTTGCGATCAAAAGCTCCTTCTACAAGTGAAAGAAGCCTGCAAACAAGTCGGGGTCCAAGCAGAGGAAGGCTTGATTGCTTCTGGTGACACGTTCTTCTCTTCCGGCGATCCAAGAAAACAGGAAGTCATCCAACGCTGGAATCCTTTATGCGTGGATATGGAAAGCGCCCCTTATGCCCAAATCGCATATGTATATCATGTTGGCTTTGTCTCGGTGCGTTTGATCTCTGATTGGATGAACCCAAGCGTGGAATATGATGAGAATGTTCCACTTTGTGTGGAACGAATCAAAAATATCGCGTTGCGGTTATTACAAAACGACCGTCCATAACTAGGAGAAAAGAATATCGCTGATTTTGCTAGAATCGGCGATGTTTTATTATCCCCGCGACTTATAAGTCGCTATAATTGAACCAACACGAAAGGAATTACGAATTCACATGATTAAACTCGTACTCATCCGCCACGGTCAATCCGAATGGAACCTTAAGAACCTTTTCACCGGTTGGACCGATGTCGAACTCTCCGAACTCGGCGTCAAAGAAGCTCACGATGCCGGCAAACTTTTGAAAGAGAAAGGCTATACCTTCGACGTTGCTTTTTCCTCTTCTCTCAAACGTGCTAACAACACCATGAAATATGCCCTTCAGGAAATGGGCGAATGGGATTCCGTCCCGAAATTCTATTCCTGGAGATTGAACGAACGTCATTATGGTGCCCTCCAAGGCCTTAACAAAGCCGAATCCGCTAAGAAGTGGGGCGATGAACAAGTCCATATCTGGAGACGTTCCGCCGATGTTCCGCCTCTTGCTCTTACCAAAGATGACGAAAGATGGCCAGGTAACCAGCAAATCTACAAAGATCTCATCGCCAAAGGCGAAATGACCATCGATGATTGCCCACTTACCGAATGCCTCATCGACACCGCTAAGCGCGTCAAACCATACTTCGATGAAAAGATCGCTCCTGAGATCAAGGCTGGCAAGAAGGTCTTAATCGCCGCTCATGGCAACTCCCTCCGCGCCATCGTCATGATGCTTGAGCATCTCACCCCAGATCAAATCATCTCGGTTGAGATCCCAACGGGCAAACCACTTGTCTATGAGCTTGATGAAAAGACCCTCAAGGTTCTCGACAAGTATTACCTCTAATCGCAAACACAAACCAATAAGCGCCTTCGGGCGCTTTTCTTTAATGTCATCAGTCTTCTTGATCGAATGGTCGATCGATGACGAAGTGATAATCTAGTTCAGAGGAGACCTCGTTCTTTAACATTTCAAGGATATCCTTCTCTTCGTCATGCCGTTTGCTATAAGGAAGCAAGATATCGAATCGGACCTCGTTTCCTTGTAGCTGCAAATCGTGAATCGACACATCTTTATCCAGCTTTTGCAGGGCTTTTAAGATTTTTGATTGCAATCCGATCGTGCGTTCATCCGTTTGTTTAGGGTCTACGTGAATGATGATTGGACGCGAGAATTTGTTCTTTACTGCCTCCTCTGCTTTGTCTGCAATCATGTGAGCTTGCAGCAAAGAGAGATTTGCATCCACTTCGATGTGAGCGGCAATGTAATCATGAGATGCTCCATATTCATGAATAAGCAAGTCATGGACGCCCAAAACACCAGGCACCTCTAACAAGGCTTGGATAATCGCTTGGCTTTCTTTTTTGTCGACGCGTCCTCCAAGGAGAAGATTCGCGGACTCGATGATCATCTTCACGCCTGAATAAGCGACGAAACACGCGATCGCGATGCCAAGAACTCCATCGAGCCAAGGAGTGGATAAGAAAGAGGAGAGAATCGCACCGAGCAAAAGGACAGTGCTGGAAATCACGTCTAATATAGAATCGACCCCAACGCCTTTTAGGACAGGAGATTGAATCGCTTTGCCAAAACCGAAGAATAGATAAGACTGGAATGATTTAATCAGAATAGACGAACCAAAGATGATGTAAGCAAAGACATCATAGTTCACGGTGCTTTGCTCAACGAGTTGAGTGATGGATTGCTTTAATAAAACACCCGCGGCAAAGACGATGATCATGGCCACAATCAGCGAAGCGATATATTCCATTCTTTCATGGCCAAAGGGATGTTCTTTATCGGCGGGTTTACTCGCGGATTTGAAGCCAATCAAAGAGACCAAACTGGAAGAGAGGTCTCCGAAATTATTGATCGCGTCTCCAACAAGGGCCATCGAGAAAACCCAGTTTTGTTTCGCCGCCAAAGAAAAAGCGCCGGCTAACTTCAAGGCGATCAGAATAACGTTTAAGAAGATGCCCATCCAAGACGCGAAAATGCCATGATGGAGTCTCACGGTTCCGTCTTCTACCTTTTGGTAGTCTTTGATGAAAACCCTTCGCAGCCAATTGACCATGGCTGAAGTATAGGTAGGGCGGCCCTAGTTAATCAACGATAACCACCCATTGCTTTGCTTTGATTTTATTTTTCCTAACAAAAAATAGGGTTTTTGCAGATATTTTCGATTATTCAAAAACCCATAGGGTTTGTTTTTGCGCGACATGTTGTATAGTAAAAGCATGAAAAATCTGCATTCAAGAATCCCATCCATCTTCCTTCTCGGGCTTACTACGGTCGCTTTGTCCTCCTGCTCGCTGCTAGGAAGTTTATTGGATGTCATCAATAACCCTGCTGGCCAAGAAGCGACAAATGGCGTTAGCAGAACCGGAGAAGGAGAGGGTTGGTACTCTGAAACCACCCCGCTTCCTTTGCCATTAAGCAAAGTGGGCGAGTCTTCCTTTACTGCTTATCTTCCTTCAAAAGGCACGACCAAATTGTTGGTCCTACCTATTGAGTTCTCCGATAGCCCATTTTCTCAAACCACGCTTTCTGATCTTCAGATTGCTTTAGGTGGCGAAGCCAATCAAACGGCCTATTGGGAATCGGTCGCTTCGTTCTATGAAAAATCCTCCTATGGGAAAGTACATCTAGAATTCGAGATGGCCGATGTCTATAAATCCGGAATGACGCAGAGAGAAGTCTATAATGCAAACGTCAAGCCAAGCGGTTCTGGTTATTCCAGCGATAATGGTTCTTCCTTGGTACGCGCAGCGCAAGATGCTTATAAAGCCAAGATGGGCGCCGATTATATCAAGAACAACTTTGATGTTGATAAGAATGGCTGGATTGACGGTATCATCGCGGTTTATTCTGGCCAAGACTGCGTGAAAGGGAACCTTGAATACGATAAATGCAATTACTTCTGGGCTTACACCTATTGGTGCGTGGGCGCGGAAAAGGGCAACACCCTCACCTGGACTGCTCCGAGCATTGCAGACCCAACCCCAAATCTCTATTTCTGGCTTTCTTACGACTTTATCTATGAAGCCGTGAAATCTCCACGCGTTGATGCCCATACCTTGATTCATGAAACGGGACACATGTTTGGCTTGGATGACTATTATCCAGAGCATGACAGCGGTAACAAGTTCAATGCGGCAGGTTGCTGGTCGATGATGGATCAAAACATCTTGGACCACGATATCTTCTCCAAACTCATTCTTGGATGGGTCGATCCAATTATCGTTACTGGCAATGGGTCCGTTACCATCAACCCTGCTCCAAGCAGTGGTGATTGCATCCTCTTCCCAGGAAGCCGTTGGAATGAAACCGTCTATGACGAATACATCTTAGCGGAGTTCTATACCCCGACGAATTTGAATTACCTCGACTCCCATTATCAATATCCAAATCGCATGGTGGGCTATTTTTTGCCAGGGGTGAAGATTTATCACGTGGATGCACGTTTGGTCTCCCGCAACAAATACTCGGCAGGCATGAATTATCAATACGTCGAAGATCCAAAAGCCATCCCGGCAAGCACAAGCTGGGATTCGAAGACTGCCTATCGCGTTGGGGCCACCAATTGCCATAAAGATGCTAACGTTGCTAACGAATCCTTCTCGTTGCTCCATCTGATGGAAGCGATCGGCTTCAATACTTTCAGAATCGGTGGGTATGGAGATAACAATACCCTCTTCCGCACAGGCAGCGAATTCTCAATGGCCAAATTCGGGGATGATTTCTTCCCAAGGAAAACGACCCTTAATTCTGGGGCGACCTTTGATTACACGATCAAAATCGGCGAGATCACTGCGAACTCCGCGACCATCTCCTTTACGAAAAAATAACTTCGAATTTTAAATTTCTTTGCAAATTCCTATTATTTTGCAATCAGAGCATCTATTTTCCTTGACTAGAGTTTTTCTTATTGGATAATCATCTACTCTTTAGAGTAGGAGTATCTGAATGAAACGAAGAATCACATTGCTAGCAACGATCGCCACCGGGTTCGTCGTTTCTGGATGTACAGGAGGCACAAATCCTATTGAATCCTCGGTTTTTTCTTCAGCCTCCTCCTCTTCTTCCTCCTCGTCCTCTTCAGAGGAATCGAGCGTTTTTGAAAGCAGTGAAGCGGAAGAATCGTCTGAAGATCTTCTACCCAAGAAAACCAAACTCGATTTTATGCCTGTAAGAGAACTCCTCTCTTATAGCGATAGGTCAGCATTCCCTTCAACGGGCGAACAACGTTGCTTGGTATTGCCCATTGAATTCGACGGGTATTCCTACGACTCGGAAGAACTGAAAAAGATCGATGCTGTATTAAATGGCAAAGGACCTGAAGATACGCTTTATTGGGAGTCGCTTTCCACTTTCTACGAAAAAAGCTCATATGGTTCATTGAAGATTTCGTATGACGTCGCAGAACCTTATCTTGCAAAAGATGATAAAAACAAACCGCTCACCCCAGAAGGCGTTTATAACTACTATGGTCCAGGCGATGGCTCCCGCGCTGATTATGGCCTATATCTTATCCAGAATGCTTATAACCAGTTTATAGATCTCCATGGCGTGGATGCTTTAAAACAATATGATGGGGACCACGATGGGTTCCTTGACGGCATCATCGCAGTCTATGCTTGCCCTGACTATGTTACCGGAAGGTTTGAATTCGATAAGATTCATTATTATTGGGCATATACCTCTTGGGCTGGTTTGATTGGAAGCGGACTTCCCAATTTGGATATTCTTAAGCAAGACGTTGATAAGCCGGGTGTTTCCGTTTATTTCTGGACGTCTAATCATTTCATGTATGACAGCAACTATGTTTATCGGCATCCTGGTGCGGTCGATCCGCATACTTATATCCATGAATCGGGCCATATGCTTGGATTAGACGATTATTATCCGAGCGACTCATCCTTCTCACCTTTAGGTGGCCTCGATATGATGGATATGAATATCCTTGACCACAATTGCTATTCCAAGATGGTGCTTGGTTGGGCTGATCCCTATGTCGTTAGAGATAGCGTCGATATCACCATCGGCTCATTTGAGGAAACGGGCGACTTCATTCTTTTGCCAACCGAAAATTGGAACGGCACCCCATATGATGAATATATCCTGATTGAGCTCTACACTCCGACCGGTTTGAACGAACTTGATAGCAAGCACCAATTAAATTGGTCGAGGCCACTAGGATATCAAGAACCAGGCGTCCGCATTTTCCATGTTGATGCGCGCATCATGGAATGCAAAATGATTGGCACTAGCGGTGGCTATGAGTCCGCGAAGTACATTTCTTCTCTTGAAGATATTGGCAAAAAAACGGACTCGAATTACCTCATCGCCGCAAGCAACAATGCTAGAAAAAGCGCCCCAACAGATTCTAATTTCTCATTAATCCACATGATAGAATCCGATCGAACAAACTCCTTTGAAACAGGGGAAATCGCATCAGACGCGAACTTGTTCCATGCGGGGGACTATTTCGACATCAATCGTTATTCAGATTCCTTCACCAATTACAAAGCCATGAATAATGGTGAAGATTTCCCGTATCGCGTTTTTATCGACGCGATTGACGAAACCGGTGCGACCATCGGCATTGAGAAAATCAGGTAAATGTTCCCTGTTCTTGGTATAATTCCCCGCAGGCGGAAAAAATAACCTATGTCTAAGAAGTCACCTCCATCAACATTACTTGAGAACCGCAAGGCGAGGTTTTTGTATTTCTTGTCTGATTTCGTCACTGCCGGCATCGTTTTAACCGGAACGGAAATCAAATCCCTTCGAGCGAGAAACGCCTCTCTTTCCGATTCCTACATCATCGTCAAAGGCGGTGAGGCCTTTATCGTGAACATGCACATCTCTCCCTATAAGGAAGGGACGATTTATAACGTCAATCCGCTTCGAGACCGTAAACTCCTTTTGACTCGTCGAGAAATTGATAAGTTAGCAAGATCTTTGACCCAAGGGGGCTATACCTGCGTTCCGACCAAGGTGTTTTTGTCTCATGGATATGCAAAGATTGAGATTGCATTGGCCAAGGGTAAAAAGGCGCACGATAAACGCGATGCAATCAAAGAACGCGATGCCAAACGGGCAATCGGCAAAGCGATGAGAGAAGGAGGCAGGGGCGATGGAGAATAGGCTCGTTTTTGATTTCCAAGCAGAAGACTATGATAGCTATCAGAAGTTCATTAAAAAGGCTGGACTCTTTTTAGATGCGCCGGTGATTCATATCGCGGGAAGCAATGGCAAGAGTTCGACGGCAAACATGATCGCCGCGATTTATGAGAAGGCTGGCTATCAAGTTGGCTTGTTCCTCAATACTTATTTTGTGAACCCTTCGGAAATGATTCAAATCAATCATGTTCCGATGGAAATGGCGGAATTCCAACAAATCGAAGCGGGTTTTGCCAAACTTTTTGAGAAATACGATATTTCTAATTTCCAAAAAGCATTCGCGATCGCATTGTCTTACTTTGCAAAAAAGAAACTTGATTTGGTGGTCATTGAAACCGGCCTAGGAGGCGCATTTGACGCGACCAATCTCCCATACCCAAACAAGTTACTTTCAATCATCACCAACATCTCGCTAGAACATACGGAGCTTCTTGGAACAACATTATCTCAAATCGCTTATGAGAAATCGGGCATTTTCCAAGATGGCACCCCAGTCCTTTTTGGATCGGTTGAAGATAACTGCAAGGAAACCTTGGTTGAAAACGCCTTATCCTCTCATTGCCAAATCCATGAAATCGGAAGACCTTATAACGTCTTCTTCGATGGGCAGAGCTTTGTGTTCGATTATGGCACGATGCTTCAAATCAAAATGAAATCCAACGCAGCCTATGATGTGGCAAATGCTTGCCTTGCTATCGAAGCGACGATTTGTCTTGCTCATCAGCTAAATGCTGGCGAATCTATCATTCGTGAAGCACTTGCATCCTTAGACCATCTTCCAGGCCATTTCCAACTTGTGAATGGCATCTTGTTTGACGGAGCAGAAAATCCATTTGCCATGGAAGGACTAGCCCGTTCTATCGGAGCTATCAATCCAAATGGAACCGTCCACGTGATCTTTGCCTCTTTGAAAGGCCAAAACATCGCAGTGGAGCTTCCCCTTATCGATAACTATGTCGATACGATTACCATCACAACCTTCGATGATGAAAGGGCGAGAGTGGAAGACGACTACTTCCTTTTTGCCCCAGATTATGAAAGCGCGCCGACTTTCTTTGATGCGGTGAAGAACCTTCAGACCCGTTTCCCGGGTGAACTAATTGTCGTCACCGGGTGCATGGAATTTGTCTATGCTTGCCTGAAGGAGTGGAGAGAAGCATGAAAAAGGAAGACGATATCCCACAAATCGACGAATCATTGCTCACCCCTGAACAAAAAGCGGAGATGGAAAAGGAATCTCATTTCCCTTGGAAGTGGGCGATTTTCACTGGTGTCATCCTCCTTTTGATGATTGCCTGCATTATCGTCATCGTTGCCCTTCCAAAAGAGTGATTTTTTCTTTTTTCGGTCTCTTGCTATTAATCACACAAAATTATTACAGTGTCCTAGAAGGACATCTTGAAAGCAATTCATCTTTCGGTATGATTTGGCGCCGGAGGATGAAGTTATGGATGAAATGAATTACCTTGCTAAGTGCGATCAAAACGATTACGAGGCACTCATGAGTCTAGCTTTATCAACTGAAGACGAATCCGTCGCGAAAGCGTTGGAGGAAGTCTCCTACGAAGCGGAATAACTCCCGCTCTATCGATTCCGAAGCCCCTTGGGGCTTTTTCTTTTTGCTTTTTATGACGATAATTTAGCCATGAAGAAACCTACATGGACCAACGCGGTCGTTTATCAGATTTACCCTCGCTCTTTTTGTGACTCCAATGGCGATGGCATCGGAGACATTCCCGGCATCATTTCCAAATTGGATTATCTCAAAGATCTTGGCATTAAAATCATCTGGCTATCCCCAATCTACAAGAGCCCCCAATTTGATCTTGGTTATGACATCTCGGATTATTACGAAATCAATCCTGAATATGGAACGATGGAAGATTTTGATCGGCTTCTAGAGGAGGCTAAAAAACGTGATTTGAGAATCGTCATGGACTTGGTGGCCAATCACACCTCCAATCAACACCCATGGTTCCTTGCTTCACTTGACCCATCTTCTCCTTATCATGACTATTACATTTGGAAAAAAGGCAAAGATTCTAACGGTAAGAAGCCGCCGAACAACTGGACGTCCAATTTCTCTGGCTCGGCTTGGACCTATGTGAAAGAGATCGATGAATGGTACCTTCATTTGTTTGCCAAAGAACAACCTGATTTAAACTGGCATAACCCAAAAGTCGTGGAAGAAATCGAGAAGATTATCGATTTTTATCTCTCCAAGGGTGTCTATGGCTTCCGTTGCGACGTCATCACCCAAATCTACAAGGAATCTTACGAAGATGGCAAAGGACATTTCCCAATTGGAAGAGGAGGAGAGCATTATCTTCTCAGCGAAGGCAATCATCGTTGCCTAAGAAAGCTTTATGATGATGTTTATGTCCGTTATGAAGACCACCTTGTTGTCGGCGAGACCAGTGGAGTGACGCCAGCTCAAGGGGAAGCGATGATCAAGAACAAAGAACTGGATATGTTCTTCGAGTTCGATCACATCCTCCACGATTCCTATTCGTTGGTGTGGCCTAAGAAACTCAATGTCGAAGGCTTCAAGAACGCGATTTTCAATTTCCAGAAAAACGTATCTTGGAATGCGCCTTATTTAGAAAACCACGACCAAAGAAGAAGCATTCCTCGTTATGGCAGTGAGAAATATCCTCTTGAGTCTGGGAAAGCGTTAGCTATGTTCTTGCTTTGCTTAAAGGGCACGCCGTTTATTTATCAAGGACAAGAAATCGGCATGCGAAACATCCCCAATAATAACCCTCGCAAGTCCAAGGATGTCTGCATCAAAATGCTTTATAACATCTTAGACCGTTTCCCGTTGCTTCCTGCCATCAAACGGAAAATCCTCAATCAGCATGACCGCGACCATGCGCGCACCCCAATGCAGTGGGATGACGGTGTGTCCGCCGGCTTCTCTTCTAGCGATAAGACATGGCTAGATGTGAACCCGAACTACAAGCAGATCAATGTTGCCATCCAGCAAGATGACCCGAATTCTTTGTTATCGTTCTATAAGAAACTCATTCACCTTCGCCAGCAGGAAGAAGTGCTTCACGAAGGGGAATTCGCCGAAGTTCCAACCAAAGGAAGTCTGATTTGCTATCGACGTGTATTAAGCCAAAAATCAATGCTGATATTGATCAATCTCTCTGAGAAAACGCATACACGTCCCGCCTCTTTATCCAAAATCTGTGGGAAAGTAGTGCTTTCAAATTATCCTGATTCCGACTGCACGTCCTCCTTGGATCTGCGTCCATACGAAGCCATGCTCATAGACCTGGAATGACAAAAGTCATTCCCTAAACACGCTCGCGCGAGTATGATTTTTCGCGTGAGGTAGAATGAACATGGAAAAACATCGTGAAGATTATCTAAATTGGGAAGAATACTTTATGGGCATCGCCCTTCTTTCGGCGCAGCGTTCCAAAGACCCTTCGACCCAAGTCGGCGCTTGCATCGTCGATAAGGACAACAAAGTTGTTTCCATCGGTTATAACGGCATGCCACGAGGGGTGGACGATGAGAAGATTCCATGGGGGCACGGAGAAGGCGTCGACTCCAAGTACCTTTATGTTTGCCACGCTGAATTCAACGCCATTCTCAATACGCGAGATGGAAGCGCGTTGAATGGCTGCAGAATCTATGTCACTTTATTCCCTTGCAACGAATGTGCGAAAGCCATCGTTCAAACCGGAATCAAAGAAGTCATTTACCTCGATGATAAATATCATGATCATGTCGAAGAGATTGCCTCTCGCACGATTTTGGATATGGCTGGCGTAAAGTACCGCCGCTACGACGGACGGGCTTTCGAGGTAAAAGCGAAGTGAAAAAAGGCTACGCGTTCCGAATCATTGTCATCACGATTGCCTTCGTCCTTTTAGGGGTTTCGATTTTGATTCCGCTTGGGAAAGCACCGGATTCTAAGGTTTGGCTATTTGTGATGGGCGGCATCCTTTTGGCCGCTTATATCGGCGCGATCGTTTGGTCTTTGGTTTATTATGCAAGACACAAGAAATGAGAATACCGTGATCGAGTTAAATCAACTCAGCTTCTCTTACGATGAGGAGAGGATGGTCCTTGATGGCCTTTCTTTCAGCGTTCAAGAAGGCGAATATGTCTGCATCATGGGCCATAACGGCTCTGGGAAATCAACGCTCGCGAAGTTATTGCTTTCGCTTTTATCCGGTTATACCGGCGATATCAGTCTTTTCGGGGAAAAATTGACCCGCAAGAACAGATATGCGTTACGCCATAGAATTGGTATCGTCTTTCAAAACCCTGATAACCAATTCGTAGGATCAACCGTTGCCGACGATATCGCATTTGGCTTAGAGAATCAGCAAGTTCCGCATGAAAAGATGCAGGAAATCATTGAAAACTATGCCCAAGAAACGGGGATGATGGATTATTTGGACCATGAGCCCAATAACCTTTCTGGCGGGCAGAAGCAGCGTGTTGCTTTAGCCGGTGTTTTGGCCATGAAGCCAGACCTTTTGATTTTAGATGAGGCCACGGCAATGCTAGACCCGCAAGGGAAAGCGGAGATTTCTAGACTCATCAAAAAGACTCGTGAAATCCATCCAAAACTGACGATTCTTTCTATCACCCATGATGTAGAAGAAGCGCTTGAAGCGGATGAATTAATCGTTTTGCATGATGGCAAACTCTTGGTGAAAGATAAGCCTGCCGCGGTGTTTGCTAACGTAGATAGTTTGGAACAGATGAAACTTGGTGTTCCTTTTGTTTTTGAACTTGCCTATGAACTTTCCAAGCAAGGCGTTGCAATACCGTCAAACATCTCATCGATGCAGGAAATGGAGGACTTTGTATGTCAATACGTTTCCTCGAAGTGAGTTACCGTTACGGTAAGAAAACGAAAAACGAAATCCTTGCGTTAGACAAGTTATCTTTTGAAATCAACGAAGGTGAATTCGTTGCCGTTATCGGTCGCACGGGCTGTGGGAAATCAACTGCCGCTCAAAACATCAACGCCCTTTTAAATCCGACAGAAGGACGTGTGGAAGTGGAAAACTTCATCAATGATGCCGAGAAAAAGAAAAGAACCAAAAACCTTGGCGACGTCAGGAAAAAAGTTGGCCTTGTGTTTCAGTTTCCAGAATATCAGCTGTTTGAAGAAACCGTTGAAAAAGATGTTGCTTATGGGCCAAAGAATTTCGGTGAGAAACCTGAAGATGCATTGCGTATCGCTCATGATTGCTTAATGCAGGTCGGCCTCGACGAATCCTTTTATGGACGTTCTCCTTTTGAGTTGTCTGGCGGAGAAAAGCGCCGCGTTGCAATTGCGGGCATCCTTGCTTTAAAGCCAAAGTATCTTGTGATTGATGAGCCAACTGCTGGATTAGATCCTAGCGGTACAAAGGCGATGATGGAATTATTCCGCAATCTCCATGAAAGCGGCATCACCATCGTTTTGATCACCCACGACATGGAACTCGTCCGTTGCTATGCGACTCGCGTCATTGTCATGGAAAAAGGAAAAGTCGCGAAGGATTGCTCACCAAGTGAGCTCTTCAAAGGTGATTTATCTGAATATAGCCTAGATCTGCCGCGAATTTCGCTTTTTTTGCAGCACCTTCAAGATAGGGGTGTTACCTTTAACGAAGAAGATTGCAAGAACGCAGAGACTCTAGCTAAAGCCATTGTTAGGAGGCGGAAGCAGTGAGTGCCGCGCTTGGAAGATATGTCCCGGTGAACAGTTGGGTTCATCGTTTAGACGCGCGAATCAAGATTCTCGCCACGATTTTAATCATGGTCTGTCTTTTCATGAACTACGCGAATTGGACCATGACTTACTCGATTACCGCGATTCTTGCGTTGATCATCATCGTCTTGCTTTATTCATGCAGGCTGACGATAGGGCAGGTATTAAGATCGTTCCGCTCCTTGATTTTCATGATCGTGTTTTTGCTCATCGTGTATCTGCTTGTTCCGACCGCTAACCCAACACTTCCTTTGGTGTGGAATCTTAACGGGTGGAAAGTCTATTGGGACGCGTTCGCCCAAACCGGAAAGATTTTATTGCGATTAATGCTGATGATTATGACGACGATGATCCTCACTTCATCGACCAAACCGCTTGATTTGACCTATGCGTTTGAGTGGTATCTTGCACCGTTGAAACTAGTTAGGGCTCCTGTTCCAGAAATCTCGATGATGATTTCCATTGCCCTCCGCTTCATCCCAACGTTGCTTGAGGATGCCGAACGCGTCATGAAGGCGCAGGCCTCCCGTGGGGTAGACTTCACCAGAGGTCACTTATGGAGAAGAATCACTGGAATTACCTCGTTGATCATCCCTTTATTCGTCTCTTCCTTCTTGCGGTCAGAAGAACTCGCCAACGCGATGGAATGCCGCGGCTATGACCCTCGTTTACCTCGTACGAGATACCGCAAGCTTCGCTTCCATTGGTATGACCTCGTCGCCTTCTTGTTCTTTGTTTCCCTTATTGTTGGCTGCGCGATTCTAGCGGCCCGCAACATTGATTTATTTGCCTTGATGGGGGTTTCTGTTTTATGAAAATCGCCGCAAAAGTCTCCTATCTTGGTTGCCATTATGCTGGTTTTCAGCGCCAAAAGAACAAGATTTCCGTTCAAGGGGAGTTGGAAAGAACGTTATCCCAACTCGCTTCTAAAGAAGTGTTGATACACGGGGCAGGGCGTACCGACGCTGGCGTTTCAGCTCTTGGCCAAGTAGTCTCCTTCGATTACCCAAAGCCCATCAAGAGTCTTGAGGATTTCCGTTTCCATTGGAACATGATCCTCCCTGAAGATATTTCGGTGGTAAAGGTGGCTTTGGTGGGAGACGATTTCGATGCCCGTCATTCTTGCATCGGTAAGAGATACCGTTATCGCTTCTCGGTGGAGGAAAAGCATCCTCTGGGAAATGGAACCTTGGCTTTTCTTGGGAAGCGCTCCTTTGATGAGAAATCATTCTTTGATGCGATTCGATTATTTGAAGGGGAGCACAACTTCCAAAACTTCACGACCAAAGAGGAAGACATCGATGGATTCGTTCGTAAGATTGAGCCCATTCAATTTCAAAAAGAAAACGGCGTTTACTCTCTCGTCTTAGAATCGAATGGTTTTATGACCTATCAGATTCGCTTTATGGTGGGCAGCGCTTTGAAGGTTGGCTTTGGCAAGATTGAGTCTTCTATCATCAAGACACATCTTGATTCCACGACGCGTCATATTTTGCCCTATAAAGCCCCGGCTGAAGGGCTTATCCTAGAAGAGGTGTTTTATGGATCCGATCTTTTTGCATAACTATCATAGCCACACCAAACGCTGCGGACACGCCGAAGGCGAAGACGAAGAATACGTTCTCGCCGCGATTGCAAATGGTTTCAAGACCATCGGGTTTTCTGATCACGTCATTCTTCCTGGCGTCGACCAAAAAAGAATGCGTGGTAGCTACGACCAATTAGAGGATTACATTGCTTCTGTTTTATCGCTGAAGGCGAAATATAAAGACCAAATCGATGTCAAGCTGGCGTTTGAATGCGAGTATTTCCATGACTCCTTCTCCGATTATTATCGAGAGCTCTTAAGCGAAAGAGGATTCGAATACCTCATCCTTGGTCAGCATTGCTGCTATGACCGCATGTTCAACGCGATGATTTTCTATGGAGACATCGTCTCTAGACGCCAAAGACTAGAACAATATACCAAAGACTTGCTTGACGGCATGAGGAGTGGGTTGTTCCTTTATGTCGCTCATCCAGACCTCTTCCTGTTGTTTTATCGGCGATGGGACGAACACGCTGAAAACGCGGCTAGGAAAATCTGCCAAACAGCCGAGCAATTACGCATCCCTTTAGAACTGAATATGGGTCGGACGAGAAGGTCTCATCGCGTAGAGCTTTGGGATGAGAACGCGATGATTTATCCTTATCCGAAATTTTGGGAGATTGTTTCGCAATACAATATCGATGTGGTAGTTGGGGTTGATGCCCATTCTCCGAAAGATTATTTCGACTCAGATTACGCGGCTTTTGCAGAGATTTTGAAAAAAACGAACTTAAAATCTCGACAAAAACTGCCCGTTTGATTTATGTGAATTCTACTCAAGATTTATATTTATCTACATTTCCTGCAGTGGTATATTTGTTACACAAATAGAAGGAGTTTTCCATGGGAAGACATTTCGAAGTGCGTGCCGCCGCAATGGCCGCGACCGCAAAAGCCAAATCGGCAATTTATATGAGGGCGTCGAAGGAAATCTACGCCGCCGCCAAATCTGGTGACCCAGATCCAGCATCAAACCTCGCTCTCCGTTCCGCGATTGAAAAGTATCGCAAGAGCTGCCCAAGAGACGTCATTGAAAGAGCCATCGAAAGAGCCAAAGGCGGAGACGCCGTTGCCTATATCGAAGGCCGCTATGAATTCATGGGCCCAGGCGGATGCAACATCATCGTTGACACCTTGACCGATAACGTCAATCGTGCGCTCGTCACCGTGCGTACCATCTGCACCCGCAAAGGCGCGAAGATGGCCTCTGTCGCCTATAACTTCCAGCATCTTGGTGTCCTCAATTTCAAAGGCCCAAGCCGTGATGAAGTTGAAGAAGCCTTGATTCTCGGCGAAGTCGATGTCCAAAGCGTCGAAGCCGATGAAGAGGGCAACATCCAGGTGACCGTGACCCCAAGCGATCTTGAAAAAGCAAAAGAGGTATTAAAAGACCTCAACGTCACCGATTATGATCGTGCGGAGCTCACCATGATGCCAAACGATTGGATCGAACTTTCCGAAGAAGATCTTGGAAAGGTTCGTACAATGCTTGGTGAATTGGATGAAGCCGAAGACGTCCAAGCCGTCTATCATAATATCGACAATATCTAATCCGTTTCGGAAGAAGCTAGACCGGCTAAAGCTGGTCTCTTTTCTTATATATAAATAAGATAATGCATTGGTCTCATACCTTGAAACTGAATAGGCTCAAAAAGGCATGTAAACCTCTCGTTGCAACGCATCAAAATTAAAACTACCCTTGCGGAAAGCCTATTTAAGAGTAATATATGCGGCAGTGTAACTACAAGTTGCAGGAGAATTCTATGACTTTAGGAGAAAAAATCACCCACCTTAGGATCGTCAACAACATCCCACAAGAAAGACTTGCGAACACCCTTAACGTGACGCGTCAATCCATCTCTAAATGGGAATCTGGCGAAACATTGCCCACGATTGATAAGATTCTCGAAATTTCAAAGCTATTCGCCATCAGCACTGACGAATTGCTCAACGATGAGATCGTCATCCATCGCGGAATGAAAATCCCAAACACGATTTCCGGGAACACCAA
>OCTW011515035.1_pt1 | contig 19112 bp, 25 predicted proteins | sample 1539671 | NCBI WGS metagenome assembly OCTW01 (sample SAMN02144230, study PRJEB22623) | gut metagenome | biome: sheep rumen | host: Ovis aries | place: New Zealand
GTCATCCAGGTAGTTGTGATAAATTGAATCCCATTATCAGTATTCTTCCACCTACCATTGTAAAAGAAATTAAACAAATCCTCATAAATATAGTATGGACAAATGCTTTTATATTCTTGCCATATGTCAGACTCTAATTTCTTATATTCATCTGAATTTTTAGCAATCGGCGGAATATCTGACAAATCATCAGCAAAACTGGCTCGGATATACCTCTTCATAAATCAGCGTTCTCTCTCAAACCAGACTTCGCCATAACTATCAATTACTTTGAACCACCAGCAATCTGCAAAGAAGGTTTCATAGCAATCTTTTATAATCGCAGGATTTTGAATAGTGTCAGAATCTTGAAGCATAGTTACATATGCTTCAATTTCATCAGGGTTGCTAAAAAATTCATAACCATCTGCACATTGATATGCCACTTCATCCTTAATTCTTTGAGTGAGTACTTTGAATACTTCTTGTTTATTATCACAAGAATAAACTTCATAATCCCCGGCAGATCCACCGTCATTACCGAGAATACATAGATATGCACCATCTTCAAATTTATGTGCTTGCATAATTACTCCTATAGCAAAGATAATTCAATACTATAAAAGGTTATTAGAGCAAAAGGTATCAGATAATTGAATTAGTGGTGATTTGGCATAATTGCCTTGTATAGGATATGTAAGGTATCACAACTGCAATGTTTGGGCATTGCCTTGCCATAAGGAACAGCAATATATCTGCCACACAGGTTGCATCTATATGTAGGAGTTCTTAAATTAAGACGCTCGCCTATCCTAATCCACTCCTGTTTCTGCATATAATGCTGTGTTTTCTTTTTCTTATTCGGTTTCATAATATATCTCCAATTGAAGTTTTGATATGTAGTTATTATCTATTATAACGATTATCAAAATAAACACCCTGGATTTCTCCAGGGTGCATTTATGTCGAAGTGAAATTTAGCGATTTATTTAGAGTTGCCAACCTTGGTCAGAAGTTGGCAACTATTAGTTCTAATTCAAGATTAGAAAGTGCCGAGAATCTTACCAGATACGATAGTACCAGGGTTAACGATCTCAGAAGAGTACATTGTTGCAACACCAGTCTGAGCGAGCATATCAGCTGTACCGATAACACCCGTATCAACCATCGGCATATACTCACCAAAGAGTGCCGAGCTGTGCTGGATGTCTGCACCCTTGCAGAGCATTACCCAAGTATTCGGATCATAGTTAGGATCAACGATGATAGTATCGAACTGTCCGAGCTTACCAAGCTTGTAAGGTCCAACTGTATCGTTTGTAGAATCAGCAACGAAACCGTCAATCATCTGGAGATATTCAGCAGCCGTTGTACCAACGATGAGCTTGTTAGGTCTTGCAAGTCTTGTCTGCTGATAGATAGATGCAGCAGCCTGACCAAGCTTTAACTTGAACATGTTGAGGTAGTCGGAAGGAACAACTGCACCGGAAAGAACAGGAGCAGCATCCCAGTTGAACTGAGGCTTGTATGTAGCTGCGTCAGCGAGCTGCTTGAAGCACTCAGAGTTAATCTCTGCGGTGAGTTCAGACATAGCTGCTTCCTTAGCCATATCTCCGATGTTTGTGCCCCACTCTGTAGATGCAGCAAATGCGGAGTAAACTGACCAGTAGCAAGCAAGTTCATGAGCCTTTGCAATGAGGTTAATCTCATCCTGCATTAAGTAAACCTTGCCCATCTTGGCACCATATCTGCCATTGTCATCCGGGCCAACGGTCTCATTGTCATATTCATATGTTGCAGAAACATCACCTGTGATACCAGCAAGAGCGCCAGTAGCATAGTTAATTGTAGCACCAGAAAGAGGCGCACCAGAAGCATCTACAAAACCGCCATTGCTATCATCAACATACTTTGTTGTTGCAGCACCAGAAGTAACTTCAATAGTAACAGAACCGGGAAGGATAGGTGTGTAAGCGATTGTGTTAGATGCAACTGCTTCATTCTTAACAACCCTGCCACCAAAGTTGGGATCAAGACCCTGACGGTTAACGAAGGGGCTGTTAAGGATATCACCAGCATTAGTAACACCCTTTGCGTTCTCAGCCATAACCTTGAAGTAAGGGATGATCTGCTGACGAGACTTCATTGCAACTGAACCGAAAACATCGAGAACAAGGAGCTTCTGAACGAACAGAGGAAGGAGGTTAACAAAATCAGGGCGAGCCATGATATTGTTGGTGTTTGTAGCACCCATAACGCTCATTCTCTTTGTGTTAGACATAAGCTGATTAGCGAAAATTCTCTGCTCAGGTGTAAGTTTAAGTGTGGAAGCCTGAATACCAGCCTGTGAACGAGCCATTCTGGATCTAGCACTAGAAGTGATAGATGTACCTGCATTAATAGAACGAGGTGCAGAATAACCCATAGGTCTGCGAGCGGGCATACGGCTAGACGCTGTAACACGTGCAGAGGGCATAACTCTGCGAGTTGTCTTCTTAATAGCCATAGTTTTGTTTCTCCTATGTGTAAGTATAGTTTTATAGTGTTGCCAAATCTGTACCATCTATATCGTCAACAACATCAATGGGAGTTCCAACGAAGTCATCTTCGTCTATGTTATACATAGGTGTAACTCCGACATTGGCGGCGTTCGTAGCTCCTTGGATTAAGTTTTCCAAATCGCGTACCGATGTAGATGCCGTTACAGGCAACCCAGATACAGAAATTCCTCTGGCTGTTGCATAGAAATCAGCATAAGCCTGCTGATACTGATGTAACAATTCCTCACATGCAACTACTCTGGATTCAAGATCTGAAATAGTTTTATTTGAGGACGATAATTGAGATTTAAGTTGCTTCACTTCTTCATCACGGTTTGATGCATCTCTTTGTGCGTTTGTACTTGCAACAACGGTTTTGTTCAACTTCTCACGCAAACCTGAGATCGTGGCATCTTTATTCTCAATATCTGCCGAAGAACTTTCAATCTTCTGTTTATATATAAGGTTATTTTTATTTGCATTAGATAATTCCTTAGATATTTCGGAATTTTCCTCTGCTAAAACCTGTTTACTTGCCTTAATTCTTTTGAGTTTTCTGTTAGCAATTCTCAGTTCAGAATCAAGTGTATCATTTGAAGCCATTACCTTTTCAAGTCTTTTCTGCATTAAATCATTCTGGCTTGCGGTAATTCTCTTTAAGCTCTTGAACTTTCTCTCATAAGAGGCTTTCACAGACTTTAATTCTACTCTTGTAGATGCTAATGCTGACTCTAACTGCTGATTTCTCTCACACTCCTCGATATACATATCAGTCATAGCCTCAAGTTTCTTGGCAGTAATTTCGTCTAAATCAGAATCTTCTGATTCTTCATCCGGGCTAACGCCAATATCTAACTTGCGAGCTTCAAGTTTCTTGTACTCTGCGGAATGGGGATTAAGGTTAGCCTGAATTTCTTCAATAGCTGTAGAAGAAGTAATGTATTTTAAGTTACTATCAATAGCGGCCTTAATCTTTTTATATTTAGGATCAGCAGATGCTGCGATTTCAATAAATTCTGGTACTGCATCATTGTATGCAGGGAAAGCAACAAGGTCAAAACCTCTGAAAATGAATGTATCAGGATCTACATTGCCCTGAGCATCAACATCACCGGCACCCCTAATGGAGATACCGAACTGAACACCTGCATCAATAAAGGATTTAACAACCCGACCTACCGGGGTATCAATTAAATCAAATGTACCATAAATTTCATCATTGTCCTTGATTTCCATAGAAGTCATAACAATACAACCATCTTTAAAATCTTGGCAATTAGGATCTTCTGGGTGTCCGAGGAAACCGATATAGTAACGGTGTTCCATAGCATCCTTGTATTCTTCTGACTTTATGAGTTTTTCGAACAGTTCCCTGTCAAGTTTCATATCATTGTTATTTACAACAGCAGCATCACAACACTTTCCGGTGAAAGTACCAAGAATTGTATTATTTGTAGTAGCTTCTGCAATAATGTTCGATTTAATTGCCCTTTTAGCCATTATTTATCATCTCCTTAAAGATATGTAAATATGTATATTTATATTTAATATAAAAGGTTATCTATGATTATTTCTTTAATAAACTATCTGCAACATCCTTGCCCATAATCTTACCGGCAAGTCTTACTAGTCCACCCACAGCAAGAGTTTTAAGGGCTTCTTTAATAAGACCACCCTCAACTACATCCTCATCATCCAACTCTGTGTATTCAACATCATCGAGTTCTTCAAAAGTGGATTCATTGATTTCAGCAACTTCTTCTACAGTATCGTCAGGAACCTCTACGGTTTCTGCATTATCAAAATCAATAGAATATGAAGAATTTCCAATAGTAATATTTAATGCCGAGCCAGTATCATCTACTGAAATATCTTTATCAGCAAGTTCATCTACTTGACGAAGAAAATCCAGTAATGCAGCTGGGGTTAATAAGATTTCATTATTATCCATTTGTAGCACTCCTTTCTTTACCTCTCAATTCCAAGGCGTCTGTACAACTTAGTAAGATTCGTATCTATATTGCTACGATAGTGCTGAATCCCAGATGAATCCCTACCATTAAGATAGTTAGACAATGCAACAGAATCTGCAACACCATCTTCTGAAATGCACTTTTCTAAACCTTTACACATATAACCATATTCATTAATTGCACTGTTAAGATAATAGAATACATTATCATAAGCATTGCCATAATGATCAACAGTCTTACCGTGGCGGATATCAAAAGCATCAAATACAGCCTGCCTAGCATCAACAAGCTTATCATAATATTCTTCTAAAATAGTTCTGGCATTATCAAGCTTTCTATTTGCCCTATCTGGGAATCTCTCATAAAGCTTCTCATAAAGTTCTTTTGGATCAGGAATTATATAACCGGATTTATCTCGCTTGGAACCACCCCAGTAATTATCAGACTGGGTGGCCCATGCATATGGTTCAGATTCTGGCTCATATTTTCTAGTATCAGGATTATATCTGCTATTGTATTGTGGAATTTGTCCTTTATACTGCCATGTAGTTGATTTCCTACTGTCATCCCATACAGACTTATACCTAGGATCTACATAAGTACGATCCTTTCGTTTATCCTGGATTTTAGGGGCAACCATGTAAATAGTATCTACTACATGTTCAGCAATTTTAGACTTTGCCGATGTTGAAAGTCGTCTGTATTTATCTCCTGACCTAATCCAGTAATTATCATAAGCAGATGCACATTGTGGGACAAAAACTACAGATTGCCCAGAAGATTTATACTCGCCTCTCCAATTGGATTCTGACTTATATACTTCATATAGCATTTGTATCATAACGCTATCTGGCTGGGGAGTATCATAAAATTTTGCCTCACTCATAGAGTAATTACCAGTTAGATAGGAACGAGCAATTTCATTATTATCATTCTTTATACGTAACCATTCTGGCATAGAAGAATCAAATGCTGCTTTAATATACATCTTCATAATTATATTCCTTATCACTAATTATATTATTTATAATAAAGGTTTAGATTACATAGTTATGTATCTTCCCCACTACCTAACCTATATTTCCCGCTACCTAACATATAAGTATCATTAGGATCCCAAGGTAATACAGTACCCAATAAAGCAGACACGCATTTATCATAGTCCTCGCCATAGGTATCATAAGCATACTGAAAGACCTCTAAATATTCTTCACGAGGGAGACGGTAATAAGTCCCGTCAGCACAATGAATTATGATATCCTGGGTATCTTCATCTAAATCTTGGTCAACTATATGTTTTCTCTGCTCTACAGCGTCAAACACACCATCAAGACAATCTCCGAGAAAATACCAAAAATCAGATTGGATAAGTGCCAATTCTGAATCAATGGCTGCTTTAACATAATTTGAAGGATATTTTGTAAACTTCCTCACCTTATTTCCCCCAATACATTACGTCATAACCTGCAATTCTTGCATTCGTAACAGAAATAAATCTATGCATTAATGCCATCTTTAAGGTTGCTCCGTCAACACGATAAATCTTTCCATCATCTCCGAGAAGTTCATAATAAGCAACTATGCGGTCAGGTTGAATATTCTTCCAAGGATACATAGCCTGCTCCATCATTTTCTTGCTAGTCCACTTACCAGCCGTTTCCTGATGAGAAATAATCTTATAGTCCTGTCTAGGTAGATTTTGAGTATTGTAATAAATAGAAGCTCTTATGTACTGGGGATATTTAGTAAATCTTCTCGTCATAATATACCTACAAATAATAATAGTTATTTTTATAAAAGGTTATAGTAGTCCACGAGCATCTAAATTAAGCTCAGCATAGTCACGTACTGTTCTATCTGCATCACTACAAAGTTTTTGCAAAATATCAGTAGCAACTCCTGGATTACTTGCAAGATTTTCTCTTACCCAACGATCATCACTTCTAGCCAGCTTTACTTGCATAGTATGAGAGAGTTTTGGATTTTTGGCTAATGCACAATGATTTGGGCGGCTATCAGTATTAATCATTCGCAATAAGAATTGTTTTGGTGCATTAGGATTCATAGCAATATGGCTTAATAATTGTAAATCATGCATAGAATCTGCCAATTCAATTAATCGTACTAAAGTCTTTGTAGGAGTATTTTTATTTACAGCAATGACATCCCACAAATGCTTATATTTATCTAAATTTGATAGCACCTCTACTGGCATACTGGGGTTTGTCATTGCAAGCTCTGCTTTTGTACCACTATAGTTATAAGAATTTGGAGCAATATCTACAAACTTTTTCAATACTTCTGGAGGAGTACTTGGATTACATAATGCCTTATAAGATATTTGCGGTTCATAATCTTCTGCTAATTGAGTCAGAATTTCAGGTGATGTATCTGGAGATTTTGCCAACTCCCACCTAGTATTATAATCTTCATCAGTAATATTATATATGGCAGATTTAATATAGCGTTTCATCTGAAATAACTCCTATATTGTTGCTCTAAAAATGATTTAATTGCAGGTGTGGCATTTGGATGATCATGAGCTTTATATATGAAAGAACTTGACATCCAAGCAAATTTTCTATGATGAACAAGTTTTTGTATGGCAGAAGCCGGAAGTTTATCATTGTCTATTAAATACCAAAATACATGTTCAGCATTACCCCTAGGCAATATATAATCTGCAATTTGTTTTAGTTGCTTTGCAGTAGTTCTTGGGTTATAGCTTAACTGAATAAAAAGTTCGTCATCATCATGACCTTTACTGATAACATCATTAATCATTTCAGATATAAATTCAGTAGAGATATTAGGATTACTTGCAATATATGTACGTAACCAGCGGTCCCGATTATACATATCCCATAATACAGATTCTGGGGTATTAGGATTTCTTGTTAACTCTTCATATGGCATAGCATGCATATGGCGATCAGTATTATTTAATTCAGCAATCTGCGTTAAAACTTCTGGGGAAGCATTTTCGTCACTTGCAATTTCTTGCAAAGTTTCATAGCCTTCATCACCAATATTTAATATTGCAGACCTTATGTATCTTTTCATACCTCAATACCTAAATATTCCCCGTATTCTTCGATTATCTGGCGGTAAATTGTATAGGCATAATTACCTAAATCACTAGGCTTTCTGATTTTTCTAAAATCTACTTTAGTATATATGGTAAATGTATTACCATTGAACTCGCAGTCTGTTTCAATGGTTTTGTCATCATCACAATAACATCTAAAATTAGCGGTAATCCCAAAATCCTGCTGAAACATATCTTCAAGAGGGGATTCTATATACTCACTAAAATCCTCTCTCGTAAAGAAACTGTCATAGCAACCTAAAAATGAATCACAATTGATATACATAATTATGTTCCTCTTTTATAAGATAGGCGATAGGTTATATAAGCCTACCGCCTATTGCATAATACTTCCGTTAGATAAAATCAAATTCTGGTAGAAGCTAAAATCTTCTTTGCCATGATTCTTGTAGCAGCGGAAAGTGCAGCTTTCTTACCGAAATTCTTCATCTTCCAGTCACAGTAGTCATCCCAAGCATTTTCATCAAAGATAATATCTTCGAGGGAGTGCTTACCATCACCATTGATAATATATTCCTCAATGTAATACCACTCATCTTCACCAAGGAGTTTACGGACACTATCATACTTAGACTTGACCGCTGCATCAATATTGGTGGAGGCATTGATATCGCCACAAGCTTCTACGTCATCCTCAACTTCAAAGAAGTCTGCAAAAGCAGGATGCTCATCTAAGAAATCAATAAGAGCCTGCTCACCTAAATTTCTATCCTTTGCGTCAAAGAACCAAGATTTAGTTGCGGGATGTGATTGATATTTTTCAGCAGGATTTGACTTATTGATGAAGACATAGAACGGTCCTTTATCTGCATAATATCTAAACCAACGATCATCACCAGAATAGGCATTAACCCAAGTTGCCTTTTGTCCGCCAAGACCAGCTAAATAGATAGATGCCTCCCAAGTAGTAGGCTGCCAAAGCTCCCACTCACCATCAGTAGCCAGAAGTTTTGCACCTTCCTTACCAATCCTTTTCTTCTTTCGCATAGCTGCACCAGAGGTTTCAGATGCGGCATACACATCACCGCAATATCCGTCAGCGCAGTAACCATCATCATATTCAAGTCTGTTTGAGTTTAAATCAATATACATAACTGAACTCTCCTTTATAAATATATTTATAATATTACTACTTTAATATAAGGTTTATTTAGAATGGTGTATCTGCACAAGAATTTATAATATCTAAAAGTTCTTGTGTAGTGCAGACTTCAATAGGTTGGATAATCTTAAATCTACAAACATAATCCCAGTGCGGATACCATAATTCTGCCAGAACTTCTTCCTTTGTAGGCATTTCAAGTACACCATCATCTACTACCCAATGTCCTATGGAATAAAAATTCATTTGAGGATATTTGCCATGCCGATTCTGAACTCGCAAAACCTTAACGTAGCATGCCCAAGCTAAATCTAGACCATAGCACTTAACCCAAACGTCTTCGCCTTCATAGTCAAGTAGACTTGTAGAATCTGAATAGTTACCTGCAATCATATTACACTCCAGCAGAAACCAACTCCCAGACTTCTTCCGGGTATTGTGATGGGTACAGATATCTTAATCCATTGAGTTGTTGCAAACCACCAAGCTGTAATTTCCATACAACCTGAACTACCTGGTTTATGCCAACCCTTAATATACCGCGTTGAACTTTCTCGCGGTTTTCTTTAACTGACATATCTTTCCAAGTATCAGTTATTTCATATACATAGGTAACTGATATAGCCACTCCTTGAGCGGGAATGGAATTAAACACGATTTGATTAGTTTCAATATCAAGATTATAGTCAGTAGTAGGTACATCATTTAAGGTTACGGCATCAATAGAAATAGCAGTCTGCTCAAAAGTAAATGCAACGGTTTCACCATCACCTGTAAATTCTTGAACAGTAGCGACAGGTAAAATCTCATCATCAGATGGCATTAACCTATAACCAGCAAGCATACCGTTATCTCCGCTATCACTATATGTAGGGCTAGACCAAAGCCCAGCCTCAGTAATATAGATGTAGTCATTATCCCCACGGTAACTCTTTAATGCACCGGTAGAAACCATTGCACTAAAAATAACATCAAGGGTATTTGGAACTTCACTCTGAAATTCAGGAATCATATTCCTATATGAAATTTTAGACCTTAATGTAAGCGGAACAATATTATTATTCTTATCTACCTCTGCCTGAATTAATTCACAATTAGCGGCATCTGAACTAGCCACCATATAAATAACTGCAATTCTGCCAGTATATTCAGCACCTTTAGGCAAAGATAATACCCACTGATTATCATTATTGATACCAATATTATAGTCACGGACAGACAATACACTCCTTACAACAGAGGTGTCATGGATATCTTGATTAATAACCCCTGGAATACCATCATGATCAGGATATACAGTTACTGAAATAATACTATCCTTGCTTTGAGTAAGGGGTATTGAGGTAAGCACATATTCAGTATTTCCAGAAGTATAAAAATCCTGGGTTAAGGCATTAGGTTTAAGAGAGTACGGATAACCTAATCCAAACCACTCACGATCATTATTAGAATTTTCGTCATACCCATCAGCTCCAAATCCGGGAGCCTGATTAATGTATTCAGAAAACCTCAATTCGGCATTTAATCTTTTTTCTTCATCAGTAGCACTATCAGGAGCAACCGGAGTATAACCTAATGCCATAGGAACAATACTGCCATCTGATAATTCTTCAGAAACCTGTGAAGTTAAACCCATAGTACCTAATGAGATATACTGAGGAACCCACATAGATAAGGTATCTTGACCTTGATTAAGTACACCATCTCCCATGAGATAGTGTGCAATACCTGTAAGCAAAGAGTTAGTAGCCGCGTTATGTCCGATATGCTCTTGAACCACTTTACCCGTAGGTTCATCGATAACACGAATCGTAACATTTTGCTTTACATCTAATCTTTTTAATATGTCTAATGGGTTAATTGTATTTGACATATTACTTCCTTTATTCCTCAACATCTAATGTCGTATACAGATAAGTCATTGCGGCCTCTAAACTCGGAAATTCCTGTATGAATTTACTCCTATGAAGACCAGGAAAATAGCTGCAATGTGTTACAGGAGTAAAGTACCCTGCTTCATATGGTCCATATAAATCACCCTCTGGTCCCCATTGCCAGCTACGATGCAGTCTAAATAACCATTCCTGATCGCCAAGCATTATTAGCTTAGCATTCCCTGGAGTATGCTCATCAGTACAATACTCATACACTTTGAAAGGACTGAAATCTTCTTCAAGATGCCTATGATACTTATCAACAGCATCTCCATATTCACTCAAGCTCGGACCGCCGCCATACATAGTCCAAGCCCTCACATATCCACTCGGATATTTAGTAAACTGTCTTTTCATTGAGTTATTTCCTCATATGTTTATGTTAAATAAGAACTATTAGGGAATAAACGGCTCATTTCCTTTTTAAGTGCAGAAAATGCTTGGTTGGATAATCCCCTACTCTCAATCCACCAAAATTTGCCATCTGGGAACTCGGAGATTAAGATACTTACATCATCGTTGTCTATCGCCTGATAGAGTGTTTTTGATGTAGTATTTTCCCATACATAATTAGTAATATATACACCATGCCCCGTGTCATAAGGTTCTACATCCATACCAAGTTCAGATGGCTTAACCATATCTATTTTAGGTCGGCTCATAGCCTGCACATAGTTACTCGGATATTTTGTGAATTTTCTTTTCATGAGAATATTCCTCCTTAATAAAATTTCATTATTATAAAAGGTTTACGGGATTTCAGAATCTTCTGATTCTTCATTGTGCGGATTAGTTTTGGTAATCCTATATGAATTTACACCTGAAACAGATATGACATATTCTGCCTTTGGGTAAATAGTACTTTCAGAATCTGTATTTTCAGTCAAAAACTCAAAAGCGTCTCCTGAAATCAGAATATGGTCATCTTCTGATGCTATCAGATAATCAGAAAAAGTTATTGGGATATCTCCAAGAGAATTATCAATTCTTCTGTGGAGATTAGGATTTGTAATACCTGCATTATCTCTAGTGATATCTTCAGCCGTAGCTGGAGTCGCCTGACCTTGTGCTGTCTGTGGATAATTCTCCAACATCGTCATACCTCTTTTCTTATTTAATTTATAAAAGGTTTGGGAACTACCTGAACCGATAATCCCCAAAACCCTTGCATCATAATATATTGAGGTATTTAGCTGTCTGAAATTTTTACTATTTGATGTGGGCCTACAGCATAATACCGACCATCATCAAGTGGCACATTATCGCCTACAGTTACAGTAGTACAGTCATAAATACAATTAAGAGCAAATTGCTTTAATCCGTTATTTACATACACAGCACTTTTAACATAATCAATATATCCTGGCATAGATGAATATGAAAATCTAGAAAGAAAACTCCCTTGTACAGGGTTTAAATTATCATATAATATACATTGAGAAATATTAAATATGTTTGACATAGTATAAGTAGATGCCTCTGTTTTACATGCCCCATAACTGCTACTTTCAGACTCTGCAAATAAAACAGTAAAAGATTGATTAGTATTATAACCTGTAATGTTTAATATGCATATTCCAGGAGAATCCATATATGACATCTTGAATTGTCTTAAACCATCAATTGACCAGCCTATTCCACGATACATATAATATACGGAATTGGTTGCAATTATATTGCCGTTATTGATAAATCTAATACTTATCCAAGATGATGTTGCAGAAAGTTTATCACCCCTACTAATGGTTAAAATATGATTTCCATTGAATGAAAATCTAAATGTCGGAATATGGTCTGTACCTACAGTTCTTACATCATATTCGTCATCTAGATCATCGAGACATGTTATAGCACTATTGATACCAGTTATGTATGCTATAACATTTTTCATAAAATCAACTTCATTATTAGTTGATTCAACCACTTCAGCGAATTTCATTGTACCCATATATTACTCCTCCTCATCCAATGGAGCTAAACAGTGAACCCCAAGTGCAACGCAGTTACCAGTAGGGAGCGACTGACCAGATAACAATGTTACAGTAGAGCACTCTTTTAGAGCATCTGTGGCAAATTTTTTATATCCACCATTAATGAAAAATGCTTCATTTGTAAAGTCAATAGTTCCTGCTGTTGCAACATAAGGGAACATATTAGTGTATTTATAAGGTACTCGGGCGGAATCATCTACATCCTCAAAAACTAAAGATGAAACATCTAATACATCTCGGCTATCTATAGGATTGGAGGATGTGCCCGTATCATTTTTACCATATCCAATTAAATTATTGCCTGTAGAAGTTGTTAAATACAGCACCTCAACACCATTAGATTCATTCAATGCTTGCCTCTGTCTAATTGAAAGAAATCTGCAATTCTCATCAATATATGCACCGATATAAATGTCTGCAACTGCACCTGATGGTCCTTTCTTATTATCAGGTAAAAGTTTGATATCACCATTTTTCACATAAACTGTAGTTCCGTTAATATTATTTGCTCCTATACCAAACAATACTTCAATGTTGGTATCATCCAGAGTTATCTTTGCTGATGTAAATACACTTCCAGATGATGAATAACTTACAACCGTTGAAGAAAATCCTTCAAGGTTATCAATCCAATTACTTATGCTTGTGGCTCGCTGTGTAACATCTGTGGCTGAAATAAGTGTACTATAAAACTTTCCCATAATTAACCTCCGTTGTTCTGTATCGGTTCCGTATGTACAATAATCTCATTTGCATTAGGATTAGGCGCTAATGGGGCGGAGAAAGTCTGACCTACTGACATCAGATTTACAATCTCATCAATTGCATCTTGATAGTTCTTGGCATTCAACTTTGATTTCTTATTGTCATAAGCATTGAAGATACTCGGATGTACCTTTACTGTCTGCACACCTGCCTGATAAGCATCAGAATAATGCACAACGGGTACATAGTCTGCTTTACTGCCGATTGAAGCCGATTCAGGCAACTCGGTTATTGAAATAGGTTGTAATTCGTCAGCCATATATCAGTTACCTCACTCTGTCGTAATATCCTTATTATCTTCTGTAACAAGTTTGTTATCTTCAGTAGTCACTATCTGTTTCTTCGGTTGAGAAGGTATAATTCTCTGCCCCATCTCAAGCATAATACCATTGACCTTGGGTTTCGGATCCGTAGGCTTAGAAACTCTATCCTTGTCCAAAGTATCAACAGGCAGATATCCAACCTCGTCAACAATTTGCTCTCCGATAGCCCTACCAGTAGGATGTGAATCTGTCGGCTTACTTCTATAACTCTGTAAATCAACAGTTCTATTATAACGAAGATTATATTTAGGATCAGTAATATCTACACTAGTTATAGTATCTACGGTTGGCCCATAGCCTAAACTAAATATCGGTTGGCTAAAAAGAGATTTGACAATATGCTCATTATTAGCAAGCTGCAATGAACTTAATGCCCTATAGCCAGCATTTTGAGTAGGTTCTGAACCCACAGGAGTAGTAGATGACCTTGCCCAGGCTTTTGCCCTAGTATCATTAAGATTATTATGTTGCTTTGGCTCATTACTCATATGCTGAAGTCTTGCATAGTCATTTCTAGTATAATGTCCAACCCTAGTAGCACCGATAGAACCCATAGAATCAGAAGCATTTGCTAATCTAGCATCGATGGAAATCTTTGTAGCAGAGTCAATACGAACACCAGCATATTGGAAACAATACATACCGAGAGGTCTTACATATTCAATGCAAGCATCTATCGGTTTCTGATCAGTAAAATAGACAACATTGATATATCCCTCGTCAACATCAGATTCAACATAAACTGAATTGACTGGAATTGAAGTATCTTCTAGTCGGCTATAAAGAATATCATCTTCCTGACCATAGGCATTGATATCTTTCTGCTTAAGGTTGACTTCTGCAGCTAATGTAACGCCAGTCTTGCTACCCTTATACTTAATCAAAGACATAAAGTAAAGCATTATGAAACGATTAAACGCCTCACAAAGCTCTCCCCTATCATCATACTTGAATCCCATAGTATCTCCAAGTAACCAAAGTAAATCTTTTGGGCACCTAAGGGGATCATAAAGGTCCATCATATTAGTGATATCATATTGGATTTTTGTCAACGCATAATCAAACCATTTCAGAAAAAATCTGAAATCAGCTGATTCTTCTTTATATACTTCCGGCACTGGTATATCTTTGATTTGCATAATTCAAATACCTATTATGGTTTTAATATACTTTGGGCATACAAGGTAGCATCCACAAGTTCCAACAACATATCTGATTCATTTATACATCCGTCTTTAATTATTCCAGGAAAGTCACGGCAAAATTCATTATATAAATCTGCTATCAACTCCCCAGATTTCATTGACAGATATAATGTGCCAAACAGACTTTTACGATAGGCGTTATAATCAGGGATGTCTCTGGCTACACGCATAGGCACAAAAACTTGCCTTTTCTTTATCTGCTTATAAAAGTCTTCATATTCAGAATAGTCATAAAGAGCATACTCGTCAAAATCCCCATAACCACTAGCATCAGCATAAGGATCATCTGATAACACTTCATAAGGCAAATCGTCATCCATATCAGATTGAGAATTAGGTCCATAGATAAACTCATCTCTAGAATCCTCATCGTCATACCAATATGCTCTAATATATATCTTCATAAAGACCTCATTGTTTAATCAAACATTCTGGTGCAATTCTGATACAAGCACTTGCATTGGCAGGCTCATTGTATCTAGCAAATGAAATGTAGTTAAAGTAACTAGGATCATGTACCCACTTGATAACTGGGTTAGCGGGAGAACCTGCATCAAAATAGATAATTCTCTCATCACAACCCTGTATCGTGTTTACAATCTCCATAACAGAAGGTTTCTGATTAAAATTTCTGTTAGCTGGTGCAAAATATAAAGCCAAAGCTTCTTTCGCCTTTGCAATAATCATATTACCAACATCTCTGCTAACAGGTTTGTTAGTATAAATTTGACCAATAACATAAAAATCAAACACCCTACAATCTCCGAATATGATATCAACAGACATAGCTTGTAATGGCTTAAAATCTGCAATGACATTATCAATGAACATCTGCGGAGGTCTGTACTTAATAAAGTTAGTGGTATTTGAAATCTGGGCAGGGAGAATTGTACCTTGTCCCCACTCATCATTCTTAAAATCATTATGGATAGCAAAGCAGACTGCTGTATATCTCTTGAAGTTTGCGGCAAAGATATTCTTTGTAGGACTTTCGGGATCAAACCCAAGACCTAATGCAGTACTCCAGTCAAATGCACTAGTAGCTGCCCCAGCAGGAAAATCATTTTTGGTAATATACATTTTAGACTTTTGAGCATCCGTAAGATTTTCATCATTATAAATTGCCATATTGATTTCAACTGCCTTTTGGCAATCAAGAACAACACCGCAATCTACACCAGCCTCACGTCTAAGAAATCTTGTATAATCTGGGAGAGTTACAAGGCTATCATAAGTATTGATATAGTTACGACTATTATGATATGCCTCTTTTGCAGTTTCGGGTGATTTACCAGTAACTGTGTAAGTATGCGGAAACTCTACTGTATTAGATAGGTTGGAGATTTGAATCTCACCGGCCTGATAGCTTACCCCAGGTTGCTGTTCTTTGGCAAACATTAAATCTCCAAGAACATCAGCACCAACACATCCAATAGCACCAGAACAGTCTATCCAGAATATTGTCAGATAATAACCCTCATAATTGGCTAATTGGTTAAGATAATTAGATATAGTTATCTGAGCATTTGAATAGTTATCATATGTAACTGCAAATCGGGGTTCCGGGGTATCAAACTGTGCAACATTGGCAACCTGAATCCATTGTGTCTTATCAAAAGAAGTAGAAGCCAGTGAGTTTCTACCCCTCACCCAAATAGCAGTAGTATCAACATGCTGTGAGGGTAAAGTAATAACATAATTATTCTTCTTTACTTCTGCAACAGAAATGGAGTAACTTCTTAAATCCCCCTCAATGGCAACTCGCGTACAAGATTCCCCAGATTCCAGAGTAACTTGGTCAATATCAGAAAATACATCAATGTAGTCAGTTAAAACACTTCGTCTGCTCCTACTACTCGTATTTCCATATCCGCTAGTCATAGGAAGAATATTATAGGTAATAACCCTAGCGGTATTTGTAATATCTGTGGTGGCGGTTACAGTAGAAAAATTAGCCCCATTAAACCCGAAATCTAATGTCATAGTATCAGAAGTATTGTTAGTGAAAGTAACTTCTGTACGGGCAGCAGTATAGAAACCAAGATCATATCCAATAAGTCCGAAAATCTTTTCAGCATCTTTTCTCTGAACTACTGATGGAGCAAAAATTTCATTTGCAAGATAATCTACATTTACTCCAAGAACATCAGCAGCACTCGCCAAAAACTTGCCAAGTACCATACCTGGATCAGCGTCAGCTTCTGGTTTCCATAAATCTGTAAGTTTAGGGACTAAATCTTTGAACTCTGATAACAGAGAGTCATAGTCACGGCTTGTATATGAAACACGGTTTGAATCAGCCATTATGTTCTCCTATATAAATAAAATACCTATATAAATAAAAGGTTTATTGATTAGTTGCATCAGAATTTAATGTTACTTTGGCCTCTTCCTTGAATATAGTTTGAAGGGTTACTGTCAATTCCACACTATTGTAATTCATTGTAGCATTGGCATCCCCCTTGCCAGTAAAAAGTAAACCATCGGCAAATTTAGTCTGTTCAGGATATACACAAGGTTCATGTAACCGTAGTTGATTAACTATCTCATCTTTAATAACGGCACGCTCATTTTCATTGTTGTAGTGCCAGAGATGTTTCTTTAATCCAACCCCAAAATCTGGGTTATTATAAAGTTCCGTAGGATTAGACAAGATTAAAAGCCTAGTTCTATTAGCTACGGATGCCGTATCTTCAATGACGCTAACTTGGTTAGCGGCAATATTAAACATATTTGGAAATGCTAATGATGTTGTTTCTGCCATAAATTAATCTCCTAATCATAATTAGGGTATAACTTGTCTAAAAGTTCTTCAGTAGTATAAGTTTCAATAGGTCTATATATCTGCCCATCGCTATCTTCAGAATCATCTAATCGGTAATTTTCAATTTCATTCATATAGGTTTCTATTGGCTGGGTATTCCAAGATGTATTCTCATATAATACATTTACAGCATATGTTCCTCTTTCATTGGCTACCCTAGATACAATTCTGAAATAGCAAGGATGATCTCTGGATATTCCATATAATTCCCCAGCAAGCCATATATCCTTACCGATATACTGGCGTAAAGAATTTTTCTTTTTTTCTTCCGCACGAGCCGCTTGGAGTTCAGCTACTTTATCCTTGGGGGTATTAGGATGTTTTAATATAATATCCCGTTCCTCGTCTGATAAATACTCATAGTTTAACAATTCTAATAAAATGTCTGCTGGAGTATTAGGATTTTTTGCTAATGCCCCACGAATGTCTAATGAGTAATATCCATCTAAACTTTTATTGGCAACTTTGCGTAAAATATCTACAGGCAGATTACGATTTCGTGCAAGATTCTCTAAGACTAAACCATACTCTCCCTGAATTGCCATATCTGCTATTGCCGATAATAACTCTACAGGTGTATTTTTATTGCGAGCAACACTCCCCACTATGTCTAACTGGTAACGCATTCCAGATGCCTTAAGTAAATCTAAACGGCAATTCAATGGTGTATTAGGATTTTTAAATAACTCCCCGCCAAGTGCTAAATTCTTATAATCAGAATAAGATGTAAATTCTGGGCGTTCTCTTTTTACCATTTCTGCCAAAATTGCAGAAGGAGTATTAGGATTTTTAGCTACGGCAAGTCTAACTTTATAACTTTTATCAGTAGAGAGTTTCTTCAGAGTTTCTATGGGTGTATTAGGATTTTTAGCAAGTTGCTCTCTAATTTTACGATCTTTATCAGAAGCTAATTGAGCAATAGTACCCTCATCATCAGATACAGATTTCGCGAGTTCTTTCCTAGTATCAGGATCCTCATCACTTATAGGTAGAATTGCTGACCGAATATATACTTTCATAGTAACTCCTATAATTTATTTATCTAAATTATAAAAGGTTATATATAGGTTAAATATTAGTAGTTCCTGCGTTATATGAACCGCCAGTTAGACCTATTACTAAAAAATTTGAGGAAGTAGAATCTAAACTGACCAGAGCTGCAACTTCCCCATCAGACGGCTCATGTGGCAATATCAAAGATGGATACCATGGCAAATTCTGGTCCTCTGTATAATTTCGGATTCTCTTGCCCTGATAATCTGCTTTCTGATATGCCCCATGCACATTAGGAATACGAACCTGTACTTGCATAGTTCCATCCCCAGCATACTTAAAGTCTTTTACATAACCATATACAACCATTAGTA
>OCTW011576241.1_pt1 | contig 19112 bp, 13 predicted proteins | sample 1539671 | NCBI WGS metagenome assembly OCTW01 (sample SAMN02144230, study PRJEB22623) | gut metagenome | biome: sheep rumen | host: Ovis aries | place: New Zealand
TCCATCTTCAATTTCAGCACCACAGTTATAACAGAACTTCATATTATCCCCTTTTATCATTCAGCATTCACGTATCATGATATATTTTAGTATTTTATTTTCCAATCAGCTTATCATACAATTCATGCATTGCAGAATCACTAGTGATACCATCAATGATCAGCTCATCATCAGACAGTACATATGTCACTTCCCAGTCATAAACCATCTTATCGTCGACATAGACTGAAAGGTGCATTCCGCTGTGGAATCCGCCTGCTGCAGAAGCCTTCGCCCTGCCTTCATCATTTAAGAAGACATCCAGCATGAATTCCGTATACGATGCATCTGACATGAAGTCAATATGTTCGATACAGGTCTGATCCAGAAGCGAATTTCCACTGTCATCCCTGATTGAAACCTGCGCTTTAACCTCGTCCTTGTTATCAGGTTTTCCCGAACCATTATCGTTCTTTGTAACCCATTCGGTCGATACGAAATACATTCCTCCCTTGCCATCCTGCTTAAAATGTGCTATCCAGTCATCTCCGCCATAATCATTTGAGTAATAGTTGAAATATACATTTATGTCAGCATCCTTAGTATCCTGTCCTCCCGGATTCTTGGTTATTCTGTCGATTCCGCAGAATTCCACATTATCCATGATCGGACAGTACAGCATTCCATCGTAAATACGTCCACAAATATTAAGCGTCTTAGGCGAATCTCCCTCCGTCATCTTCGCAACAAGCTGCTCAAATCTGTTTTTCATCTCATCAACACTCAGATCATCCTTAGCAAAGAGGTTATACATCCTGCATACATCATCAAAGCTGTATATATTAAACTCATAACCATAAAACTCTTCAAGAGCCACCTGACTCACACGTATATTCTGAGCCCCATAGCACAGAGAAATATATACACTCCACAGAAGATCATCGTCACTGATACCATTTCTGCCCGGGTGCCCACCATTATCATTGTAGCCACCGATACTTCTTAATACGTATCCTATGAGGTAACTGTCCTTGATCTCATATTCTGATTCATCACCAGTTTTACCGCTTTCTGTAGCACTCTCGGTTGCTTCCGTTGTCTTTTCAGTAGTCTTTTCAGTATTTTTTTCGATTGATTCTGTAGTTTTCTGATCTGATTCGTCATCTCTGCTGTATACTTTTCCACTGTCTACATCATCATCAGAAACCTTAACTTCACCATCAAGCATTTTTTCGAGGATTCTTTCACATTCATCACGATCATCAAAACCTTCAATAACAACGCTTCCACCTGTGATTTCATCCATAACAACAGGCGCCGTTATTAGCTCGTCGCCAACGTAAACCATCATTTGTTTACCGATGTTTTCAGCTGTTGCTTCAGCGAATTTCTGCTTTCCTTCAGGATTAAATATAACCTGAATTGCATACTGATTCCTTCCAGTTTCATCCTGTATAATAGTTGAATTAATACTCTGTATATCATCTGCGGTGATGATTATATTTCCTCTTTCGTCCTCAATCCTTACATCTCCAAACCTTGCTACAAGAACAGTTCCTTCATCTTTCTTATCATCTTTTTTATCCTTCTTATTCTTTAAAATAAAAAACGTAGCAGTACCTGCCGCAAGGATAAATATGCTTATGATGATCCAAAGCAGAGCTTTATTGCCTTTCTTTTTATCTTTAGATGATTTATTATCCTTAATCGCTGGCTGCTGTACAATACTATCCATCGCTGAGTTATCATAATTCTGCGGTATCTGTCCCACATCCATCATATATTGATTGTTATATGCAGGATTGTTGTCATAGCTCATCTGTTGTTGCGGCAACTGTCCTGCCCCCATCATATATTGATTGTTATATGCCGGATTCCCGTTATAGTTCATCTGATTCTGTGGTATATTATGCGGGATATTCTGTGACACATTCTGCGGCATATCATAATCAAACTGATTCTGACCATAACTTGCCTGACTATTATCAATCACACCATCATTATTCTCATTTTCGAACGTAAGCTTAGCTCCGCATTCAAGGCAGAACTTGTCACCTTCACTAACCTGATTTCCACAGTTATAACAAAACTTCATCGAAGCAAATCTCCTTCTCATATAATTACAATGTCAAAACAATATATAATATCTATTAATCCATTTGAAATTTTATCATAAAACAAAGCAGTAAATAATAGTGGCAAGATGCTTCTTTTATATGAAACAGCATTGCCACCACCGATATTAAATGCAACAATTTCAAGCATTTTCTTCCAATATATGCAACAAATTCAAGGCATTTGCCTGAATTTGAATCACTTGAAAAAAAGCCCTGCCCATCGCTGAGCAGGACCTTTTCCTTATTCGTAATTAACAACTATTAAATCAGGCCACGATAGGCGTAAATATAATTAATTCAAGCGCCACAGGTATAATTAATTAGTTGTATATGCTGTGATATGGTTTATTTCACAACCTTACCACCCTTGATAGTATATGTTTTACCGTCAAATGTAACCGTTCCGTTATAGCTGAAATCAACCTTACCGCCCTTACAGTACCATGAACCATTTTCGTTGGTTCCGATGCCTGTGAAGCTGAAATCAACCTGGCCGTTCTTGCAGTACCACCAGCCATTGCTGTTCTTTGCAACGCCTGTGAAAGTGAAATCAACCTTACCGCCTTTACACTTGAACCAGCCGTTTTCATTCTTCTCAACTGTATTGCAGTTGAAGTCAACCTTACCCTTAACGATACGCCACCAGCCGTTAGAGTTCTTAGCGATTCCGGTGTAATCAAAATCAACCTTACCATTTTTGATCACCCACCAGCCGTTAGAATTCTTCTCAACTGAGTTAACAAACTGAACCTTGCCACCGCTTATGAACCACCAGCCGCTCTGACCGTTAACAGTTCCACTAAGGACATCCTTCTTGGAAGTATCAACCTTACCACTAACAACGTAGTACCAGTCATTTCCGTATTTGGCAAAGCCTGTGTATGAGGTATCCTGAACACCATTCTTCGCATAATACAGAGCATCGTTGTATTTCTGAATGCCTGTAACTGACTTATCAAATACATAGACAGACTCAGTCTTTGCAGCCGTATAAGACTTGCCGTTTAAACTTACCTTTGCTGTATATGTTTTCGTTCCGGCAGCACTTACGGTAGCGTTCTTAGTAACCTTGTTCGTAATCGAAGCTTTAACGGTCTTTGTATGACTGCTGTAGCTCTTACAGGTAAATGTAGCCGTAGCCGAAGTAAAACCATTCCATTTCCATACCGGATTACCGTAGTTATGCTCACCGGCAGGAATCTTCTCGGTTTTCTTATCAGTATACTTCTTGCCATTATAGGTTACAGTTGCAGTATAGGTTTTAACACCGTCCGTATCGCAGGAAGCCTCTTTTGTAACCTTGCTTGTAACTGTTGCCTTAACTGATGCATTAAATCCACTGTACGTATCACAGGTAAAATATGCTACAGCCCCTGTAGTACCATTCCAGAACCACTCAGCCTTAACATTACCGATAACAAAGGTCTTGGTACCGCTGACAGTATAGTTACCACCCTTAACATCTGTTATCTTAACAGTTGCCTTTCCGGCATCCTTATTATTTGAATAGCTTACCTTATATTCACTTGAAGGTATAACCTTGCTTCCGTCCTTCACAACAACTGATGGTTTTTTAACCTTGCCATCATAGATATAGAATTCATTATCAAGGACTATTGTAGGTTTACTTACAACCTTAGGAGCTATTGTAACCTTGACATATTTTATATCAACCGTATCATAATAACTCTCATCGCCTTTAACTCTGTAGTATACCCAGTAAGTTCCTATCTCATTTGCACAAGGTATTTCCGGATCCCATGAATCATTTAAGGTTTCGTAAAAATCCATTTCATCCATTTTTTCATCTGACGGACCATATACCATGTAGATCATATTTCCGCCATTTGATTCACCGGCTGTGATAAGCGCCTGATTTTTTCCGGTATATTCCAGATTTTTATTAGCTACAGGTGCCTTTGTTATCTTTGGAGTCTTCTTTTCACTTGTTCTGACGGCGATTGGTTCAGACCAGTCACTATATCCATTACAATAATATGGCATCTTAGCTTCTGAAAATGAACGAACCCTGAAATAATACTTGGTATCAGCTTCAAGCGGTTCTTCTACCGTAATCTCATTTTCATCACCCTCACAACCATAATATTCGACAACCTCACCATCCGCCCAGCAGTCAAAATGATCATTTATGCAAACCTGATATTCATATCCATAAACACCTGCAACTTTATCCCACGAAGCTGTAAAAGTACTGCTGGTTACATCTGAACATGTGATATTTTCAGGCACAGGAACCACTGCTTTAATACCAATTTCCTTTGTGTTTATATTTCCGGTATATTTGTTTTTTACCCGAATCTTGAACTTGTAAAAGCCGAACTTTGACGGTGTAAAACTGAATCTGTTATTCTCTAAGGTGTACGAAAGCTTCTTCGGTTCCGTACTTATCACCTTATACTCAAAATCATCAAGATCTCCTTTTTCAAATGCAGAGATATCAATAACCACATTTTCTCCGACATTTACATTCTGCGCAGGAATAGGATCTATCTCAATACTGTCACTGTTTGATTCATCTATATCTCCGACATAACCAAGCTCAACGCTCCTAAGAACATCAATATTCTTGCAGGTCGGATTAAATCCATACATATACCAATCTAAACTGACATATCTTCCAAATGCCCAGCCTTCGTATGCATCAAGATATCCGTCTCCGTCACCCTTAAGCATAATGTCGCCCCAGCCATTCTTACCTGACCAGTAGAAAGACGCAAGGAAAACACCGCCCATAAGTTTATTCGGATCATCTTCCTCATCGTCATCAATAACCGTCATTTCATTCCAATCAGGGAAAAACCAGTCATCTGTATTATAAAGACCACCATCAAAAGATGACTCATAATACTGAGCAGCCGTAACCCAGCCAATCTCTTTTGAGGATATAGGATTCGTTCCTCTCTCGGTCACTCCACTTGGTTTCTGTGACTTTTCATCCATTATGGCGCTGACGCGATCTGCAAGATCAAAGGAAATTGACTCTGATGCAGAAGCATCATCACTCGCACCGTCCTTATCCCTTTTGTTGTTATCATCGGTCTTGTCACTGTCTGTTTTATAAAGTCCTGCCGAATGACATGCATCAACAATGATTATTACCTTAACGCCCTTCTCAAAATACATCAGATCTTCTGCAAGTTCATAATCATTGTAATCGGCATCGTAAGAACAAACACCGGTATCAACTGTGTAGTTTACGTTGTAATCCACCTTACTGTATCCGTGACTGGACCATTGCATGACAAATACATCTCCGCTCTTGGCTTTTGATGCATAATCTCTTATAGTGTTTCTGACCTGCTTTTTAGTCGCCTCGGAATTGATAAGAAGCGTAACATTATCCTCTTCCCAGCCTCCGCGTTCCTTCAGGAAATTTGACATATACGTCGCATCATTAACGCATCCTTTCAGATAATTATCTTTCGGTATGTACTTTGTATTATACTCGTTTACGCCAACGCAAAGAGCATACTTTTGAGATATCCACTTTTGTCCCGTTTCCTCCTTTGCCATGATGCTTGACGGTAATAGCATTACGATCATACAGGCACACAGCACAATTGATAAAAAACGTTTTTTCTTCATACCCTTCTCCTTCCCTTTATAATCTATCACAGTCAGTGATTTTTTATAACTTTTGCGCAGATTATTTATGATAAGGTTCATGATTAATAATACGATAGCTTCTGTAAATCTGCTCAAGCAGTATCACCCTCATCAACTGATGCGGAAAAGTCATCCTGCCAAAGGACAGCTTCATATCCGCTCTTCCGAGCACCTCAGGCGATAACCCCAGCGAACCTCCGATAACAAACTGGATATGACTTACGCCCCCGATTCCAAGAGAATCAATCTTCTCGGCAAGCTCAGTGCTCGACAGATTCTTTCCATCAATAACAAGTGCGATCACAAAAGCATTATCTTTAATGGATGCCAGTAATCGTTCACCCTCTTTTTTCTTTATCCCTTCCTCGACCACCTCCGAAGCATTGTCCGGTGTTTTCTCATCCGCAACCTCAATGATACTGAGATTTGCGTATCTTGAAAGTCTCTTACTGTATTCATTTATCATCTCGCGGAAAGACGCTTCCTTCACCTTCCCGACGCAGCAAATATCTATTTTCATAATGTACAATAAAACAACATAATAATCTGCAATAACAAAGCGTATCACCTCAGTAAAACGCCCAACAACAATTCAATCATTGAATCAGACAATCTGCACTAACCCTAATCTACCGCTTCAAACATTCCACACTAAAGTATCATTCATCAAGCAGCTGCTTTATTTCAGATATAACGTTAAATTTTCTCGTGATGCCATAATCCTCAGCATCCTTCCTGATCTCGTGCTTGTTATATCCACCGGTATTTAACAGAATTGCATCCATTCCGCAGGAATCAGCGACCTTGATATCCGATCTGATTTCATTACCGATCATTACAGACTCTGTAACATCTATCTTCTCTGTTTCGATCAGGCACTGCATAAACATCGGATCCGGCTTCATCACGCCGTAGTCAGAAGAGATAAATATCTTATCCATATGCTTATCCAGTTCCAGAAGCTTTATTTCCGGTCTTGTAAATATAGCCTGCGCATTTGACAGCATATATACCTTACAGCCCTTTTCACGAAGCTTATCGAGTGTTTCAAGAGTATTTGGGAAAAGCTCAATATATTTACGTGAAAGCGCCCTGAAGGCATTAGCCATAAACTCAGCCCAGACAGCCTCATTCTCCGGAATACGTGCATCCGGATACTCCTTCAGCAGCCTTATGAAAACCTTCTCCAGCTTGATCTCGGGATACTTACAGCCGATCTTATCTTTTAGGATCTTTCTCTCTTCCCTGTCCATATAGAAGAATATCTTCTTCAGCTTCTTCGGCTTATAATATGCCCCGTAGCAGGCATAAAGCTTAGCCATCTTCTTCCAGAGCTTCATCTCCTGCTCGTCTGTCTCTATATCCGCAAGAGTTCCATATAGATCGAAAATATAATTCTTATATTTCATAATAAAATCAGTCCTCACAATCATTCCGTATGCATATCTGCCAATCATTACGTATACATAACTGCAACATAATTATCGATCTGTCATACGATAAATATGTATAACATAATCCATATCATTAACTATATACATGTCAGAGCCTCTCCATAAAATACATCCTTGATGCATAGTCGCTGAAGAGTCTCATACCATCATCATATCCTGTTCCGGCGTATGATGGCGTAAGTCCGGCTCCGACATACATAAGTTCACTTCCGGAAAGCTCTGTATCCTCAACCTCTCCCGAAAGATGCATGAATTTCGACAGAGTATTGTGGATGAAACCATCCTGTTTAACATGAATTGGCGTTGCTGTATTTATCAGGTCACCAAATTCCTTGATGTTATGATCTTTCTTGATGTTGTAGAAATGATATCTTCCCTCTTCATCAAGTCCGGATGCCTTAAACCTTAGGTTGGCAGAATTCGGTATCGCGTATTTTCTTACAAGGACGCCAATCGCCTCACTCTTATCCTGTGCCACAACTGTAAAGCTCTGTACATTCTCGTTACCGCTTCCTGTATAAAAGCCTGTAATTCCGGACATTACAGTTCCCTGCTGCAGTGCTTCCGGCTCTGCCCTGTAGAAATCACCAAACTGAAGAGTCCTGCGCCATTTTTTATATAGTTCAACCTGCTCCTTGATACTGTTTATGTCATCCTTACTGAAATCACAGAGATTCGACTCATAACCAAGAATACCAAGAGAGGCCACATTAAAACGCGTAGCTATCGGTGTAACACGAAGAGTCTGATGATTCGGAACGCCGGAAACATGCGACGAAACCGTATTCATCGGATAGCCGTAGCTGTAGCCCTTCTCTATATCCAGCCTGCACATTGCGTCAGTGTTATCGCTCGCCCATATCTGTGGGAAGAAGCATAGCATTCCCAGATCAAAGCGGTTGCCGCCCGATGCACAGCCCTCAAATAAAATATCCGGGAAGTCCTTCATCAGCCTTCCGAGAAGCGTATATAGACCAAGCATATATCTGTGGGAAACCTCACCCTGCCTGTCAGCCGGAAGACTCTGTGAGAAGACCTCCGAGAAGATTCGGTTCATATCCCATTTAACATATTCGATTATTCCATCCCTGTTGCCTGTTCTATGCGAATCGCTAAGCTTATCAGTTCCGGTTATATTTCGCCCTGCAGAGAAAACTCTCTTCATCTCTCCGTAGATATAGTCAACCACAACAGGATTTGCCAGATCCAGCACCCTCTGGTTTCTGCCCTCTGAATGCGGTTTACCCGGAACCTCCATCGTGTACTCCGGATGATTCCTGTAAAGCTCCGAATCAACGTTCACCATCTCCGGTTCAACCCAGATTCCAAACTTCATGCCGAGCTTATTTATCTTCTCAGCCAGCCCCGCAATACCATGAGGAAGCTTCTTCCTGTTTTCGGTCCAGTCTCCGAGAGAATGCTTGTCATCATTTCTCTCACCAAACCAGCCGTCATCCATAACAAAAAGCTCCATGCCGCAGTCTCTTCCGACCTTGGCAAGCTTCATGAGCTTTGATTCATTTATATCAAAATACGCAGCTTCCCAGCTGTTTAAGAGTATCGGTCTCTCTTTATCTCTCCACGTTCCTCTCACAATATGCTTCTTTACAAAATGATGCATATTCCGGCTGAGTCCATTATAGCCGTCCGTTGAAAAGCTCATGACGGCTTCAGGAGAAAGCAGTGTCTCTCCCGGCTTTAACACGAAAGAAAAATGCTCCGGATTTATTCCGCTCACAAATCTGGTCTTGCTATAATCACTCGTTTCAAATGCACTGTAATGATCACCGCTGTAAACAAGATTAAAGCCATAAACCTCTCCATAGTTTTCAGAGGTATTCATCGCAGATGCCATCACGAACGGATTACATCTGCTTCCGCTGCTGCCCTGCTTTGCTTCAAAAACTATCTTTCCACCGGTGAGCAGATTGTCGCATCGGTTCATCTCATGAGCCCAGGAACCGCGAAATCCCGTGACCTTAAGCGCTGTCGTCGGAAGCTCGATACAGTTCGAAAGAAGCCTTTCAACTGCTATCTCATTATCGGCCGTATTAACCACCCTTACGCTTCTTGTAATAATATCCTCTTCCGGATAAACAAAGTAATGCAGCTCCAGTGTCTCTCCATAGGTCTTGTCCTTCAGGATCACAACCAGATGCTCGTATTTGCCCGAATCATCATAAGAATGAGGAAGCGGCGAACTGCTTATTGCTTCGCCCAGTCTTTCAAAAACCTCACTTGTAACATAAGTAAAGTCAGACGTCACGCTTCCGTTACCATGCTTTATAGTAACGGCCGGTTCTCTCACATCGCCCCGACCATTCACGCTGTATTCGCTGCTAATTGCCTCAGGAGCAAGCTTCGGATGTTCAGCGCTGTAGGATGTCGCATTGCCCGGCGCAAAACCGAACTTCTCTCTAATTGCGTCGATTTTCACCGATCCATCGGACGCACCGATCCTCTTTCCGTAATACACATGCTCCGGAAGTCCCGCGTCGTTAATGAAGAAAATATATGAAGTTTTCTCTGTACGAAGATGAAATATATTGTTTTTGTTGTTAATCATTATTCTTTATACCTTATATATGCTAAAACTTCATAGTTGGTACAACATTTATTACAAAATGTATATTGGATGAGCACATAGCATGCGCTCATCCATTTAATAATTTTCTAAATAATCACGCCCTATGAATCTCATTCGATATCTCTTCCAGCTTCTCATCCGTAAGCTTATACTTAGCTCTGAAGACGATCAGCGCGATGATAAGTACGAAGATCGGAGTCATAGTCATAACCATTCTGAGTCCGGTAACAGCGCTCGAATCAATCTTCTCAACAACATTATTCTTCAGATCCTCTATCTTATCGATAAGGCTCTGGAAGGTCATCTCCGAATCACTGTTCTCCTGGATATTAAATACAGTCAAACAGATTGAAGCAACAAGTGCAGCTATACCTGATGCAAGCTTGACTACAAAGGTCTGCATTGAGAAGATGACCGATTCATCTCTTCTCTTATTCTTCCACTCACCGTAATCAACCGTATTTGCAAGGAAGATAGTAACGATAACGTTAAGTATACCTACTGCACCCATGATGAAGAAGCCCGGTACGAAGAAAGGAAATACATTCTTGGTTCCCGAAAGCGCCATAGCCAGCAGGATGATATATCCGCCGATAGCCGAGAAAACGCAGATATAGAATATCTTAAGCGTATTGAAGGCTTTTCTGAGCAGTGGGAAGAAGGCCATCATCGCGATGATCTGGATACCGCCTGCAAATGTATTGAAAAGTGTATAATTGCCCTGCCAGTTAGAGCCGGCAAGATCGTATTTGAAGAAATAAATGAGAAGGTTCGACGTGATGTAGGTAGCCGTATTTACAAGGACGATAGTCAGAACTATAGTCATTGCCTGATCATTCTGAACGAGTGCTTTGAACATCTGACCAACAGATGCAGTCTCCATATCAACTGACGACTTCTCCTTGATGCATACACAGGTTACGATGATAAATATTACAAAGAGTATGCCTACAACCATTGAGAAGTATTTAAAACCAATTCTCTCAACCTCGATATTTGAACTCATTGTGAGTTCTCCTGTAAGCATTCCGCTTTCTGTTATCTTGTCATAAGCCTCCTTATCAACATAGAAAGCAACTGCGACATTGACGTCATCAACTGAATCGGCTACGTATTCGATCTTGGAGGTCTTGGCTTCTACGCCATTAAGTATAAGATCCACGTCCGAATTTTCGTCTGTGAAAACAACCTCGTCCTTAAAAACCTTCTCAGTACCCTTAAGAGTTACCTTGAGATCATTAAAACCGTTTAAATACAGAGTCATAGTCGAGGTCGGATTGCTGTCATCATCCAGCTGTATGACATATGCGGTAAAGTTTGTGGTCTCCGAAACAAAATCTCTCGTGATATTATCCTTGCTCTTACCTGTCATAGCCGTACCGATCGCTGAAACAGCCATAACCGTAATGATGGTAACGAGTGCGGAACCAACGCCTGCGCAGGAACGTGCAAGTGCAGAAAGTCCTTCTCTCTCCTTACCACCCTTGGTAAAGGCCGGTATCATTGACCAGTAAGGGATATCCATCATCGTATAGGTTACGCCCCAGAGGATGTAGGTAACCGCTGCATAAGCAACAAGTCCCTTACCATCGAGTGACGGAGGCGCTGAAAACATAAGGATGAGGATAACAGCATTTGTTATGGTTCCGATAAGGAGCCATGGTCTGAATTTACCCCATTTGGTCTTGGTCTTGGCAACAATGATGCCCATGATAGGATCATTAAATGCATCAAAAATACGTGCAACAAGCAGTATCACGCCCATTGCAATGGCACTTACGCCGAGTATATCCTGGAAATAATAGAGTACATAGCTTGCCGAAAGCATATATACCATATCCTTACCTACGGCGCCGAGACCGTATGCAGCTTTCTCTTTGAATTTTAATTCCATTTGCAGACCTCCAATCTATTTTCAAAAAATATGTAATTCCAAATCCGACCGGTCTCTAAATGACCGGTCGAACTTTTCTTTTTATCTAAAACTATCTGTTTTTCATAACCGAGAAGTCCAGCTTCACTTCACCTTCGTAGCCCTCAGGCATCTTGATGAAGAGGCAGCCTCTGCCCTCTTCTCCGGTTGTTCTGACGTAGGTTCCGCCCATACCGCCTGCTATATATGCAGCCTTAGGTCCTACCACTTCGATTGGTCCGAGAACCGTCATAGGCAGCGGTGTGTTGAAGAATGGCACAACGTTTCCGTTCTGATCACATATTCTGATCCTTATTGCTGCCATGTCATAGGTGTTTTCCTCAACAAGATCAACATGATCCGCAAACGCCTCAATATGAAGCTCGCCGACAGTTGTCTTGATAAGAGTTTTTACAACCTTGCCGTTTGAGATTGCTTCAAACTTAAATACAGCTCCCTCGCCACCCCAGTTGCCGACATATTTGCCGTAAAGTGTGTAAGCGTCCTCGTATTTCATATGATAGAAGGCCATAACCTTGGCCATCTTGGCCTTAAGATTCACCGGAATATCGACCATTCCGAAGCGTCCGATATAGTTAAGGAGCTCCTTGACATCCTCTGCCTGCTTCTTGGTGAAGCCTTCATTCTCGCAGAGCTGATTGCCTACATAATCATCGATCAGTATCGGTGTAACCTTCATGAACTGATAAGGAGAATCCTTGTGGGTATACTCCTTGATAAATACATCATTCTTATACATCTTTACGCTGTCAGCATTGGTAAAGATATATACATTGCCGCGGTTTCCTGCAGGATGCTCGCCGATATCCATTGAAGAACCAACCTCAAGCACAGGTGTCTTCTTCTGGTGCATTGCATATACAGCCGCTGCAAGCTTAGGATTTCTGAACATATCCATTACGCCGTGATAGCAGATCCTGTCACCGCTGCCGAAATCCTTGTGAGTATTATAATCAAACATACACCAGCCAAAGCTTCCGGAGATGTCGGAGTACTCGCTGACTGCCTCGAGAACATTTGCATGTCTCATCGCATGCTCGAGACGTATTTCCTCATTATCGAAGCTCTTGGTCGGATACATATGTCCGTTGTATTCGGTAACAAGATATGGCTTATCATTGTCTGAAGTAACTGCGCTCTTCTTCTCAACGCCCTGATTGGTTCCGATATGACTGAAATCGTTATAGGTATAAACATCCTCGAAGAGATGGCTCTTCTTGAAGTTTCTAACGCCGCCGGTAGGACGTGTCGGATCAAGCAGATGAGCGGTCTCGTTGGTCTTCTGATAGAACTCGTCATCATCTACCGACTCATTGATACGAACGCCCCAGATGATTATTGACGGATGGTTTCTATACTGAGTAACCATCTCCTTCAGATTCTCAACAGCCTGAGCCTTCCATTCATCATCGCCGATATGCTGCCAGCCCGGCATCTCTGTGAAGACAAGTAGTCCAAGCTCGTCACATCTGTCTATGAAATAGTGAGACTGAGGATAATGCGAGGTTCTGACTGCATTTACACCCAGCTCATATTTCAGGATATCCGCATCATTTACCTGAAGGCTCTTCGTTGCCGCATATCCAACGTATGGATAACACTGATGATGATTCAGACCTCTGATCTTCAGCTTACGTCCGTTCAGGAAATATCCTTCCTTCCTGAATTCAGACCTTCTGAAACCGATGCGGGTCTTATATTCATCGATCACATTTTCACCGTCATATATATTAACAATAAAGGTGTACAGCTTCGGGAAGGTTACATCCCAGAGTCTGATATCATAGGCGTTAACCTTGAGAGAAAGTGTCTCTGAAGCCACCCCTGATGTCTTCAGGTATTCAGCGGTCTCACCGAGAGTAAGACCGTATTCGTCATCATAAACCTTAGCAGATATTACGTACTTCGGATCCGGATTCTTAACCTTGATATCTGCCTCAACATAGGCCTCTGTATTGTAGGTTCTGAGGCGTATATTCATCTTCGCAGCACTTCTGATCTCACCCGGAAGCACAGTATCAGCCGGGATAGTCGGTCTTGCAAATACATCATCGATGCAGGTCTTCTCCTTCACATCAAGATAAACATCCCTGTAAATACCGCCGTAGGTCATATAGTCAATAACGTATCCGAAAGGAGGAACGTTGACATCCTCCATACTGTTAACCTTAACAACAAGCACATTCTTCCAGCCCAGCATAAGGTGATCTGTAATATCAACCGTAAAGCTCGTATAACCGCATTTATGCTCAGCAATCAGTTCACCATTCAAATAAACCTCTGCGACATGTGCAATACCCTCGAAGGTAAGAAGTATGGTCTTGTCCTTCCAGAAGTTTGATGCATCTATAAATCTTCTGTAACCGCTTACCATCTGGTAAGATTTCTCACTGAAATAATTAAAAGGAGTCTCCTTTACCGTATGAGGTATCCTTACCTCCTTCATGGGAACATTACAGCTGCTGAAATTCAGTTCCTCTCTGAATTCTTCGGTAAAACCCCATCCGTCATTAAGATAAATTCTTGCCACTTTATTCTCCTCCTCTTCTATGATCATGTTGTTATAAATCAGTTTTGTTCGGCCGTCTTTGTCCCGTGATAAGTAAAGCTCAGCATAGTCATATCATCAAACTGCGGCTCGTCTCCAAAGTATGCCGTAACCGAAGCTCTGACGATACGTATCAGTTGTTCATCACTCTTATACCTGTTTTTGTTAAGAACCTCGAGAAGTCTCTCCTTCTCGTATCTCTCTCCATCGATTTTCTTGGCATCAAGAACACCATCTGTATAAAGGAATATCCTGTCGCCGTCCTTCAGATCAAAGCTGTATCCCGGGAACTTTGCCTCAGGCATAAATGCAACCGGCATACCATGTATATCTTTTTCAATTTTATATCCATCCGACGAATTCATTATTGCCGGATAATCGTGTCCTGCATTACAGCATTCGATGTGACCGGTCTCAAGATCGATTATACCGAGCCATACCGTAACAAAAAGCCCGGCATCATTCTTCTCGTTGATCCTTCTGTCAGCGTATTCGATTATCTCCGAAGGCGTACCGCCCAGCTGCGCACGAGTTTTGATTATGATCTTAGATATGGTCATAAACAGTGCAGCACCTATGCCCTTATCCGAAACATCCGCCATAAGTATAGCCAGATGCTTATCATCCACCATAAAGAAATCGTAGAAATCTCCACCGACCTCCTTAGCCGGAACCGTCATTGCGAAGATATCAAAATCCTTCCTGTCAGGGAACGCCGGAAAAATATTTGGCAAAAGGTTCATCTGAATCTGCGAAGCAATACCAAGTTCATGTCTGGTAACAGCCATCCTCTTCTCTCTTTCTGCTACAAGGACACCATAGTTAAGTATAATAGCCAGAAGTAAAGATGCCGGCTTAAGTGATATACCGAATTTAAATCTGGTTACAATCTCGGCGAGTATCGGAAGTAAATATAAGGAGCCTGATACTATCTTTGCTTTATTCGGAACCTTTGATTTAAACAGGCAGTATATATATGCCGGAATGATCACGATATAAAGCGTCCACTTCAGATCATAAAGACTTGTTCTTGCATATGTTCCGTTCGAATCTACCGTAAAGAAGATTGGAAAGAAAATATCAAGTATATTCATGATAGAATATATATAAAAGCCTATGATAAAAGCCATATTGGTAAGATCAATGAACTTGTTTTTAACACCAAGAGTTTTCTGTATATACATCCAGAAAAGAAGGCTGAGCGCATGATAAGACACATGAAGAAGTGAATTGACCACACAGTTAATAAAACGATAATCCGGAAGATCCTGTACCAGCCATGCCATCTCATCAAAAAACAGTGTCAGAGCGCATACAAGGAGCTGCGGAATAAAAACAGCTATATGGTCCTCAACCGATTCAACGCTCTGAATACAGCTGAAGAAAACAACTGCACATATCGCTATTCCAAGTATTTCAATTCCGGTACTTAATGTCCAGGATGGATCCATATCCTTGAATCCACGAATAAACTGGAACATAAGCCCTGCGAAGGCCAGAAAGTTTATGAAAGAAAAACAGGCATATATAATTTTTTTATTTTTTTGGAAAATTATCTTTTCCATTATCTTCATTATCATTGAATTAACCTCTATATGTAAGAATCAAATATTACAGATGAAGCGTATGCAGCATGGTCTTCAGATCATTCATGAGACTGAAGTGCATCAGTTCATCCAGTTGCCGGTCCATCTTCTCAGGAAGGATGTCTCTGATATAAGCCTCATCGATATCATCAGCATCCTTTAGAAGGCTACCCTCGTCCATGTAGTTCAGGGTGGTTTCCGAAGTGATTCCTGCCGGCATAAGAAATACAGCTCTCGCCTCGCGACTGAAATGCTTCACAAAACGCACTGACTGCGGGCGCGGTCCCACGAAGGACATATCGCCTCTCAGTACGTCAATAAGCTGCGGAAGCTCGTCAAGACGGTATTTTCTCATCATCCGTCCGACGCGCGTGATCCTGTCATCCTCATCTCTCGCAAGGATACTTCCTTCCGATTCAGCGCCTTTCTTCATCGTGCGGAATTTGTGAATTCTGAAAACACGTCCATAGCTTGTCACTCTCTTCTGTCGGAAGAAAACTCCGCCCCTCGAATCAAGCACAATCATTCCCGATATTATCAGCATGACCGGGGACAGAATTAACAGGAGAAATGCCGAAAAAACGATATCAAAACACCTCTTAAAGATAAGAGAAAACCTCTTTCTCCTTATATAGTTATAATACTTTTCCACCTCAGGGATCTGCATCCATTCAGGAAGAGAATCCCAGTCTCTGATACGCATCTTACATGTCCTCGGATCACTTATTTTATTAATGCTTACATAGAATTATTGTACTATAAATGAGGCTCTTTCGCAATGATTTATGAGTTAATCAAACCAGTATCCTTTTGGTCGCCTATATGTTATAATGCAACATATAATTCAACAACTGATATAATGCAAGTGATATAAAGCATCACAAAGGAGGTTTATACGAAATGCCGGAAACAAACACCATAGCCTATAAAATGAAACTCTTCAGAAAGCTTCGCGGAATGACCGCCGAAGAACTGAGTAAGGCATGCGGAATTGATTACAGTCAGATCAGAAGATATGAGGCCGGACAGCGGAACCCGAAGTTCGAACAGCTGCAGAACATCGCTGCTGCTCTCGGAGTCGGTGTAACAGAATTTGTTGATATTAAAATGGATATTGCCGGAGAGATAGTTTCTCTTCTTTCAAAGCTTGATGATCAGGCCTGCATCAAGTGGTCCGGAAGGAAGGACAAGACCGGTGCCTACATCCCTTCATCAATTAAAATCTCTTTTGACGACGATACGATCAATGAAGCTCTCGCTGCATATTTGAAATATAAGGATGATTTAAAAGAGATCTCGACGACCGACTCATCAATACATATCTATGTGGGCGCCGATTCAAGACAGTTCTACGCAACCGACTATATCATCACCGACGACGCAGGTAATCAGTTTACAATTGAGCAGGCTCGCGCCAAAACCATAATAAATGACACAAAGATCAAGAAGCCCGAGGAGTAATTCCCCGGGCTTTTCACATGACACTAAACAAGTTTTTTTATATAATATTTATATTGCCAGGACAAATATTTGCTCCTAATTTTTCTCAAATTTAGGAGATTGTTGTATTAGAAGAATTTTAGGAGAATTAATAATTCTTTGAATAAAATGTACTTTTGCCTTTGCCATGTTTTTCAACATATTCCTCAGAAACAAGTTTTTTCAAAGCAAGTTCAACCGATTTCTCACTTATACTAGGACATATATATACTATATCCTTTTTAGTAAATTTACCAATTCTATTATCTACAGCCACCTTTACAATATCATAAGCACTACTTTTTACGACAACAGAACGCTTTTTACCAGTAGGACTTTCTTCTATAACAGTAGTCTCTCCCAAAAGATCTATTCTGCTTTCAAATTCTCTATAACAACCAAGAATTATCGAAAGCATATATTTTATAAATTCGATTGGATTATCTTCTTCTTCGTGCCATCCTGAAGAAGCATCCTCCAGTGCATCATAATAATTCTTTTTATTCTTTTCTATATGCTTTTCAATACTTATATATTTTCCAACCAGATATCCCGATTTATATAATAGAAGAAGGATTAGCAGCCTACTCATACGACCGTTTCCATCACCAAAGGGATGAATACACAGAAAATCATGAATAAAAACCGGTATAATTAACAACGGATCAACTGATCCATCTTCTATTATTTTATTATAATTTTCGCAAATCGCCTCAATACAAGCTTCTGTTTCATATGGAGGAACCGGAGTAAATCTAATAAACTCAGTGCCATCCTCTCTTGTTTCTTTAAGATAATTCTGAGTTATTTTATATCTGCCACCATTAGCAGTATTTGCATACTGCATTAAATCACGATGTAACTGAAGTATAATACTACTTCTAACTGGAATATATTCATTACTTTCATGAATAGTATTCAGCACATCTCTATAACCTGCTATTTCACGTTCATCTCGATTTCTTGGTGTCGTTTTATCCTTAACAATTTGACCTATTCTTGAACTTGTTGTAACAATCCCCTCAATCCTATTAGAAGATTCAACTGACTGAACCTTTGCAATTTCAATCAATTTTTCCATTTCAACAGGTTTTTGACGTAAATATAACTCTTGTTTTCCTTTAAACTCATGAATTAATGTCAAATAATTCAAAATCTCATTATCCCAAGAGTATTTTTTATATTTGCAATAATCAAATGATCTCATATATAATTACTCCTAATTATGCCCTTTCTCCTAAATTATATATGATTTTAGGAGAAAATCAAGCATTAGGAGAAAACATTATCCAAATAAACAAATTCAAAATATACAAAAAGATGTCAAAAACTATTATTATATCTATTTCACAGAATTTTTTTTGTTATATCGAATATAAAACGGTTTTTCACAGTTTTTAAAATACATAAAAGACATTTTACACGAGTCTGACATAAGCCTTATTCAGGGCTCATGTAAAGCCCATGATACTCTTGGTTACAACTCGCTTTTCTACTCGATTTATAAATTTCGAACAGAAATAATTTCAATTGCTTTCTGCGTATTTTCATAATTGCAGAATTATGCAGTCAATCTTCTCTTTTGATTTTGCCTTCGTTACCTTGATATTCCCTACAGGATCCGTATCGACTACCACGTTGCCGGCCATCCACCTGAGAACCGGATGCATCAAAAAAGGCATCAGCTAATTTCTTAGTCGATGCCCTTTTTATTTCATTTATACAGTGCTATTCTATGCCCACTTATACCTAACTTTTTCAGAACTATACCGATTGTACTCTAATAGTTTTTCACGTTGAAG
>OCTW011388265.1_pt1 | contig 19111 bp, 20 predicted proteins | sample 1539671 | NCBI WGS metagenome assembly OCTW01 (sample SAMN02144230, study PRJEB22623) | gut metagenome | biome: sheep rumen | host: Ovis aries | place: New Zealand
AAAAGAATATCTCATAATAGAGTGGAAAAGCGGTGACTACCGTTTCGGCGGAAGAGAAAGCAGTTACTATGTTATGGTGAGAAAATAAAAATTATTAAGGCAACACCTCACAACAACTCTCTAAAATTGGTGCAGTAATATTGATTGGTTAGATGTGGAATTTTGTGTTATGGTGAGGGAAATCGGCTTCTATGGCAGCGATATGCCAAAAAACTCTCTCAAATGGATGCTGGTCTCACTGATACTCAGAATGTCATATTGGAGTATGTTGCATGTGGAAAGTGATCTTGAACTCGATTATCCCACCGACATTTTTGGAGAAAAGTGTTTCCGATTTTTCATCGAGGATGACCCATGCGGTAGCTTCGAGACTGGCATAAGTGCATACAATGACAGGGAGGACGATTGTGCGATAGCATTCTGGGACGTGGAGATAAACGGAAGGGCTTTGCACTCCGAAATCAGCGAAACTCGAGTGAAAATGTTAATGATGCTTATGGAGCGGCAACCTCAGACCGAGAGTGAAAAGATCGTTTGCGCAGAGTTAGTCGAGCTTGGCTTCGCTATCAAGGAAGGAGACGAGATAAAACCGAATCTCCCCTGTATAAAGGAGGATGAATGGGATAAACTTATAGGTCTGTTATCAAATCTTCCTGAGGAGATAGTTGACTGTGCTTTGGACAGGACAGATATCATAAGAAAAGTGCTCCGAGAACACACGCCTGCGCATCTGATTAAATATACCGATAAGATGGCGGTACTCTTGTACTACAAAGAGGTTAAGCATATAATGCGTAGCCTTTGCGAAATCGGCTGGCTGCTGCCTATTAAGGACGGTATGATTGGGACAACGGTAATGATTTTAGAAGGATGATATGAGAATGGCAAGTGTGTCACGCGTGACACACTCAAAAAAGTATAGGCTAAAATAGAAGTCTCTGTGTTGAACAGAGGCTTCTTTTATTGATTGCAATTTTTCCATATAATATATTTGAGATCTTTACCGATAACATGGAGTTATATAAGATCTGAATATTAATAACGGAGGATAAAAACATGTCATCTATCACAACTGAACTTCTCGAAAAGGAAATAATTCGTTTGAGAAAAGAAAATGAAAAACTTAAGAATCAACGGGACTTTGTCTGCAAGAACAGAGAAATAATCCAAAAATCTTATGTAGCACTTGAAGATAAGTATAATGATGCTGTGGCTAACGCTACTGAGATCAATATGGGACTTCTTCATGTCAATTCAAACAATGATAGCGACTCCGGAATTTTTGTTACCTATGATTCAATAAACGGTACAGAAATAGAACGACAGGCTGCAGTACTTGTTGAATATAATAAAGAAAGCGGTAGAATACAGGTATTCACTTATGATAGGTATTCGGATGACCCTATAAATACTTACGATATAGATACAGATTTAAGAGAAACGGCAGCTGAATGCAGACGTAGGATAACGGAATGCGAGGCAGTTCTCAATGAGGCTTATAAGGAAGAACATCCGGAAGAAGTGATAACTGTAATGGAAGAAGCTGAAATCAAAGACGAGATAGAACAATGCAATGAATACTGTAAGAGATTTACAAAGCTTACAGGAGAAGAAGCTTAAATAATCAAAAGGAGTACTAATATGAAAATCAATAACGAAAAAATAAAGAAAGCACTATTTAACAGCGGAACATTAGCTGTGGAAGACTTCTGTGGTATGGATCTGTCAGGCTATGATAAAGAATCTATCGATAAGATTATGGATGAGGTGATAGATCAAATGCCTGATGATACACTTGAAGAGTATTACAAAATCTACGTGATCGATGCTGAAAAGGAGTAATATATGGATACATTTCAAAAAAATTGTCCTGTTTGTGGAAGCAAAGAATATGGATACGAATCTTATTCTGAATTTGGATGGGGCAGTGTGGAGCAGCATGGCTACTGCGATAAATGCGGCTATACAATAGAACAGGCTTATTCACCTGTCTACGAATTCTTCAGTGACCTTCGCAGAGGATATAAGGATATGGGCGGAACTTATCACGAAAAGAACGAAGTAAGACATAAAAGAATTCGCAGGAAACATTGGGATAACGCCAAAAGAATTCTTGCGAAAGAACCAAGGATAAACCCTTATATTATGTTTCAATGGTTTTAAGAAAGGAAGAAAATTATGAAATATTTATTTGGATACACTTTTACAGGGATCGATGAGAATCACCCTCTTTCAGGAAGTAAGGTTAATTCAATTATAGCAGAGAATGACAAAGATGCTGTTGATATAATAAGGAAACTGAAAAACAACGGAATGATAAACGAATACGAACTCAAAAAGTTTCCTGCAGCAAAATGCACGATAGATTTCATTTACAAAGAGGAGTCTAATGATCTGCGTTATAGTCACCGGAAGGTAACATCAAATGTCGTGAAAGACTTTTTGAATTCTCAGGAAAACACAAACAATACCACAAACGCTTCCGGGCATATATCCGGAGATGAAGCAGAAAAAATAATGAATAAGATCATCGATTATGTTGCTGACAACGAGAAAAACGAAGAAGCTGCAATAAACAAGCTTATAAAAATAGGATTCACCGGAGAGTCACTCGTTGATTATTTCGGCTTCAATATGATGTCCGTGAGTGAAGTTCTTGAGGAACTGAATAATAAAGAAAACAGTACATCATGAATTATAACGGAGGCGTTAAAATGGCACTTAATGAAGAAATAGCTGATAATTGGTCCATCTATGTAAACTGGATGAGATGTGGAATGAGAGAAGCTGATGATGCTCTGAACGAAAGTAATCGCAGGCTAATAAAGGCATATCAAAAAGAGCATCCAAATGCAAAAGGTTATAAGCTGTGGAAAGGAATTATAGATATTCCTGAACAGGTCTATAATTTTGGAATAGACTTGATTTTCGATGGTACCCCTGAAATAATAAACGAATTAAATAATGAAAACGATGAGTTCAAAAAGCTCAAAATATTTGAAAAGTATGGAGCCATAGGACTCGTTTGGAGCTAAATAAAAGTACGGAGGAAAAAATCTATGAAATATATTTATGTCGAAGTCTGGGAAAGAGAGATAGAAAAGCCTGTAGTGTATAATACTTATGTTGAAGCGAACTGTCAGATGAGAAAAGATTTTCTGGCTGCTATAAGAAATCGAGCAGAGGAGATTCTTTTAGAAAATAAAATTGATCTTACTGAAACGTCCGCTTATGGAGAATTTGAGGATTGTGAGATCACACCATATTCTGCCTGGGCAAACGACTGTGCAAACCATGATAATTGGGATGCTATGATTTTCCCTTATGAGGAAAAGAAACAAGAAGATAATGTATCTCCTCAAATTGCAGGATATATCGTGTTTTACTATAAAAATCACAAGCCTGAATATGTTGAGATGGCTTCTTATAGAGGACTGGATTATTCTCTTACAGCAGATAAAGCTAAAGCAACTGTATTCGAAAATATAAAAGAGGCTGAAGAAGTTCTCGAATATCTCAATAACACATCAAAAAAATGTTTCACTATCGACCCCGTTAAAATATCTTGATCATATACTCCCTCGAATTATTATCGGGGGAGTTTTATTATACTTAAAATTCAGATATAATAACCATGAGTGTATTTTACTGATGATTTGGAGCTCAAAAACATGAAACGGAGGTATATCAAATGGATAAATTTCTAAGCAGCAATTATATAAGCAAAAAATACGATATTGAAGCAGGAAGTACAGTATATGTAGTTCGTGAACATCTGTATTATCTTCCGGGTGATCCTATCCCTCGACAGGAATTTTGCGTTTACGAAGCACGGATAGAATATTTCAGAAAAGGTGGGTACATTGATTTCAAAACAATAATAAAGAAGCCTGCCTTAAAGAATAATGTAGATTTCTTTAAACTTACAGATTTGAACGATAGTTTTGTTTTCTCGGACAGAAGAAGCGCAGCACTATTTGCAAAAGAACTTACAGAAAAATTTGAAGGGAAAAGTTACAGAAAAAATGACCTGCCGATGAGAAGGATATGGGAAGCTTTTCTAGAAGACGATAAGAAAGGGAGAAATAAATGAAAAATCAAAAATGTGATTACTGCAGCGGTGGAGAAGTTCTTATAGGTGAAACGACGGAGATAAAAGTGTTTGTAGATACCGGAAGAACAGGTAAAGCCAGAACGATAAGTGTAGAAAGTATGCCTTGTCCTGAGAAGGTCTTTTGCGGTATGAAAGGAATACCTTCCAGAGGAGTGTTTTTGATCAATTACTGTCCTATGTGTGGACGGAAGCTTTAAGGAACTTAATAGGAAAGGGCTGTTGATGTGCAGCTCTTTTTTTATGGGGGAGGGGAGAGGTAGTCACTGTCATATAATCCAATAAACTGTAAATGTTTGGTAATAATGAACTTAAAATAAAAAATCAATGAAGCTGAAACTGACATATTTTGAAAATCAATGAACTGTTTAATATTTTTAATTGACAAATCTTACAATTCGGTTTATAATATGGATACCGACAATTATTGAATATTACGTCGGGGATACTTAAACATATTTAGGAGGGCTTTAACATGAAAAACACAAGCAAAAAGAACAAGCTGATCTCACTTGTAACAGCACTTGTTACAGCATTCGCACTCGTGGCATTTGTACTGCCGAATTACTCACTGAAAGCTAGTGCTTATGGTAACGCATGGGTATACGCACAGGGTCATGTGCAGGATATCGGTTGGCAAAATGTTGTAGGTGAAGGTAGTTTTTGTGGAACTGTAGGACAAAGCCGGAGACTTGAGAAAATAAATTTATACATTAAGGCAGACGGAAAAAAATACAGAGATAGCTTAGTAAAGATAAGGACACATCAGGCTAACGTTGGTTGGGTTGGATACAGCTCAGCACCTGTCAATACCTGGATTGGCTCAGGTACAACCGGTGAAAGCAGAGCTATAGAAGCAGTTCAGATCCAGCTTACAGGAAGTCTGGCAAAAGATTACATAATAGAGTATCGTGCTCATGTACAGAATATCGGCTGGATGAACTGGGTAAGTGACAACGCTGTTGCAGGAACAACAGGTCAGGGTCTGCGTATGGAAGCAATAGAGTTCAGATTAGTTCCAAGAAGATGATCACTGAGAAAAAGTGATAATACAGAAAGAAGTCTGTGGGCAAAGTTTCCACAGACTTCTTTTTTATTCTAAGGATGCCAGAAGGAAGGATAAATGCAGTAGGTGGATCAAGTGTGTCACGCGTGACACACTTCAAAAATCACATTTAAACTATATATAAAAATTTTTTTGAGGTTTTCTTGAATTTCTTATTTCCTTGTGGTATACTTTAGTCATAGAAGAGAGGAAAACCTCTCAAAGCAGATAACACTTGCTCCCTGCAAAAAAAGGCACCTCTTAGCGCCAAGAGGTTAACATGGCGTGAAAACTCCAGTTATCAATTATCGTAATGCCTTTGCACAGCAAGCAACTTAACATAACGATTCTTCTTGTTTATCTGCGCTATCAGTAGGGTAGGGAACAGCTCCGAGTTTAAGCCTGTGCTCATCAGGAAATCTGCAGAAGCAGATAAGTTCCATTTTCTCCTTTTTATTCTTTCTTTTTTGTTCTTTCGATTTTTAGAAAGAAAGCTTTCAACGAAAAGAGTCTTCATCTTTTTTTAGATGGAGATTCTTTTTTTATCTGACTAAATTTTCTTATAAAATAAAAGTGTCTAAAAAAATACTATATATAATTTTTTATTCGTGCCAGAATCTTATATAATAATAGCAGAGATAACTCAAAATCTAAAAATCAGGAGGAACGATTATGATAAACACAAAAAATTTCAAAACAAAGACCTATCTTAAAAAGGGAAACAATATTGGATCAAACAGAGCTTGGGTAGTAGCAATGGATGTAGGCTACTCAGCTGTAAAGATCATGTCGAAGACGGATATCTGTTCTTTCCCATCTTTTGCGGTAAGAAGAAAGGATAATACTGCTTCAATAGGTGATGCTGCACCTACGGACATTCAGTACAGAGGAGAAGACGGAGTGATCTGGGATGTAGGGGAACTCGCCGTCGGTAAAATATCGCAGTCAGATAGCAGTAATTCGGAGGAAATGCTTTATTCCAGAAACCGTTACACTAATCCGATGTTCCTGGTTATAAGCCGAGTAGGTATTGCACTCGGTCTGCAGGGCTATATGGGGGAAAATGGCGGAGGAAAGAAGAAGCTGGTTCTTCAGACAGGGCTCCCTCCCGCATATGTAAAAAGTGACAGTAAGCCACTGAAGAATATTCTAAAAGGCAAGCATGAATTCTATCTTAAAATAGGAAAGGAAGCATGGAAGAAATACTGCTTTGAGCTGGAAGAAGAAAACATCTGGATAATGCAGCAGCCTTTAGGTTCACTGCTCGGTGCGACCCTTACCGACGAAGGAAAACAGACTCCGGATGGTAAGGAGCTTATGAATAAGAATGTACTTATCTTTGATGGCGGATTTGGAACGCTTGATACATTCGAAATAATTAATCGTACCATCGGTTCAACTCAGACATTCGATCATCTGGGAATGAAGGCAATACTTCACAAGGCAGTCAACGATATCTACAATAAGTATGATGAAGAAATAGCAGTATCAGCAATGCAGAACATCCTGAATACCGGAAAAATCAAGAAGTACGATGCAGAGACCGTTTCCACAAAAACTATAGAAATAGCAGATATTGTGGAGACCTGCAGTTATGATATCTGCATGGAAGCAATAAAAAGCATCCGTACTATATACAATAATCTTATAGAATATGATTATCTGCTTGTAACAGGCGGTACAGGTGACGCGTGGTTCCCAACTGTAAAGGATTATTTTTCAAAAATGGAAGGACTCAATGTTATAGCAGCTAACAGAGCTACTAATATACCTCAGATCTTCTCAAACGTAAGAGGGTACTATCTGTATCGTGTTACTGCGCTTAATTCAAAAAAATCGGCGTGATGAGGAGGAACTAAATAATGTATGTACAAGTAAGACTATATATTCATCAGGATAATGATCTGATGATGATCAATAACGCTCCCGGGTTAAATCTTGACACGATCATCCACGATGCAGTGTGTGCCTTTGTCAGAGACGAGGATTTTGAAATCCCGTCTCTCAGGCTTAAAACTAATAATACAAAGGAATCCGGCAGAGTATGTGTAACATTCGATGAAAGAAAAGATGCTGACGTTATTGCACATCTCAAAACAGTCAGATACGGCTTTATGAATTCTTATCTCAAGCAGATAACAAAGAGATATCTATACAGGGATATGTTCATAAACGCTTTTTGTGCGGAAGAAGGAGAAAACAACAGATCTGTCAAAGGTGTTGTATACCGGAAAAAACGTGACATCATAAATGAAAGTCCAAATGAAACAAATGCACCGAAGAAAAATACAGTATCCGAAATTATAAAAGATATTTCTTCAAAAAAAGGAACGATTCCTGTAAATTCGGTAGTATCAAGAGAGATAATGCCTGATGAAAACATCGGCGACTTTAATGAGGCCGGCAGCAATGATACCGAAGAAATGGTAGACCTGTTAGATAGCCTAGTGGGAGGAATGTAAAAACATGGATAATTTCATAATACCAGCAGAAACACTGGATAAACTGAACGATTTTGCTGATCAGATAATGGATATAGTTGACGGTTCATATCCTTTCTTTATAATCTATGCTACAGAAAACAGGAGTAAGAAAACAAGTTATAAGTATTTTTACTCTATAGCTTCCGAACTTGGCTACAAACTCTGCAGCAATAAAATGAAGGATATTTTTGATCTTCATAATATTCCCCGTGACGGAACACCGTGCTCTTTTAAGGATTTTTCAATGCCTGACGATGAAAGAGAACAGCTGAAAAATATCGTAAACAGCCTTATGTTCTACTGTCAAAATGCTAAGATTCCATGCTTTGTTCAGGTCGCTATAGAAAACAATGTTGAAATGAACAACACAGAATATATTATGGATATTATATCACCTTACAGATTGTTAATAGAACTGTATGATGATAAAATAACAAAGGCTCTGAGATATACACTTGATACGAACATATATCCCTCAAGAATAATGGATCTGGAGACTGATCTGCTGGATATCCATGAGATAGTGAACGACGTTACAAAGCTGGAAAATGATGAGGAAGAAATATATCCTGATCAGATAGACACTGAATCTTCCGAGATTTTTTCAGCACCCGTTTACGATCCAGGAAAGATCGAGCCTGATGCAGTAAGTGATATCATAATGGAAAGTTCTGAGATAATTGAGATCACAAATAAAAAATCTTCGAAAAATCGTTTATCTATTAAGAACGATGCAAACCCTGAATCCTCAGCAGAACAGACAAAGAAGAGAGGCAGAAAGAAGAAGACCGAAACTGTTCCTTCTACGGAAGAACTTAGCGTTACGAAACAAGAAACCAAAGAAGTCCCTGAGGAGATTCCGGTACCAAAAAAGAGGGGAAGGAAAAAGAAATCGGAAACAGTCCTTACTTCGGCTGTTTCGATTGATACAATCATAGAGAACAAGGAAGTACCAGACGAACTTCCTATTCCTAAAAAGAGAGGAAGAAAAAAGAAGTCGGAAATTAGCCCTGTTTCGGATGTGACGAGTAGTGCAATCGTAGAGAACAAGGAAGTCCCCGATGATCTACCTAAACCCAAGAAGAGAGGAAGAAAAAAGAAATCGGAAACAGTTCCTGTTACTGATGTTTCGGACGATACGGGCAAAGAAATCAAGGAAGTTCTTGATGAACTGCCTAAACCCAAAAGAAGGGGAAGGAGAAAGAAGTCAGAAACGGTACTTATACCTGATGTAAAGAGTTATGCAACCCAGGAAAAAGAAGAAGTTCTCGGTGAACTTTCTACACTTAAAAAAAGAGGAAGGAAGAGGAAGACTGAAATGACTAATGTAATAGAAAACCCTAGCACAACAAGTGTATCTAAAGACAACAAGAAAGTAGCGGTTTATTCCGGTCTTGGAGAGATCATCGATCCTATAATGGAAACTGCCGAAAAGAAAGAAACAAGTCGTTCCCAGTTATATAACAAATACAAGGAAATCCTTGAAAAATTTCCTGATGATTTTCTTGATGGAAATTATGACTGAAATCTCAAAAAATAAGTAGGCATAAGAAAAGACCGATTGTAATCTGTCGGTCTTTTCTGTATATTACCGTTCTCGGCTTTTTGAAAATCAAAAAACGTATTTTTATCCATTGTAATTTTCTGTTATAATCGTAATGCCGGTGAACATATCCGATAATGAATTATTATCTGGAGAACTAAGTCCTTGGCGAAGGACAGACCCTTCGTGGAGAGCGAAGAAAAATAATTCCTAATAGAGGAGTTGCTATCGGAAAAGCATTGGCATCTCTTGGTTTTTGAAAAGAAAGTCGGATAGCGCAATCCGGCTTTCTTTTTTTATTTTCAGAAATTTTCTTCTAATATAATAATAGATAAGCTTAAAATACAACTACCTATTGAAAGGAGGGCAAGGCGTATCAGTAACGCCTTTGAATTATGAACAAATCCAAAATACTATCACTAATTCTATCTGTATGTATGTTATCTGCATGCAGCAACGAAACAAAATTTGTCGATAAAGGAAAAAAACGTATTGTCGGAGAAAACGAAAGCATTGTGGAAGTATCAGAAAACCACGATAAAATAGTTTTTAATGATATTCCGGCTATAAAAAACATATCTGAAAACAATTGTGGCCATTATGAAGGATCTTTGACAGTAAAAACAAAAGAAAATGATGTTGACTATGAGGTTAGTCTTGATATAAATGAAGATAAAAACGTAAAACTGGAACTGCATTCCGAAGATAATGAATTTTCTGTCTTGTATTTTAACGATTCAATGGAGTTGTTTATTATCAATCCCTCAGGAATTGATTATTTTACGAGTACAAAGCGAGTAAACTTCAATAATTTTGCCTGCATTAAAAATCACATGCTTCAGTATGCCGTCTATGCAGCCAATAACAACGGCTTTTTCAGCTTTTCCAATGATAACAGGAGCATGATGATAAACTGTAATTCATCCAGTCTTTATTCTGCCATATGTGAAATGTTTGATCAGGTCAATGAAAATTATTCAGAAGTATATAAGCTGACAAAAGAAGATGAGTCGTTTATGTCTTTTGCAAAAAAAATGTTCGGTGGGACCGAGCATGATCTTTCCGAAGGTTTATCAAAAAAAGCCATGAATGATTTTACAGCGTCTTATTGCGTTGTAGCACAGCAGCTTCTTATGACGGAAACTGACAAATACTTCACTTTTACATTAACTGCAGACGCTGAATTGAACCTTGAATACGAAATGAAAGTAGTTAATGATGATTCTCCGTACTATACAATAAAAGGAGAACTCAAAAAAACAAGCACATCTGTGGAAGTGATCGCCAGACCTAAGGATATAGACGATTATAAAGAAAAAAACGACGATTCATCTCAGGTCGATATAAGAATCGATAATGATGATGTTGCTCCCACGGAGGAAGATACAAGTTCCAAAGAATCTGAAAAAAGGGATGATAACAGTTTCTTTGAGAATAAGAGCGACGATTCAGACTGGGCCTCGGACGACTTTTTCAAAAAATAAAAAAATATACTATATATAATTTTTATTCTCCTTCAGTTTCTTATATAATAATAGTAGAAATGATGACAGAAGGGAAGGAATGAAATTGATATACAAAATAGATAAAAATTGTATTCTGTACTATCAGTTTACAAAAGAACTCGAAAGTAATTTTAAATTTGAAGATCGAGTAAAAAAATTATGCAAGATCTTCGATAAAAAGAAATCTGATCTTGTGATTCAAATCGAACGAGAAAAGAAAAAAGCTTCGCTTAATATTACATGGAAAGACGGTTCACCTGTTGATTTTGATTTTTCCGGAATAAATATAAACGACCTGGATATTGCTCCTAGAGAGTTTCATGAAAGCAACATAAATAAATACTTGAATGATAAGGTTACTGAAAATCTGAAAGCACCGTTGAATTATGAATACTTTTTTGTAAACACAAACTTGTTCATAGAAATAGCGACCCTTTCAGATATCCCGCTCTCATTTCGCGTCAAAGGTCTTGAATTACTGAATGATCATGATTCTCTGACTATCTCTTGTGTACGGGATATGGTAGAAAGTCTTGTCGAAGATGTATGTTACGTATATTAAAAGAAAGGAAGATCATCAATGAATAAGAGCGATGTTACAAAGTTCAAAAAATATATTGACACGGATAATAACTTTTTCACAGTGAACAATATCCTGACTGCGGTTATAAATAAGGATGTTGTTTACTGCACTGAAAAAAGGTCATGGATTAGTTATTCTCAAAGTGAACAGGAAGAAATAATTTCCATTATGAAGAAAGTTCTCACCGGCAAAATAGGAAAAGTTCTGACTGAATATGAATTCCCTATATCTCCGGATAAGAAAAATGCTTCTCAGGAACTACTGATGAATATAATGATATCTCAGTTTGAAGACGAAGATTTGAATGAAATATTTATCAATAAGATAAAAGATGGAGTAAAGGCTGATGGTGCGTACACAGTGCTGTCTGTAAACTTTACGATATCTGTATATGATAAAAATGCTGATCATTCAGACGATGTTTCATTTGTTGTAACTGCTTTTTGTCCGATAAAATTAAGGATCGACGGCTTTATTTATAATGATGAATCGAATACAGTCGAAAAGAAAACCTCAACAGACAGGATACTTGAACAGGCCTCTGACGGTTTCATGTTCCCAACATTCACAGACAGACAGGAAGATGTAAACCACGTAATGTATTTTTCAAAAAATGCCGGAAAACCGAATACCGGAATAATAGAAAATGTCCTTGGCTGTAAGTATATAATGAGTTCTGAACAGCAAAAGGTGCATTTCTGGGGAATGGTCGCAAACGTCCTCGGAGAAGAACTCAATTATGATATGATAGTAAACATAAATGAAAAGCTGTCGGATCTTGTCCAGGCTTCAGAAGGCTTGAAGGAAGCGCGTGAAATAGACTGCGCTGACATACAGCATATTCTTGAAAAATGTGATGTACCTAAAGATAAACTCGATGATTTCGGGAAGATATACGATAAAGTTATGTCTTCAAGGCATTCATCATTTATAGCTGCAAATCTCTGCGATGAAAAGGTAAATATCAAATTCGGAAATTCCAGTCTAAAAATTGATTACAAAAAAGCGGCAACCGCTCTCGATGTTCAGATGGTGAATGGAAAAAAATGTCTTGTTTTTCCGCTTGATTCAGCCGAAATCTCTGTGCTTGGCATCGACACAAGCGTTAATCAGTCTCTAAGAAATTAATAAAAAAAAGAGGTCAGCTCATCCTCTTTTCGTGTTTTTCAAATTTTCTGCTATAATTATATATAGAAAAAAACATAAGGAGTGTTATGTATGTCAAAATATTGTCCCAGCTGCGGAAAGCAGCTGAGTGATACTGCTATGTTCTGTGAATACTGCGGAACTAAATTAAATGTTGAGGAGAATACAGTTCAGGAAGATGTAAGTCAGGTAATGCCTGCAGTTGATGAAAATGATGATGAAAACAGCGCTGCTTCCATGCTCAGAAACAGATCGTATGAAGAAAAGCCAAAGGAGAAAAAGCCTGTAAAGAAGAAAATAATCGCTGTATTGGCGTTTCTGGTCATATGTGCAAGCGGCGCACTAGCTTATTTGCTCCTTACAACACCTGAAAAAAAGCCACTTAAGCAGACTATGGATATCGTATCTTCTAAGACGGAAAAAACAGAATCCGAGCCTGAACTGATCACTACATCAGATGAAGACAACAAGATCGAGGATTCTTCCGAAGCTGAACCGGAAGATACTGAATGGGAGATACGAACAGACCTAAAAATTCCGGAGAAAGAATTGGATGTGATTACGGAAACTGTAAATGATCATGAAATCAAGAAGTATTCCACCGGAATAAAAGATTCATATGAAGATTTCGTGAACCATTATAAGGAACAGTACGGCGACAATGTATCTTATTCCCAGTATAAGACTGAAGATGTTTACACGAGACAGTCACAAGGCAAAAATTATACTGGTGTGAAAGATAATTATAATATAAATATAAATGCCAAAACGAGAGACGGAGAATCCGTTTTACTGGCAAAATCAAGTTTTGGTACATATACAGCATATTTTGACGGCGCTTCTATGTTTTCTCTTGAATTACATGATGAAGACGAAGAGTCGATCTCTGCTTTCCAGACAACTTGTTATGAAAACTTAAAGAGCTTTATGAATGAAGAACTGGCTGAGTTCCTTGTTTACGGGCAGGGTAATGTATATTACGGTGAAGAAGATAATAAAAATCTTGAATTTGAAACTGTTTTCTCTACTCAGAATGTAAAGCTGAAAGCAAACAGAATTGTTGAGATCGATAACAGACGTGGCTTTAGAGCAGCGTTTGAAATAAGCTATGAACTGTTAACCAACGAAGAAATGCAGACACCGTACTTTGATAACAGTTCTCCTGAGATATATAAGAATGCAACAATAAAGATATCTAACTTTATTCCTGTTATGGGAGATCCTTCTCAAACAGATTGTGGTTCTTCTCATGAATTTATGAAGAACGCAATGTCGAATTTTGCAGTACCGGATAAGAAATTCATTGATACAAAGCTCGACAGTATGAATGTCACTGAGATGATATCCGAAGATGATGGAACAAAAACTAAAAACACCTATAATTTCAGAGTTTCAAGCGGTATCAGTGGTATGAAGTATGAAGATGCCCCATACGTTGAGTTTAATTTTGAGGCAGTTAAGGATGATAAGTCAAATTATTCTGATTATAAGGGAGTGATCTATGGAAATCTTAGAAACAGCAAAAAGGCAGACAAGAATGTTGAGTCTGTAGTTGCTTTCCTGAAGGCTATCTACCCAGGTATCGCGGGTTCCAACATTCCGGTGGATAAAGCTGTCGAAGCACTGAAAAAAGGTCAGCCATTCGAGATGGATGTTAAGATCGGAGCTGCGTGGTCCAGTAATTTCCCTGCACACCTTGTTATATCGAACGAAGAGGGGACCTGCTTTACCTTGTCTTTTGGCGTTGAACAGCAGCCGTTAAGTAACAATGATGATAGTAAAGATGATTCGTCATCTATAGGTCTGGAAGAGGATGTTCCTATGGAAGAAAGCTCAAAACCGGGAAATTCTTCCAAGCCTGATAACTCTTCAAGAAATGATAGTAGATCAAAAAGGGAAGATGGCTCTTCCAGGACAGATATAGAAAAAACGTCTGGTGAGGAATAAAAATGGAGGTCATAAAAGTTCCTTGTTCAGTAAAGGGATGGGTCTCACAGTTATGTGATCCTGAGACCATTAAAGCTGAGCTTTAAAAAATATTAGAATCAAAGGCGGTCAAGTGATTGACCGCTTTTTATCGTTCCTAATTTTCATGTATAATATCATTGCAGTCAAAAAAGATTGATAATCCGGAGTTATGATGAATAATCAGGAGGAATGATAAAATGAGCAAAGTACAGGAAAAATATATTAAGCTTGCCAAAAAACAAAGATTACGAAAAGATATACAAGAACTTATAAAAAACGAAGATCATCCGGCAGAGATCTATGACTATTTCTTTTATGTAAGAAGATATCCAATAGAAATAATAAAAAAGAATATTGTGCTGATCGAATTTATAAATAATGAAAAAGACCTTTATCAAGGTCCCAAAAGAGAGCAACCTGATTTTTACAAAAATTTATGTAAATTCATTTGCAAAAATGACGGGCTTTTATCAGAAGATTTCATTGAATTTTTGCTGATAAACAGGTATATTTCTAAATTTCTTTTCAAAGGCGGCAGCCTTGATCTGATTTTAGATCTTTATGAAAACTACAATATTGGAGTCAAGAGAGAACAGTTAAAACCTAGTATAGGGTGTACTTGTCTGGATGAAGCATTATGTTCGCAAGACAAAATATTTCTGGAAAAAAGAATAATAGAAACTTTTTCAGATGAAAGTGAATATGGAGAACTACTGAGCTATCTTTTCTATGTTTGGGAACTGGAAGAAAAAAGAAAAAGAGAAAAATCATACGAAATAAATTCTGATGATGTAGAAAAGATGCTGATAGCGCTAAACAATAAAATACCGTATGAAGAATTTATTTCAGAGGTATCTAAAAAACAAGAGAAGGTGACCGATACAAATCATTATAGCATGGGCGTAAAACTTCTAGAAGAAAAATGGGGTGCATTATTTACCGAATTTAAGGAAATAGATGAGTATACAGTAAGAGATAAGAAGACTGCAGATGCGGTGAATTATCTTATAAAAAACAATGTTAACGGAGAATTGAAAACCGTGTCGTTTTTTGTCAAATCAAAAATGCTTTATCCGTCTGATGCTTTTGAGATAACTTTCTATACTGCGTACATTCAGGTAATAAGGAAAAAGGTATATCCAACTGGAAAAAATGAACTTCAGTTACGTTTGTCGGCAAATGGCAATATTGAGATCTTGAATTGGAAAAATAATAAGCTTATTGCAAGAAAAATGACGGTTAAAGATGTTTTTAATTATAGTGAATTCTCAATACACGAAAATATCTACTTTCAAAAATTCATGCGTTTGCTTGAATCTCACATGAAAACAAGACCGGCATGGCCTTTGATAAAAAAATTGTATAAGAAAAAGACTTTTTTTGTTCCTGTAACTCTTCATGATCTTCTTGAAGCCAAAACAGGTAAGGATGTTCTGAAAAAATATAAATTGTATAATGATCCTGAGACTACAAGTATTAATGCAGCATACGCTGTTAGCAAGTGCTATCCGCTGGTCGATGATGAATCAAAGAATATTCTAGTAAAAAGCATTAACAATAAGTCTTTTATAGGTATTAACTTTCGCTGTACTTTTACCAACAGTGTAAAAAGCTGCCAAAGTTCAGGAACGCTGATCTATTTGAAAAATATTCTGGCTTCAAGAGTTTACAAAATTGAAAAAAAGACTGGTTTATACCCTGCTTCGGACAATCTGAAAAAATTTACAGAACAATGCTGTGAATTGTATGTCATGAGCTGTTTGATAGGAAAAGTAAAGGTCTCACTGAAGATGAGGAGTTTATTTGAAATCCTCAGTGAATGCGAATCAATAGCAAAAATAAAAGGATTTCAAAAACGTTTAAATGGTCATGGGCTTTCTTTTTACTCATATATGTATCATTTATCTTGTAATACTTCGGATATTCTTCCTAAAATAGAGAAAAAAGAAAAAATGCTCCATATCCCGGCCGAAAACCTGACTGATAAATACAGGATAGTATCGGATCCAAAAGGACTTTTTGATGCAGCGATGATAACAGGCAATTTTAATACTATAAATAAGATAATCAATCAGATCAATAAAGGAAAAATAGCTTTGATCATCTATGATAATAAAGATGTTATCAAGATTACAAAAGGAAAAAAGAATAGTTTGTATTGTGATGACAGTGATCCTTGGTTTGTGGTTAACAAGGACCAAAAGATGCTGCTTGATTATCTCCTTAATTAAAAAGCTCCTTACGGGGCTTTTTTTTATCTAAATAAATTTTTACATATAATAAATATGTATTATAAAATTGTATATTTTGGCGTATGGTCAAAAACAGGAGGTAAATAATGCGTAAAGTGTTTAAATGTATCAATAAAGTAATCGCGTCGGCAATTGCTGCATTGTTAGCTGTTTCAGGAACAGTACTGGTTAGTTTCGCTGATGATTATCAAAAGGGAGACGTAAACAGAAGTGGTTCGCTTAATGTTACAGATATTATAATTGTGGCAGCCCATATAAAAGGCAAAAGATTTATAGACCCTGAATATCAATATCTGGCCGATATAAATGAAGACGGTATTATAAATATTTCTGATATAACGACAATAGCTGCAAGAGTCAAAGGTTATTATGCAAATAAGGTTCCGGAGAAAGTAAATTTTACAAGCACGGATACATCTCCGTCTTACTTGTTTTTGAAACAAAACTATAAAGGAATGGTAAAATCAAAGGAGCTGGATCCAAACAGCAATAACGGAGTATTATTTGATAATCTTTATTATGGTTATCAGATAGACGATAATACATATAGATTATATAGCAGGAACACTTATACAGACGTTCCTAAGAAGTATGTTCGTGACGGTGTATTTATTACCAATAAATACAATAATATCTTGAATGTGGGAAATATATCGCAGTTTGATAATGAACTTAATGTAACAGAATATAACGGAAAAGATAAGGATCTGAGCTGCGGTCCCGCGTGTATTGCTATGGCTGTTACAAGTGAATTCAAAAAGAATGTATCCATTACAGACGTTTTTGCCGACGGAAATAATTATGCATGGTCTATAGGAGCTATACCAAAAAATCTTTATGCACATAATTACAACTACACACCATGGAATTTTGAATGGTGTGAGGCCGGAGGAAACGGCACTACCCTTAATGGTATGTTCAGGCTTATGCAGATATATGCAGACAGGGAAGGGAAGACTGCTGTTTCACCCGTTGTAAACTATTATGAAAGCAATAATAAAACAATAGATAAAATAGATAAAGCTCTCAGTGAAGGACATACTGTAGTGGCTTCTGTGTTATTTAATTCGAGATACGTAGCTTTCAATGGCTATTCCAATACTATCCGTGCTGCAGCAAATTTTCTCCCGGCAAATCCTTTTATCCATTATGTAGTCATAGCAGGAGAATGTGATGGATCAGGAAAATATGACGGATATTATGCTGTCGCGGATCCTTATAAAAAAGCATTGAAAGATATAAACGGAAATTTGGTCTGTGATGATATAAATTCGGGACTTACTATCGTAAGAAAACAGACTATGGCTGGTTCGATCAATCAGATGTATGATTCGTGGTACAGAGGTATTGTATACGTGAAATAAATTTTTTACTATATATAATTTTACTTTTTCAAAAAAATCTGCTATAATATATGTGTATACTTTCAAACATTTCATGTTTCATTTTACCCCCTATTGATGTTTTATGGCTGTAAGGAAGATACAGGATATCTTCCTTCGCTGTAAAACAAATCACAAAGCTTGCGTAACTACGATTCCATCTCATTTTTACTCCTAAATTTTTTGCTGCAAAGGCAGCTTTTAGATACCTTTGCAGTACATGTGCCATTAGCTCAGTCGGCAGAGCATTTGACTTTTAATCAAAGGGTCCGGAGTTCGAATCTCCGATGGCACACTAACGGACTTTTAGTCTGAATAAATTATAGAAAGAAGTGATACGAAAAATGAATAAGGCAGAACTTATCAATGTTATCGCAGAGAAGGGCGGTTATACCAAGAAGGAAGCTGATAAGGTACTGACAACAGTTCTTGATACTATTACAGATGCTCTGGGTAACGGGGAAAAGGTAACTCTCGTTGGTTTTGGTACATTTGAAGTAAGAGACAGGGCTGCTAAGGTAGCTCTAAACCCTGTAACCAAGGCTCCTGTTGATGTTCCTGCAAGAAAGGTTCCTGCATTTAAGGCTGGACAGGCTCTTAAGGATGCTGTTGCAGGGGAATCCAAGAACAATAAAAAATAAGCTTTCAACTATCACATTTTCTCCTTTAGTAGCCTCTGATACATGCTTATTGTAAAAGAGGCTTATATGCAGATGTTGTATGGCTATTGTGAGTTCGATCCTCACCATCTGCACCATGGTTTTTTTTGAGAATTTTCAAAAGAAGCCTCCTGTTAAGGTGTATCTCACGCTACACAGACAAAGGAGATGCTGTGTTTTAACGGCATCAGCGTGGAAATAACAAAAGGGGGGATCATAGATCTCCCCTTTTGTTTGTTATTTTAAACCAGTTATTAGGTTGTCGCCAAGCGGTAAGGCAAAGGACTTTGACGATTTTGCCGCCGCACGCTCGCGACTTTAGTCATGAGTTAGGCGGCATTTCCTGACATTCTGTTGTGCATGGTCGAGGGTATGTATATTCATTGTAATACCATATCGTAAGAACTACCAAATACAGGAAGTCCTGATCATAT
>OCTW011497280.1_pt1 | contig 19111 bp, 16 predicted proteins | sample 1539671 | NCBI WGS metagenome assembly OCTW01 (sample SAMN02144230, study PRJEB22623) | gut metagenome | biome: sheep rumen | host: Ovis aries | place: New Zealand
ATTCAGCCGCCAGCCTTGTATGTTTTAACAAACGGATTTGTTCGCATCTAACGATGCTCACTTTTTTAGTTCGAGTGTTAGCTGGTTTGTAGGGGCTGAGGCTGAAGTCAATACAAATACCTTAGAGAGATGGGGGAGGGGCCCCATCGAGAGATAAGTAGGCTGTGGTTACGAAAAGTGATGAAAAAACAATAAATGATTGTGGGTTCCAAGGGCATCATGCCCTTGGCGGGGTCCGGGGCAGAGCCCCGGCTGAACAGTTACCAATTTTTTAGAAAAACATTGAGAATGCCTGAACCATTCTGCATTCCTAATTATTTTTTGCAGTTCGATTTGGCTTCTTTCAATCTCGCCGAGGCATCCCGATATTTGAAAGATTCGAGCGTCTGGAAAGACTGAATGGCCAGGTCACAGTTTCCGATTTTCAGACCGGAATCGCCCATGACGTAGATGACGTCGTTGCGCGAAGGGCCAGTCGGGAACTGTTTGATGTAGCGTGTTGACGCAGTAATCGCTTCGCGATCCTGGCCATCTTGCGAGTACAATTGTACAAGCTCAGCGAGTATGGGCTCGAGGCGCGGGTCATTGGGATAGCGGTTGGCATATTCCTGAATGGCAGTTTTTTCGACAGCTTTGTCACCAACCGCTTTCTTTTCCTGAATGAATTGATAGAGCGATTCCTGATCCGTCGGCAAAATGACGCCGCCTCCTGTCGATCCTGCAACAGACCCCATCACAGACTGCAGGCTCGACTGCATCTCTTCGAGCGTTTTTTGCTGAACATCGAGACGACCGCGCATGGCGGCCAATTCTGCTCGTTCTTGTTCCAGTTCAAGCGCCATCTGTACGTTTTGCTGGGATACCTGATCCTGATTCTGGTTTTGTGCACTGCCGAGTTCCTCGAGTTTCTTGTCGGCTCTCAAAATCATCTCGGTCAGTTGTGTCTGGTCATTATTCATGCGCTTTTGCACCTCATTAAACTGAAGCTGCAGCGCTTGTATGTCGGCTTCCATTTTTTCGACGCGCGACGCACATACGAAGCCCGTCGTTGGAATTGTCATTAATATTAAAGCAATAGCACAAACAATTCGAAATCTCATGTTTCCTCCGGGCAAAGATTCCCACACTATCACTACCACAATCGCGGGGGTGGCGACAAACATTTACTTGCGGTTTGTAAAGAGCACCTTTTTCGTGGTATTTCTGGCCGCGTCTATTGCCTTCGGCAATACGACTTGCGCGCATGCCTATGTCCTTCGGGCATACGGCCTGCGTATTTTTTGTTCCAATTCATTTCTTAAGCGCCGTTTGCGTACTTTTGGGAGACCATTCTTCATGAAACACCCTATCACTCGTTCGTTGATGCTCCTTGCTGCAATCTCTGCTGCGGCCCTGGTTTCTGCATGCCAGCCTTCGTGCCCCGTTTGTGAAACCTGCCCGGCTATCGAGGCATGCACGCATCCCGAAGCAGTTCTCAATGATCAAACCCCACAGGATAATCAGCCTATGCAAGCCAATCCCGTAGCTGCAGCACCCGCAGCTCCAACGGCTGCAGCCCCGGCGGCGCCGGGTGCCGCCAAAGTCGGTGTCAAATCCCGTTCCGAAATCGATCCCAAATTTTTATGGAAAAAAGATCGTCTCTTTGCTGACAGAGCTTCTCTGAGAACCGCCCTCGACACCATTCCCGAGAGCATCGCAAAAGTTGGCGAATGCAAAGAATTTCCTACGGCTCAGTCACTTCAGGATTGTCTCGATCTCTATTTCAAAGTGCATACCGAGATTAATAAAACGACACTCTATACGAATATGGTGATGGATACCGAACCATGTCCTGAGGCGAGTGAGGATCAGCAGAGGGCAGCAGCTCTTTTGGCGCAGTTCATGGAGCAATCTCAGGGGATCCGCAAAGGATTGCTCAAACTCGGAACCGAAACGCTCGACAAATATTTTGCCGAAAATGAAGGTCTCAAGCCCCATGAGGCCTATATCCGCAACATCATGCGACGTGCAGACCGCGTCCTTTCGGATGATGCCGAACGCGTTCTTTCACTTGCCGGCGACGTTCTCTGGGCCGAAATTGATCTCAATGAAATTCATTCACAGAGTGAAAAAGTTTTCGATTCGATGCTCTCCGAAATGAGTCTCCCTGTCATTAAGGATGAGGAAGGCAAGGATGTTCAACTGACGCTATCGAATTATACCAAATATCGCCGCAGTGCCGATCGCAATATCCGCAAATCTGCTGTCGATGGTCTTATGACGACATTGCAGAAATATGAAGATGTTTATGCCAATGCCTACATCGGACAGCTTAAGAATGATGTACTGTTTGCCAAAGCCCGCAAGTACGACACCGCTCTCGAAGCTTATCTCGATAAAGATGATATTCCCGTCGAAATCTATCAGAATCTGATTAAAACCATCAATGCGAATCTCGAGCCATTGCATCGATACGTTGCTTTGAGAAAGAAAATTCTCAAACTCGACTCGGTTCATCTTTACGACATGTATATTCCGCTCTCGGAAGGTGTCGATAAAAAATATTCATACGATGATGCCACTGCATTGATTGCTACAGCTCTGGCGCCCCTCGGAACAGAGTATGTCGATCGGCTAAAACAGGAAATGGATCTCGAAAAGGGGTCGATCGATCTTTTGCCCCATGCCGATAAAACGAGCGGTGCCTATTCATGCTCGGTTTATGGCATCGACCCCTATATTTTAATCAATTATCAGGAATCGCTCGATGATGTCTCGACACTCGCTCATGAGCTTGGGCATTCGATGCACAGCATTTATTCGGCTGCCAATCAGCCTGCCGGATCCTATCATTATACGATGTTTTTAGCCGAAATTGCCTCGACCACGAACGAATCTCTGTTGAATGATTACCTGTATCAGCACGCTCAGACCAAAGAAGAAAAAATCGATTTGCTCGTCGATAAACTCGAAAATATCCGCACCACGATTTATCGCCAGGCGCTCTTTGCCGAGTTCGAATATCTGACGCACACAGCCGTCGAAAAGGACGAAGCCATTCAGGCCAAATGGCTCAATGAGCTCTATGGCTCGCTTATTAAGCGCTACTATGGCCCGGATTATACGATGGATGAGACAGACAAACTCGAGTGGGCTTATATTCCGCATTTTTATTACAAATATTATGTTTACAGTTATGCGACAGGCCTCTCGAGTGCACTGTCGTTTGCCAATCTCATTGAACAGAGCCCGGAAAATGCCGCGAAATATATTGATATGCTCAAGGCTGGCTGCTCTAAGAATTCCATCGAACTGCTCAAGGATGCCGGTGTTGACCTGAGTACACCTGCTCCCATTGAGTTTGCACTCAATTCATTTAATGAGACCTTGACGGAATTGGAAAAATTATTGGGAGAATAATCAGATGTGCCATCGCTTCGGGGACGACCCCGAAGTTTGTTGTTTTGTGGGGACGACCCCATTGATGAGAGGATAAAACATGCATTGGGTCGTTCTCGTTTGTGCAGGCATTATGGAATGTGCCTGGACAGTCGGTATGAAATATTCACAGGGCTTTTCCAGATTGATACCCTCACTCCTGACGATTGCCGCGATGATTGCGAGTATGTGGTTACTTTCTGTTGCCATCAAGCAGCTTCCGCTTGGAACTGCTTATGCTATCTGGACAGGAATTGGGACTTTGGGTACTTTTATCATGGGGATTATCCTGTTTCACGATCCCGTTTCTATGGCCAGGACAATATCGGCGCTTTTCATATTGGCTGGTATTGTCGGGCTTAAAGTGTTTGGCTCTGCATGACGGGGCGTGTTGATAAGCCCTGAGCTATGATCAACACAGTGGCCGTACATAGCCAATTGTTTACATAAGGAGACACTATGATCGAACCCGGACAAAAACTCGCCATTGGTAGTGACCATGCGGGATTTGATATGAAAGAAGACCTCAAAAAAATGCTCATCGAAATGGGGTATGAGGTTGAAGATATGGGCACGTATGACAAGAGTTCATGCGATTATCCCGACTTTGCAGCAGCCGTTGCGCATGCTGTTGCAGACAAGCGCGTTGCGGCTGGTGTTCTCGTATGCAGCACCGGTATCGGCATTTCGATTGCTGCCAATAAAATTCATGGCATTCGTGCGGCACTCGTTCACCATGTCTACGAAGCCGAAATGACGCGCCGTCACAACGATGCCAATATCATTTGTTTTGGTGCCAATATTACAGGCCCGGCCATTGCCCGCGAAGCTGTCAAAACCTTCTTAAAGACTGATTTCGAAGGCGGACGCCACCAGCGTCGCATCGATAAGATGATGGCATTGGAGAATTAACATTTGTCATTGTTTATTGGAGTTCAGATAGACGAAACTTGATTTTCGGGGTAAAAGAAAAGAGGTTTTTATCAGCCAAGTGGCAGAAAAATAGGAGCAAAAATGAAAGACAGCCTTACTTTTTATGCATGTGACACCAAGGTCCTCGAAGAAAAAATCATGACACAGGATCTGTTGTTTGGGCAGGAAATCAGCGGTGAACTTGAACGTCTGGGACAACACTTGGGGACATTGTATTTTGACAATGTTTATATCGAAGACATTCTCAAGGAACTCGACAAACTGACCGGCGCGCCCTTTAAATTCCTGCTCGGTATGGGAGCCAGAAGGCTCGAGCCTTGCGGTCCCGTAGATTATTGCGGACGTCAGATCCCCGCTGAACTTGGCGAATATGTTTTCCAAATTGAAAATATCCAAAAACTCTGCAAAAAAGCTGAACCCACAGAGAAAGAAAAAGAATTGATCGACAAATGGAATGCTTTTGCCGACAAAATTCATCTCGATAACGAACCCGGCTGTCTGGATGCACTCAAAAAATTTGTCGGAAAATTCAGAGATCGTACGCCTGAGCTCATTTCTGTGTTTACGCGCGCAACAAAGCGATGATCGCCGGTTTTCGTCCGCGTTTTTTTTGTCAAATCTCCCGCTATTGGCGGTCTACGCCAGACATAAGGAAAGAACGTGTCTCACTATCAGATTCATCTCGAAAAAGCCGAGGAATTTTACGATGACGCCAACTACGAAGCGGCACGTTCTGCAGCAGAGTATGCGCTTTCATGTGCTTTGCCCGGCGAAGGTGACAAAGCACGCATGATACTTGCGCTTGCTATGAGAAAGCTCGAATTTAATGATGAAGCTTTCCAAATGCTGCATGATTTGACCACGACAAATCCTACGCCTGAGGCCAATGCCGAATATGCACTCATGTGTGCAGAACGCGGTATTTGTGATGATAGCTGCCGAAACTGCGCGCTGCGTGCCATCGATGGTAATCCCGATCTCGGAAGCGCTTATATGGCGCTGTTTTGGTGCGATGTCACCGAAGGACACTGGCTCGACGCACTTCAGAATTTGCGCCGCGGCATGCACCGGGGTGCAGAATTTTCGGATGGACGGGCATTCGAATTGGTGCGAGGCTGGTGCCAGGAAGCCTGCAATCAGGATAATTATAAACTGGCTCTTTCTTTGTCTAATGAGGTCGTCGAACTCTTTGGAACATTCGATTTCCTCATCCTGCATGCCAGACTGGCCGAAATCAGCGGCGAATATCGCATTGCCGTTCCCTATTATAAAAAAGCATTAAATCACCTGCGTCCGGGGACTTTGCGCAATGAGATTTTAGAAGCCATCGCGCGTATTGCGATTTAATGTGTAATTCGTAATGCGTAATGCGTCATTGGATTTGCAGAACCCCAATGTCGCCCTAAAGCTAAAAAAGCTTTAATTCTTTAAAGATAACATTGGGAACTTCTCAATAATTGCGTATTGCCCATTGCACACGCTATCCAAAATAATGCACATTCAAAACTGTCATCATTAGATTGCAAGACGCATGGCAGACAATCGCGCCGAGTAATCCACGCGATTGATAGCGAAGAAAACCAAACAGCAAACCCGGGAAAAATGTCAATAATCGCGTCATATTGCCGCTTGGCAAATGGACGAGTGCAAAACAAAAACTCGCTAAAACGATGGCCAAAACGGGGGCACGCTTAACAAATTTTGGACGCGATTTAAAATAATTGAGAAATGACGTCTGCAAATACCCCCGATAAAAGAATTCCTCGGGAAGGGCGACACATAGCAGCTGTATAAAGATTTCGTAATAAATTGGCGACTGCAGACGCGCATAATTTGACCATGCAAAATGAAAATCCAATCCCTGAATTGCGGTGCGAACGAAATGATTGCCCAATACAACTGGAATGAGCAAAAGCGCTACCGCAGTCAGCCCCATGAGCAAATCTTTCGCAGACCACGAGATGACGACGCCCGCTTTGGCTTCATCGCGTGGATGTATGTAGCGCACTGCAATGAGCGGCACTGCAATCAGACTGAATATCGCTACAAACCAGGTGATGTCCGACACGGGAGACCCCATACCCTGTGTCAGAACACAGAGTACCGTCAGCACAACGCAAATGATGTAACAAATGAGGGACTCTTTCATAAATGAGCCTAAAATAACTCCATTCCCAAAGCAGTTTCGGCCATATACCGATGGGCTTTAAGTGTTTTATATGGGCTGTTGTCACACATCACTGCGGCCAAAAATTTGAGTACTGGTGCCAGAATGCGTTTGCGCTGCATTTCATCATTTCGTGTCAGTGCATTTTGTACGGTCGTCCGGATAGTTTGATATCGCAGACGGCGTATGGCTTCGAGTACAAAAGCGGGAATGTTGGTCTGTTTTATCGCACAATCTGCGCATAAAAAGCCCAGTTCCTGCTGGAACCACTCAGATTTTTGTAGTGGTTTGGCGCATTTGGCGCACATTTCGAGATTTGGCATGGCACCGAGCTGATAGAGCACGAAGCACTCGAACCAGGCGAGGACAGTTGTAGACAGTTCGTGTGCCGTATTCATGACGGCAAATGTCGACAGAAGCGAAGAAAAAACATCGGGAATAACGGCGTCTTTGGGGCAGACATTTGCCGTCATTTCTATCGCAGCACAAGCACAGGCGTAAGATTGTATATCATTCATGATATTGTCGAAACGCTCTGCACATAGAGCTGAAGTCATGCGCGCAAATTCCTGGTTGGGACGTTCGACGATTTCCAGTTCATAAATATTCATCAGTTCGAGGCCGTTGGGATAGGCCTTGTTCATTTGAATATGCGCAGCATACGTTGTAATGATGCGATCATCGTCCGTGAGCCAGTCGATAATCGCATCCGAATCCTTCAGTTTGTTGCTTCGAATAATCAGTCCGTTCACAGGCTCACATCTCTTCGAGAGTTTCAATTCCCAAAAGGTTTAATCCCATTTTTAGGACAACACCGATGGCATCGACCAAAGCCAGACGGGCTGCTTTGACTGCGGGATCTTCACAAGTCAGAATGGGATGGCCCGCTTTATCGGTAAAGATAAATGCAAACGATTTGCAGAGATTAAACAGATATTCGGCCAATTTGGAGGGGTCTCGGCTTTCGGCTGCCCAATTCAATGTCGTGTGGAATTTCATCAAATTCATGAGAAGTTTCTTTTCCTGCATGGAATTGAGTTTGGAAAGATCTGCATTTTTGTCGCGAATATAGCCGGCTTTTCGCAGGATGGATCGCGTGCGGGCATAGTTCATCAAACAATAAGCGCCAGTTCGCCCCTGGAGATCGAGTGATTTTTCGGGGTTGAATTCCATCCATGATCCTGGTGTCACATCGAGCAGGAAATATTTAATAGCAGCGAGTGCAATGACTTTCGAGCGACGTTGAAGCTCAGCTTCGTCGGCATCGGCATAATGTTCGCGGTTGGTCTTGTCATCCATGACGCCTTTGACGAGACCGGCCATTTCTTCGATGAGATCATCGGTATCCACGACAGTGCCTTCGCGGCTTTTCATACGGCCATTGGGCAGTGTGACCATACCATACGAAAGGTGTTCGAACTGTCCTTTGAGCTCCGGTTTGAGCAATCCCAAAATGGAGAACAACACCTTAAAGTGGTGATTTTGTTCATCGGCGACGACATAGATCATGCGATCATAGTGGTAATCTTTATAGCGTTCGATGGCGCAGCCGATGTCCTGTGTGATGTAAACGCTCGTTCCGTTGGAACGCAATACGATTTTATCGCCGGTCAATCCCATCTGTGCCAAATCGAAGGCAACCGCTCCGTCGCTGAGCTTGTGGAAAATTCCCGATTCGAGTCCCTGTGCAACCAGATCTTTGCCCAGCTTGTACGTCTGGCTCTCGTAATAGAGTTTATCGAAAGTAATACCGAGGGTTTTATACGTATCCATGAACCCATCGATGACCCACGTATTGAGTTTTTTCCAAAGTTCGCGGGTCTTTTCATCTCCCTGTTCCCACTGAATGAGCATTTGTGAGGCTTTGCGTCCGAGCTCGCTTTTTTCATTAAAATAGCGGTCTTTGTAGTCAGATTTAAAAGCCGCAAAGAGATCGGCTGGTGCTTTGCCTTTTTTCTTGCCCTCGGGTTGGGCCGCATAAGCGTCGATGGCTTTTTGTGCCTTTGTGCCTTCGGGAGATGATTTCCAGGATTCGAAAGTGGCTTTGCCTTCATCCGATTGGAGCCATGCACCGTACTCTGCCTGAAAATCCTTTTCGAACATGACATAGTAATCGCCGATGAGGTGATCGCCTTTTTTGCCCACGCTCTCGGGCGTTTTGTCCGCACCATCGCGAATGTAGGACAGCATCGATTTGCAGATATGAATACCGCGATCATTGATGATATTGACTTTAACCACATCGTAGCCGACTTTCTTTAAAATCCTGGACATGGATTCCCCAATGACGTTGTTTCGCAAATGCCCCAAATGCTGGGGCTTGTTCGTATTGGGGCCCGAAAACTCAATCATGATGCGGGATTTCTTGTCGTCCTGATCACCAAAGTGTTCGTCATTGCTGAGAATTTCGGAGAGCACGAGCCTGGAGAGACGCGAGGTGTCATAGGACATGTTGACGTACGGCCCTTGGGCACGCACTTCGTCAAAAAATGGCAATTCGTTGAGGATTTTGGCTAATTCCTGGGCAATGGCTGCGGGATTGCTGCGCACATTCTCGGGCAGTGCATTTACTTTTCCCCGCAAGGGAAAACAAGCCATTGCAATGTCACCAAATGCCGTTTCGGGAACTGGTGCCAGATTGATTTGATCGGACTGAATTTCGGCTCCCAATTGGCGGCAAGCAGAAGCGACTGATTCGAGAATATCCTGCTGAAAGGTTTGGACTGACATGGATTTCCTTTTTTGAACTGCGAAAGCGAGGAGGCAATAAAATTGCTCAATCCCCGGACAATGATAGAATGAATACCTCAGCTGTCGCATCAGATATGAGTTCGTGCACACAGATGCGTTCACAGGAGTCTTAGTTATACCCGGTATGCGAGCGTGCAGTACCGGGAGTTCCCATACAATTTGCGGCGCGTATGATCATAGCGCCGCACCCGCAGCGTATGCCGCTCTGGCGGCATAGCAAGGGCATTCCAAAATCACCTATACCAGTTTTTAAGCAATACGGCTACCCATGGCATGGCGAACATTGATCACCTTTGTATGATCAAAATGTCGCGGTTTTTAGCTCGTTTGAAGCTTTTAACTTGTGTAAGTTGTTGAAAATAAAGGATAAATTAAATTGGCATGACATTTTCTTAATGTGCAAGACGGTTTTAATCGCCAAGGGAGGCCCGCCATGCAGCGCACAGAAATACAACTGCTCATTCTCGTTCTCATCATTTTCAGCATTGGATGGGTGATTCCGACATTTTTCGGATAAGGGACGACGTACGCAGCTCATGATTGCCAATTTTTCGGATATCCGCTAGATATGTACTCGCCAATTTTGGGAGGGCATCATGAGTCAAATTTGCAGTCATTGTGGCATGCCGGTCAAACCGGGATTTAAGTTTTGTAATGTGTGTGGGACGCAGATTTCCGGGATAGAAGATGCGTTGGAAGAGACGGTCACACTCTATTCGCCGCTGCTTGGTCCGCAGGGCCGTGCGATTCGCGTAATGACTGGCGAGGAGGCTGGCGAGTTTTATCGTGCCTATCCAGAGTGCACCATCGGAAGCAGCGAAAACGCAGATATTTGCCTTGAAGATTCGATGCTTTCTCCGATGCATGCCCGCATGACGACGAATCGCGACATGATTATGCTCGAAGATATGGGGGCACTGAACGGTATCTTCGTCCGCGCCAAAGATAAGGTCTTGCTCAAGGATAATGATATAATCCGCGCAGGTGATCATTATTTCTTGTATGAATTTTTTACCCCAGAACAATTTGCCGAAGATTTTGGCACGGAATTCTATTCTTCGCCGAATCATGGGGAAAACTTCAGGCTCATCGAGATTCTGCGCGGGGGCCGTCGTGGACGTGCTTGCATGGCACCGGAAAATGGCATTGTCGTTGGCAAATCTGAAGGGGATTTCCTCTTTCCCGAAGACAACAAAATGAGCGATCGACATTTTACGATTCGGTGGACTCAGCGCGGGGGCATTCTCATTGACCATTCACAGAATGGAACTTTCGTTCAGCTTCACGAAGAAACACGTCTCGAGGAAGGTGACCTATTCTTTGCTGGGCAGACGCTTTTCCGAGTGATTTAGTTGAGGTATACCATGAAAAAACTGACGATATCTTTGTTATTTCTTGCCTTTGCCGGTTTGACTGCATGTGCGGATGACGTCTGCGAACAAAGTGAAGCTGCCATGGTCACGATCAATTCTGAAGCGCTTGGGACTTTTATGATCGATACTTACGAAGCGTCACGTACCAATGCCACCTCCGAAACAGAAGGCACAGGGGTGACGCTTGCGTGCAATTACCGCGGCACGGTTCCGTGGAGCAATGTGACTTACGAAGATGCCCGAAATGCCTGTCTCGATGCCGGCAAGCGACTTTGTACCCAAAAAGAATGGCAGGAAGCGTGCGGCTCTCAGGCCTATCCCTATGGAAGTTCGTATGTTGCCAAGAATTGCACGGATACCGATGGTGCTGAGCCGGGGTTGAGCGGTGCCAAATCCAGCTGCAAATCATCAACCGGCGTTTTCGACATGTCGGGCAATGTTCGCGAATGGGTCGAAGGCGGCATCCTCATGGGCGGTGCTTACAATTCCGGAAGCGAAGATGTCAAATGCTCGTCGGCACAAACCCAATCCAATTATATGTCTTACGTCCCCAACCGCGGCGACGGCTTCCGATGCTGTCAGGATGTGTCGATTGCTCCCGAATGATGCGCTTTTTAGGTTTTCGCATCATTCGATGATATAAGACCGCATTGCTCCCCAAATGGGGGCTCGTCTTATTTTTCTTTTTTTTGGGGGGAGCGGGGGAACGGTCCCCCGCGCGGCTATGGCATGCGCCATACGCCGCTCCCCCTGCGCGGCTATGGCGTGAGACGTGTCGCGACACGTCTCACTACGGCCATACGCGCTGATTTTGGCGATGCTATTGCATACGCATCGCATGGATATGTACGACAATACCAAAGGAATGGCCTATGTCAGGCAAGGATGCCGAAACACCCAAAAAGAGCTGGCTCGACACGATCGCGGTCTATTTTCAATTCAACATTCTGCTCATCTTTATGATGGGCATTGCAAGCGGATTCCCACTGCTCCTGACGAGCTCGACGCTCGCCGCACGACTGACCGAATCCGGCGTCGATATCAAGACCATCGGCGTTTTTGCGCTCGTTGGGTTGCCCTATACATTTAAATTTCTGCTCGCTTTTTTTGTCGATGCCATTCACTTTCCATGGGCAAAATCCCACCTCGCTCACCGAAAAACATGGTGCATCTTCGCACAGTTGCTCCTGACCGGTGCGCTTTTCGGCATGTCCGCCATCGATCCTGCACAGAATACCCTTTTGCTCGGCATCTTTGCGCTTTTGACGGCTTCTTTTTCTGCCATGCAGGATATCGTCATTGATGCATTGCGCGTCGAAATGGTCACCAAAGATACCCAGGGGGCTGCTGCTGCCGCTTCGGTTGCGGGATATCGCATCGGCATGCTCATGGCCGGTGCCGGCGCCTTTGTACTCGCTACCTATTTCCCATGGGATCGGGTTTATCTCATCGGGGCTGGCGTCATGCTCGCTTGCATTCCCATTACACTGGCAGTTAGAAAACTCAAGGGCGTTGAAGAAGCTTCGGGCGATTCCTCTCACATCGCACCACAAATCAATAAGAAAATCGAAGAAATCAAAGAAATCAAAGAAAAACAACTCAACCGGAAAGAAGTTGAGGCCTCCATACAGGAACAAATCAACAGCGACTCATTGACATTCGAACAACTGCAAGAACTTGAAAATAAGCAACGAGAACAAGACAAACTTGAAGCAATCGAACTGAAAAAAGTCGAACAACTCGAACATGAGGTCAATGAACTTCTCGAACAGATAGAAGATGAACCTGCCCTTTCCAATATTTGTGAACCCCCCGAGAATCCCGGTGAGCATGAAGAAAACGTTATTCCTGACGCGGATTCGATAGATCCTGCACAGCCTTTGAATGCGGATTCGTCCGATCCTGCACAGCCTTCGAACAAGGAAAATTTCTTTGTCACGAGCATTATTCGGCCACTGACGGATTTCTTTCAACGACCGGGCGCATGGATCATTCTGCTGTTTATCGCGTTGTTTAAATTGGGCGATGCCATGGCCGGCACACTTTCGGTGCCCTTTTATCTCGACATCGGTTTTACTAAAATTCAGATTGCCGCCATTACCAAAGTGATCGGCGTTATCGCCGTTTTGGGCGGAACATTCCTGGGCGGTTTTGTCGTCAAAAAACTACCGATATTAAAAGCTCTCTGGTTTTGCGGCATTTTGCAGTTATTGTCGAATTTCGTCTTTGTGTGGCTGGCGCAGATTGGAGCGAGTGTTCCGGCACTCACGGTTTGTATTTGTGTAGAGAATGTTACCGGCGGTATGGGGACCGCTGCATTCGTGGCGTATATCTCGCAATTGTGCAATGTTCGGTTTACGGCGACGCAGTATGCCCTGCTTTCTTCGCTGTCTACCGTGGGGCGAACGGTGTTTTCGTCGAGTGCCGGCGTCATTGTCGATGTCCTGGGGTGGAGCGGGTTTTACATTTCGACAGCTGTTCTCGCTGTGCCCGGACTTTGCATGCTCTATTGGATTGGCATCATCGAAAAAAAGAATGCCGGCCGTATCGAAGGATAGGCCGGCAAAGGCCGTTCGTACCGCCTCGGCGGTAGAACGGCGCAAAACAAAGCTATACCTTGAAATGATATTGCAATATCGTGTAGAACGCTATGCGGCAATCTTGCCCATGAGAGGTAAATGATGATGAAACGTATAACCCTTCTTTCTTTGGCTATATTGATCATTGCTGGCTGTGGCGGTGAAAAAGCCGATTATTTGTGCGGCAACGGCAAACTCGACAGTAACGAAATGTGCGATGGCGAATTGTTTGCCGAAGGCATAAAGATTTTATGTACGAACGGGACTTTGCCCGATTACTCACTGATCAAATGCACGAATAAATGCAGTCTCGATACGTCGGTTGCGTGTGAGCCTATATGCGGAAACGGCATTGTCGAAGGCGACGAACAATGCGATAACAGTTGGCCAGAAGTGATTGCTGGTTGTGAAAATGCCGATATGACCAAGCTGCAATGCATGAATTGCAGGTTTGTCGATACCGGTGTATGTCCTTCGTCCGTACCGGTTGCGCCGGGGCCATCTACTGACAAACCCGCCTGGATCCCCGAAACATGTGGCAACAGCACGCTCGATCCCGGCGAATTGTGCGATGGCAGCATCATTTCGCCAAAGGCCAAGGCATGTCCGGCTGGACTCACGCTCAAAAATAATCCCACCTTTAAATGCCTCGATTCGTGCCGCCTCGTCGATATAAGCGAGGCTTGCGAAGATACTTCGGCATCGGTTTGCAGCAATGGCATTCTCGAACCCGGTGAAGATTGCGATGGTACGTCTTTTGACGAAAGTGCCGTCGCTGCCATCACGTGCGATGATAAACAAAAAATCGACATGACTAAAGCTACATGCAGCGATACGTGCCAGATCGAGCATGCATGCACCGATAAAGTCAATACCGACGCAGGTGTGCTCATTTCCGAAGTCGTGCCGCATTTTAATGTCTCCGGTTCATCCATGACTATCGATGGATTTGCCGTCGAACTCACCAACATGAGCAAATCCGCATCCGATCTGTCCGAATGCTCGATCGCGCTGTTCAATGAATCTGCCATTCAAAAGAAATATGCACTCAGCGAACTCGGCATCGGTACGCTCTCTTCCCGCGAAACGTCTGTCCTCTGTTCGCAGGATGGCGACGACAAATTCGATGGCAAATGTCAACATGTCATCGCCGAAGACGGCATTCACAGCAATCTCGGCGGCAAGACACTTCTCGGCGTCGTATGTGGTGCGAACGACACGATTGTCGATCTCTTTAACCTCAATTCCTTTACTGTCGCTGTTCAGCAATCTGCCGTCGATTTCGTGCGACTGTGCGATGCCAATCCCGTGACCGAAGCTGCCAATGCGTTGATGGGGGAGGGCTGGAACGTCAGCGCCGATACGACCTATTCGCCGGCTTATGGGCTCGGCAGCCACTGTGACAACACCGATGCCGACATCGCATCATGCACCTATACCATCAGCCAAAAACACCTCACAGATCGCAGCCAGAGCGTCGAACTCTCCCTCGAAATCCATATTCCGGGCGTGACCGATAAAACCGACAAAACCGACGCCAGCCCATCGACGCAAATACAGTTTATTGCCGGCGAAGTGAACAATTCAAAGGTTTCAGAGTCGATCATACACCTCGTATTCCCCGCAGCCGATACCGAATGGACCAATGATCAGGGCATCGACCGATACATCGGAACCCTCCGAAACTGGGATACTTACGAGGGATTTTTATCCTACGATGCCGGAACGTATGTGCTCGATGCGGCCATCAGCCTCGACAGCGGCCAGACCCGCGTATTCTGCGGCCCCAAAGGCATCATTCCCGATTACGAAAATTACGACTCGACCCAGCGCAATACCCTTACAGTCACTTACGATGATGATGGCGGCACATGCAATGACGGCATCATATCGTCGAGCGAAGTCTGTGACGGCTTGCTCATTCGTCCCGAAGCGCTCGAATGCGAAGAAAAAAATCAGTCCATCGCCGATATGAGCAAACTTTCGTGCAGCTGTCAGATGCTCACGACCATCACCGCTTGCCAGAATACCCCCGCAACATGCGGCAATCATACCGTCGATAGCGACGAAGTCTGCGATGGTTCGGATGTTCCCGAAAGTGCCAGAGTATGCCCCGATGGTTATTCCGTCATCGATAATCCCGTGTGGGAATGCGCCGATGGCTGTCTGCGCATCGATCATTTCAAAGCCTGTGAACCCGCATGCGGCAATGGCACACTCGATGACGGCGAAGTCTGCGACGGTACGCTGTTTGCCGACGATACTCAGGTTTGCCCCAAAGATTACGTTCCCATCGCCGATCCCAAATGGTCATGCAATGCCACCTGTTCGGAAGTCATTACCGAGGCTGCGTGCGAACTCGCCTGCGGCAACGGCAAACTCGATAACGCCGAAATCTGCGACGGTTCACAATTCGATTACGAAGCCGATAAAGCCAAATGCGGCGGAACGTACGATCAATCGCGCGCATCCTGTCTCAATAGCTGCAAACCCGATACGGCTGCATGCATTCCGGATGTCCAACTCGTTTTCGATGAATTCATCGCACACAAGGATGAAAAAGGTAACGTAGATGGCGTGGCCATTACGATTGCCAATCTCGGCGAAACCGATTACGATGCCGGCAACTGCAATCTCTGGATATATAATGATAAAGGTACGCTCGCGATGATGAACAGCTATTCGATGACCTACTATAGCTTGCTCGACATTGCCGGTACGACCGAAAGCAGTTATATGCTCAACCAATGCAAACCACTCGCCTTTAGTACTGAAAATGTATCCTCCGAAGCTACCTATCACAATGTATTTAATGATCAGACGACGACCCTCGGCATTTATGACGAAAATAATAAACTCCAGGACAATTTCCTCATGAGCGAGAAAGTCGCCAAAATGCGCATTACATGCGATGGTAAAATTGTCGATGCGTTCGATGCCAAGGGGATGCGCGAAGCCATCGCGCAGGGATATACCCACGGCAAACTCAAATCCTCCGACCAGCGCCCATGGCCAAGCGTCGATACCGTCAAACTCACTGATCGAATGGATTTGGACAAAAACTATCCCATCGATGATATGCTTTCTCCATGTGATTAATATATCATTATATATATGATTTGCTTGCCTATGCGCTACGCGCATACGGCTTGCCTTTCGTGCTATCGTGCCTTCGGCACGATACGCACGACGCGTTCGGCTCATCGCAAGCGATTACGCCGAACGAAATATGGTTGCCTATCGTCACCTAAACAGTTGTCAGGGAATCCATAATCCTCTATTCCCTATGAAGAAAATTCTTGTATAGACAAGATTTTTCTTCATAGGGAGAAGAACCGTCAACCGCGACGCGATGAATCAGACATTCTGACGATTGGCATCCAACAATTTTTAATGGATGAAAACGCCATGGATTTGTAAAATATCCCTCGCTCATGCGCCTTGCGCATACGGTTCGCTGGGCGTGCTATCGGTTGCAGGTACGATACGCACGACACATGCCGCTCACTCGCTATGCTCGTTACGCGGGGTTATTTTGTGCCGAGAATTTGAACGCAATAATAAATTAAATGATTACATAAGCAGATCTATGAAATGGTGAGCGTCAGTGTTCAAACTTCAATACTCAGTGTTCAAACTTCAATACTCAGTGTTCAAACTTCAATACTCAGTGTTCAAACTCCAACACTCAGTGCATAAATTCCGTTTGTACTGTTTACTTTTTAACCTTTTTTGTCTAAAAGTGAACAGGCGGCAAAGCATGTCGCATGATGCCTATGAGGTGCATGATGTTTGGGAAAAATCTACAGCATTACCGGTTAAAACGTGGAATGACCAAGACGGCATTGGCCAATGCATGCGGCCTCACGGTAACGGCCATCTCGAATTATGAAACGGGGAAGCGCAAACCAGAAAGCATGGAGATCATCAAGAAGCTTGCGGCGGCTGTGGACGTCAAGGTGATTGATTTTTTGACTGCCTGGAATGACGATCTTCATATCGAGTTCGCGGAGTTCCGAAAACAGAAAGGTTGCACCATAAAAAGTCAGAACTATATCCATTGTGAGGTTGAGGCTTATCTCAATCGATTTTACACAATTATCGAAATACTTGGCGAAAAGGTTCTGCCGCCCCCACCCAAATGTCATGCTTTGCCATTATTGCAGGATATCGAAGCCAATGCCTTGAACCTTCGCAACCATCTGAAATTTGCTATGATTGGATCTGTCGGCAAATTGATTGAGGGGCTTGAGAACCTTGGCATCATAGTTTTTGAGATAGACTTCGATGAGGGAATTAAATTCTCTGGAATGAACGGCTTTGTCAACGGCAGGCCATATATTGTTTTAAGTCGTAATATGCCAGCCGCTGTGAAACGTTCAACGATTGCCCATGAACTGGCGCATATCATGTTTGACTGGACATCGTTCGAGGGGGATGTCGAGAAAGAAGCAACGGCCATTGGTGGTGCTTTCCTTTTGCCAAAGGAAGATGCGACTCGAGAATTGGGATTAAAGCTGCACTCCCTGTCAAAAGATTTGTTTTCCGTATGCCGTGAGTATGGCATCTCGTATATGCTCCTTGTTACACGTGCCAAAGTGTGTGGTATTATCAGTGAATCCGTTGCAAAGAACTTTTACATTCAAGCAAATAAATACGGATGGCGATTGAACGATCCAACGCTTATCGCAGACGAATGTCCAGCGCTGTTTGAACAGCTAGTGTTCAGGGCTGTGAGTCAGAACGAGATTTCTTACTCTAAGGCGTCAGAACTCCTCAAACTGTCATGTGATACCATTATGGAACGTTGCGTGTTTGCTTCCGAGGTATAACGCCAGATGACTCAGTACATCTGTAGCGACACAAACATTTGGATCGATTTTGCGATTATTGATGCAATTCACATCCCATTCTGCTTGGATATGTGAATATCTCATGTATCGCGATTCGTTTGAATCGGAATTACTATCGCCTCCTTGGTTGAAAGAGCGTTTGATCAATCTTGGTATAAGGTGTATCGATATCGAATTGATAGAATTTGATTTATCTGAACAAATATCTGAAAAGTATCGTCAAAAGCATTTGAGCGCAGAGGACTGTGTTGCCCTGGCTATAGCCAAAAATAGAAAGATCACACTGATGACTGGTGACAAACATTTACGGGAAGCTGCTGAGTGTGAGAATGTGAAGGTAGTCGGGACAATTGGTGTGTTGGATTGGGTTTTAAGAGAAGGGCACATTTCAACAGTTGAATATGTCAGATCCCTCACAAGTCTCCGAGACAATCCAGTCAGGCGACTTCCTCGTGAAGCATTAGAATCTAGAATTCGCAAATATTCTTCTGGGGTTAAATCGTGATCTTAATCACATAATTCCTCGCCTATGCGCAAGCGATTACGCCGGACGAACTACGATCGCCTATCGTCACCTAAACAGTTGCTAGGGAATCCATAATCCTCTATTCTCTGTGAAGAAAATTCTTGTGCAGACAAGAATTTTCTTCATAGAGAGGTTCCCATGTTGATTCCACGCACACATTATTTAGAGCAACTCATTCGCAAAAAGCACAACGGGCTGATCAAGATCGTCACTGGTATCCGGATTCATACGAGAAAGGGCGGAACGACTGACGGGGGACTTGATGCCGAGATAGTAGAGCCTTTTTTGCTTGCTCTTCTGAGCCTTGATCAATCTCACGAAAGCTCTTCAACCCAAGTATCATGAGGCAGAGCATTACAATGAATTGGACATATCGGCTTGTTTTGCGCCGTCTGTCTCCCTGCCCGTATTTTCGGTCTAAACGGTCAATTTCATATCTCGGAAGAATTTTTTCAATGTGTGAAAAACTGTGTTATACATGCGCCATGGTTCGGAACTCCATATAAAAGGTT
>OCTW011588642.1_pt1 | contig 19111 bp, 32 predicted proteins | sample 1539671 | NCBI WGS metagenome assembly OCTW01 (sample SAMN02144230, study PRJEB22623) | gut metagenome | biome: sheep rumen | host: Ovis aries | place: New Zealand
GCTGTTGCTGGCGACGGAAATCGTTAAGCCGCTCGTCCTGCGCGTCCAGCGGTTTCCACACCAGCCGGAACACGTCGTTCAGATAGTCGCGCAAGTTGCTGTACTGCCAGTTGTTCGCGTAGATCGGCTTGCCGTCGTACGAGCGGACTTGCAGGTCGGTTTTATAAGGAGCCGCGAATAAAACGTCTTCCGAAAGAAGGGTGACCGCGGAGGTCGGATCGGACGGATCGCCCGATAAAACGCGCCAGCGAATGGGCTCCACGATAAAGAAATATTCCTTATCTTTTTCCACGAGCGTTTCGTCGCTGAAATAGGTGTTCCCTTGATAGGGCGCGGCGGTCATTTTCGCGTAAAGCGTATTTTGATAGCTGAAAAGTCCCGTTTCGGGATCGGGCGTTACGGTTCCCGCGTCGATCGCTTCTTTCAGGAAGTGAAGCGTCGAGGCGTCTTCCAAAATGTGATTGGGATAGTGCCCGAGGTCAACGTACGTGTATCCGTTCTTCTCGTAAACGTCGTAATAAACGGCCTTCGTTACGTCCCATTCCGCGTGAAGAGTAATATCGCGCTTCCATTCTTTTTGGATCGTCGTTACGCGATTGTTGTTCTCGTCGTACCAGCCGAGGAACTTGTAGGTCCCGCCCGTGGTCTTGCCCGATTCGTTTACTTCGTACCAAAGGGGATTCTCGAGGGTAACGGAGTTGTATTCGGTATAAGTGGCGGGATTGTCGGGGTCGTTCGAAACGCGAACGTCAAGATCGTAGGTGATCTTGTAAGAGGGCGCCCATTTCGCGTAAAGCTTGATCTCTTCCGCCGTTCCCGCCGGAACGTAATCCAATTCGTAGGGCGTTTCGAGGTCTTCGTCGAGGTACCAACCGAGGAAAGTATGCCCCGTTCGGGTCGGCGCGCTGAGGAAGATCGTGTCCGACTCGACGGTGAAAGTGGAAGGATAAACGGTGGTGTTATCCTCGCTGTCCAGCTCGAGTTCGAGCGACCAATCGATGAGTTTCCAATTCGCGTACAAAGTAATGTTGGAAGCGGGGACTTGCATTCTGTAACTCGGCTCGCGGCTTGCGACCGAACCATCCGCATTCGTCCATTCCGTAAATACGTAACCGTCGGAGGGAACGGCGCGCATAACGGCGTTGCTGCCGCTGCTGAGTCTGCCGCCGCCGATGATGCTGCCGGCTTTTTCGTTCGTATTGATCAAAGTTACGGTGCTGGCGTTCATCAAAACCGCAACGACGACGATCACCGCGATAACGGCAGCCGCGATCGCGATCCCGATCAGGGTCTTTTTGCGCTTTAAGTTTTTCGTAAATTTCCTTACGGGAATCTTCATACGAGTCTCCTCCTGTACGCGCGTACGGCGAATGCGCGCCGCGTGCGTATAAATAAATATATCATACTTATTGTTAGCTTGTCAATACCCGCGCGCGCACTAACAATATTAAACGTGCCGCCCGGAAGGGCGGAAAGCAAGGCGATCGGAGAAAAGAACGCGCTCGAAAAAGGAGAGCGCGTCGAAGAAGGCGCAACGGCAAGCTCTTTCTTTTTGCGAAAACAGGGGTTTTTAACGAAGGTTTTAAGAAAAATATAAAAATTAAGAAAATTTAATATTTCTTTATTTGACAAGAAAACGGGGGTTTTATATAATAAACAAGCATTGCCAAGTGACGCTCCGTCACGGATGATGCGCAAGGTCACCCAATCCGGGGTTAATTTGCGCGGACTAGTCCGATCCAATCGGGCGCTAACTCGTAAAAATTCGGCAGGAACTTCCTGCCTTAAATTTACAGGGAGCAAGAAACACACGGCAGCGCGGAATATCGAGTTAGAAATAACAGGAGGAAGTAACAATGGCAGGACAAACGATCAGAATCAAATTGAAGAGCTACGATCACGAACTTGTGGACGGCGTCGCGACCAAAATCGTCGATGCGATCACGAAGTGCGGCGCGAAGATCTCGGGACCGATCCCCCTTCCGACCGAGCGTGAAGTCGTAACCATTCTTCGCGCAACGCATAAATATAAAGATTCGCGCGAGCAATTCGAAATGAGAACGCATAAGCGTCTTATCGATATCTATAATCCTTCCGCAAAGGTCGTTCAATGTTTGATGAACGTGGACGTACCCGCGGGTGTGGATATCAAAATCAAACTTTAATTCGGAAATTATTTGGAGGTGAACTTTATCTATGAGTAAAGCAATCGTCGGTAAAAAACTTGGTATGAGCCAAGTATTTGCACAGGATGGGCAAGTCATTCCCGTGACGGTCATCGAAGCAGGCCCATGTCCCGTCGTGCATGTCAAAACCAAAGAGAAGGACGGCTACGAAGCGCTTCAAGTAGCGTTCGGTGAGTCGGAAAAGCTCAACAAGCCCCAAAAAGGCGTGTTCCAAAAAGCGGGCGTCAAAAGCGCGCGTTATTTGAAGGAACTCAAGCTCGATATCGCGGGCGTCGAAGTCGGCAAGACCGTTCTTACGGCGGCGCAGTTCGAGCCGGGCGACAAGGTGGACGTCAGCGGCGTTTCCAAAGGTCACGGCTTCTCGGGCGTAATCAAGAGATGGAACGCGCAGCGCGTCGGTTCTATGTCCCACGGTACCGGTCCGATCCATCGTTCGGTCGGTTCCATGGCGGCGAACTCCGACCCGAGCCGCGTGTTTAAGAATAAGCACATGGCAGGTCAATACGGACACGAGAACGTGACCGTTCAGAACCTCGAAGTCGTCAAGGTGGACGCGGAACGCAATTTGATCCTCGTAAAGGGCGGCGTGCCCGGTCCCAAAGGCGGACTCCTCGTTTTGAGGAACTCCGTGAAGGCGTAAGGAGAAAGAGATTATGTTGGTAAAAGTTTATGATAAACAGGCAAAAGAAGTAGGCAGCATGGAGCTTTCGGACGAAGTCTTCGCGAAGGAGTACAACGAGTCCGTTATTCACCAGTGCGTCGTCGCGCAAAGAAACAATATGCGCCAAGGAACGAAGAGCACGCTTACGAGAACGGAAGTTCGCGGCGGCGGCAGAAAGCCTTGGAGACAGAAAGGCACCGGTAACGCAAGACAGGGCAGCACCCGCGCTCCCCAATGGGTCAAAGGCGGCGTTGTGTTTGCTCCGAAGCCCCGCGATTTCTCTCAGAAAGTCAATAAGACCATGAGGAGAGAAGCGCTCAAGAGCGCGATTTCCTATAAATTCCAAAATGAAGAAGCCATCGTGGTGGATTCCCTCGCGATCGAAAACGCGAAGACCAAAGAGATCGCTTCCGTTTTGAAGAATTTCAATCTTGACAAGAGCACCTTGATCGTGCTCGGCGACCATGACGACGGCGCGGTTATTGCTTCCCGCAATATCCCCAACGTTACGACGGTGAACGCGAATCTTTTGAACGTGCTCGACGTCGTTGCGAACGCGAAGTGTCTGATCACGAAAGAAGCCGCCGAAATGATCGAGAAGAATCAGTTAGAGGCGTAGGAGGAAAGGTATGAACAGTTACGATATCATTATCAAACCGATCTTATCCGAAAAGAGTTTCAGCGGCATTCAAATGAAGAGATACACCTTCAAAGTTGCGAAGAACGCGACGAAGGTCGATATCAAGAGAGCGGTTGAAGAAGTGTTCGGAGTGGAAGTTGAGAAAGTAAACACGGTAAACGTGCAAGGCAAGATCAAAAGGCGCGGCGCGACGGAAGGCAAGAGACCGGATTACAAGAAAGCGATCGTGCAGCTCACCGAGTCGAGTAAGAGCATCGAGTTCTTCGACAGTTTGACCTAATTAGGAGGACATAAAGATGGCTATTAAGAGATATAACCCCACAACGGCGGGTCGCCGCGGAATGAGCGTGTCGGCGTTCGACGAGCTCCAAGGCGTCCAAACCCCCGAAAAATCCCTGCTCGAAAGCAAGCAGAAGAGCGGCGGCAGAAACGCGACCGGTAAGATCACGGTCAGACACATCGGCGGTGGGAACAGACAAAAATACAGAGTAATCGATTTCAAGAGAAATAAAGATAATGTGCCCGCGAAGGTGATCGGCGTTCAATACGATCCGAACCGCACCGTTAACATCGCGCTCCTGCAATACGAAGACGGCGAAAGAAGATATATCCTTTGTCCGGACGGACTCAAAGTCGGAGACAGCGTGATCAGCGGACAGGAAGTGGATATCAAGCTCGGAAACAGCATGCCCATTTCCAGCATTCCCGTCGGTACGTTTATCCACAACATCGAGATGCACGCGGGCCGCGGCGGCGTGATCGCCCGTTCGGCGGGTATCAGCGCGCAGCTGATGGCGAAAGAGAACAAAGGCGCGATCGTCAAAATGCCGAGCGGTGAAATGAGATACGTTCCTCTGAACTGCCGCGCGACGGTCGGCGAGCTCGGAAACAAAGATAACGAGATCGTATCCCTCGGTAAGGCAGGTAGGAAAAGACATATGGGAACCCGTCCTACGGTGCGCGGTGTGGTTATGAACCCCTGCGATCACCCCCACGGCGGCGGCGAGGGCAAGAGCCCGGTCGGTATGGCAAGTCCTGTTACTCCTTGGGGTAAGCCGGCTCTCGGTTATAAGACCCGTAAGAAGAAGAACGCGTCGAACAAGTTCATCATTAAGCGTGTGAACTAATTAGGAGGGAATCATGAGCAGATCAGTTAAGAAAGGACCTTACGTTGAAGAAAGGTTATTGAAAAGAATCCAAGCCATGAACGATCGCAACGAGAAGAAAGCGATCAAGACTTGGTCGAGGGCGAGCACGATATTCCCCGATATGATCGGACACACGATCGCCGTTCACGACGGCAGGAAACACGTACCCGTTTACATCACGGAAGATATGGTCGGCTGCAAGCTCGGTGAGTTCGTGCCCACCAGAACGTTTAAGGGACACCCGGGCGGCAAGAGCGCAGGGGCTAAGTAGGAGGAAATATGGCAACTCGTATGAAAGAAAAAAGCGCGGCGCGTTTGGAAAATGCGGACAAGCGTCCCAAAGCGACTGCGAAATATATAAGGATCTCTCCTTATAAAGTAAGAATCGTACTTGACGTTATCAGAGGCAAGGATTACACCGAGGCCGCGGCAATTCTGAAAAACACGAACAAATCCGCCGCTCCCGTTATCCTGAAAGTTCTCGATTCCGCTGCGGCGAACGCCGAGTATAAGAACATCAGCAAGAGCGATCTCTTCGTTGCGGAAGCGTTCGCGGACCAAGGTCCCACGCTCAAAAGGATTATGCCACGCGCAAAAGGCCGCGCATATCGCATTTTGAAGCGCACGAGTCACATTACCGTGATCTTGGACAGCCGCAACAATTAGGAGGTGCAAAATGGGACAGAAAGTCAATCCTAACGGACTCAGAATAGGAATCAATAAAGAATGGGAAGCCCAATGGTTTGCCGGTAAGAAGGATTTCGGAAGTTACCTCCTCGAAGACAACCAAATCAGGCATTTCATCAAAGACGTGTATAAGCCCGAGCTTAAAACGACGAGCGAAGAGCCCCAACAGCAAGAAGGCGAAAAATTCGTTAAAAAGTTGGACGACAGACCCAGAATCTCGCGCGTCGATATCGAAAGATGCGATAAGTACCTCAAAGTAAAGGTGTTTACCGCTCGCCCGGGTCTTTTGATCGGACAAAAAGGCGTCGGAACGGAAAAGATCCGCGCTGCGGTCATCAAGATCACCAAAAAGAACGGACACAACTATCCCGCGGTTTTGATCGAGTTCATTCCGGTCAAAGTAGCGGACGCGGACGCGCAGCTCGTTGCGGAAGATATCGCGAATCAACTCGAAAAGAGGATCAGCTTCAGAAGAGCGATGAAACTTGCGATGTCCAGAGCGAACAAAGCGGGCGCAAAGGGAATCAAAACGATGGTCTCCGGCCGTTTGGACGGCGCCGAGATCGCTCGTACCGAGCAATATCACGAGGGATCCATTCCTCTTCAAACGCTGCGTGCGGATATTGATTACGGTTTTGCCGAGGCGCACACGACGTACGGTCGCATCGGCGTCAAGGTATGGATCTACAAAGGCGAAGTGCTCGTAAAGAAAGCGCAGCCTGCAGTGACTGAAGGAGGAGAAGCGTAATGTTAATGCCGAAAAGGGTCAAGCGCAGAAAGGTCTCGCGCGGCCGTATGAAAGGAAAAGCAAATAAAGGCAATAAGATCGCTTACGGCGAGATCGCTTTGGTAGCGGAAGAATGCGGATGGGTTACTTCGAACCAAATCGAAGCGGCTCGTGTCGCGATGACGCGTTTTACCAAGAGGGGCGGACAAGTTTGGATCGACATCTTCCCCCACAAACCCGTAACGAAGAAACCCGCCGAAACGCGCATGGGTAGCGGTAAGGGTTCTCCCGAATATTGGGTAGCGGTCGTAAAGCCGGGCAGAGTTATGTTTGAAATGGCGGGCATCGATCTTGAAGTCGCGAAGGAAGCTTTGAGACTTGCTTCCCACAAATTGCCCGTTAAGTCTAAAATCGTTGTGAAGGAAACCCCCGTCGCAGCGGAAGGCGGTGAAGAATAATGAAAGCTAAGAAATATTTTGAAATGAGCACGAACGAGCTCGATAAAGAACTCGTAAAGTTGAAATCGCAGCTTTTCAATCTTCGTTTTCAACACGCTGCCGGACAGCTTACCAACAACAGCGCGTTGAAGAACGTGAAGCGCGATATCGCAAGAGTGAACACCATACTTCGTCAAAGAGAATTAACCCTCAAAGGCGAGGCCGAGGCGAAGTAGGAGGTAAAACGCAATGGAAAATGCAGTTGAAAGAAATTTGAGAAAGAGCAGGGTGGGTATCGTCGTCAGCGACAAGATGGATAAGACCATCGTCGTAGCTGTCGAAGTTAAGTATAAGCACCCCCTCTATAAGAAGACGGTACGTATCACGAACAAGTACAAGGTGCACGACGAAGAAAACGCCGCGCATGTCGGCGATACCGTTGAAATAACCGAGACGCGTCCTTTGAGCAAAGAAAAGCGTTGGAGACTCGTCGAGATCATCAGCAAGGCGAAATAAGGAGGAGCGAATATGATACAACCGCAAACGAGATTGGTAGTGGCGGATAACACCGGTGCCAAAGAAATTATGTGTATCAAAGTATTGGGCGGCTCTTTCAGGAAGTTCGGAAACATCGGTGACGTCATCGTGGCGTCCGTGAAGACCGCAACTCCGGGCGGCACGGTCAAGAAAGGCGACGTCGTGAAGGCGGTCATCGTAAGATCGGTTCGCGGCATCGGAAGGAAAGACGGCTCCCATATTAAGTTCGACGAGAACGCGGCAGTCATTATTGACAACCAAAAGCAGCCCCGCGGCACCCGTATCTTCGGGCCGATCGCGAGAGAGTTGAGGGATAAAGACTATATGAAGATTATCTCTCTTGCGCCCGAAGTGCTTTAAGGAGGACAGTATGGAGATTAAGAAAGGCGATAACGTAGTGGTACTTACCGGAAAAGATAAGGGCAAAAAAGCGTCCGTTATCAAGGCGTACCCTTCGGATAATAAAGTTGTGCTGGAAGGTCTCAACATGGTGACCAAGCACGTTAAGGCAAGGAGCGCGAATCAGCCGGGCGGCAAAGTAGAGCAACCCGCTGCGATCGACGCGTCCAACGTGATGCTCGTTTGCCCCACCTGCGGCAAAGCGACCAAAGTCGCGCATGAAAAGGTGGACGGCAAGAACGTCAGAAAGTGCAAAAAGTGCGGCGCGGTGATCGACGTAAAAGCCGCTCCCAAGAAAGCGACCGCCAAGAAAGCCACGGCGAAGAAATCCACCAAAGCAGACGCCGCGGAACCCGCAGAGCAAACCGCAACCAAGAAAGCCGCCCCCAAAAAGGCGACCAAGAAAGCGGAGCCCAAGACGGAAGCGTAAACGGAGGTATTGAACAGTGGCAGATAAGAAAAATGCAGCCGCCGGCGCGGTTGATACCAAAAGAGAATACAGGCTTAAAACCTATTACGCCGAGAAAGTCGTTCCCGCTCTTATGAGCAAGTTCAACTATCAAAATATAAACGAAGTTCCCAAACTCGAGAAGATCGTTCTCAATATGGGACTCGGCGATGATAAGGATAACGGCAAGAGCTTCCAGCTCGCCGTCGAAGAGCTTCGCTTGATCTCCGGTCAAAAGCCGGTCGTCACCAAAGCGAAAAAGAGCGTGGCGAACTTCAAAGTCAGAGAAGGTCAAAACATCGGCGCGAAAGTTACCCTTCGCTCCGGCAAAATGTACGACTTCCTCGACAAGCTGATCAGCATCGTGCTTCCGCGCGTCAGAGACTTCAAAGGCGTTTCCGCCAAGTCGTTTGACGGCAGAGGCAACTATGCGATGGGATTGAGAGAGCAGCTCATCTTCCCCGAGATCTCCTATGATCAAGTGGAAAAGACGAGAGGCCTTGACATCTGCGTGGTCACCACGGCAAAGACGGACGAGGAGGCAAAAGAGCTTTTGGACTTGCTCGGCATGCCTTTTGCTCGTAACTAACGGAGGTAAAGAGTATGGCAAGAATGGCGCTTAAAAATAAGCAAAAGGCTACCCAGAAGTTCTCCACCCGCGAATACACGAGGTGTTCCATCTGCGGCAGACCGCACGCTGTTTTGAAGAAGTACGGCATTTGCAGGGTTTGCTTCAGAGAACTCGCTTACAAAGGCCAAATACCCGGCATCAAGAAGTCCAGTTGGTAATTAAGGAGGATATAAGATATGGTAGTGACCGATCCCATTGCGGATATGCTGACCAGGATAAGGAACGCCCTTACCGCGAAGCATTCCGACGTTAAAATCCCCACCTCCAAGGTCAAAGTCGCGATCGCGGAGATCTTGCTTGAAGAGGGATATATCGAAGCCGTCGAAAAAGTAGAAGACGGTGTAAACAGCTATTTGAACATTACTTTGAAGTACGGCGCGGGCAGAAGCGTTATCAACGGTTTGAAGCGCGTCAGCAAGCCGGGCCTCAGAGTGTACGCGAACTGCGAAGACCTTCCCAAAGTGTTGAACGGTCTCGGCATCGCGATCATCTCTACTTCGAAGGGTATTATGACGGATAAGCGCGCTCGCTCCGCGAAAGTCGGCGGCGAAGTCATGGCTTACGTCTGGTAAGGGAGGTAGAAAGATGTCAAGAATCGGAAGACTTCCCGTTGAAATTCCCGCGGGCGTTACGGTTACGCTCGGCGAGAATAACGTCGTTACGGTAAAAGGTCCCCTCGGAACCATTACCCGCGCGTTGCACCCCACCTCGATCATTACGATCGAAGGAAATCACGTGCACGTAGCGCGCCAGGACGACGAGAAAGAAAGCAAAGCGATCCACGGGCTTACGCGCGTCCTTATCAACAATATGGTCGTGGGCGTAACCAAAGGATTCAGCAAGACCCTCGTGGTAAACGGCGTCGGTTACAAAGTTGCCGTTGAAGGAAACAAGGTCGTGTTCAACGTCGGTTTCTCTCATAACGTTCCCGTTGAGATCCCCGAAGGAATCAAGGCGAAGGCGGAAAACGGTCTTGAACTTACCGTTACCGGCATCGATAAGGAGCTCGTCGGTCAGTTTGCGGCTAACCTCCGCGACATCAAGAGACCCGATCCCTATCACATTTACGGTATCCGTTATAAAGACGAGGTCATCGTAAAGAAAGTCGGTAAGACCGCGGGTAAATAAAGGAGTGAATTGATATGATAACCAAAATCGATAAAAATTCCGAAAGAATCAAGAGGCATAAGCGCATCAGAAATAAGATCAGCGGTTCGGCTGAACGCCCCCGCCTTTCGGTTTTCAGAAGCAGCAAGCACATTTACGCGCAGCTCATTGACGACGTACAAGGCGTGACCCTCGCTTCCGCGTCCACCGTGGAAAAAGAGATCGCCGAAGCGGTTAAGGAAATGACCAAGAGCGAGCAGGCGAAATTCGTCGGCAAAGAACTCGGTCGCCGCGCGATCGAAAAAGGCGTTACGACTTGCGTGTTCGACAGAAGCGGCTACCTTTACATGGGCCGTTTGGAACAGCTTGCGGAAGGCGCAAGAGAAGCCGGATTGCAGTTCTAAGGAGGTAGTTATGGCAAGGCGTGATGATAAATTCAATAAAGACAGAGAAGTAAAAGACGGATTTGACAAAGTCACCATCGCGATGAACCGCGTTACCAAAGTTGTAAAGGGCGGTAGAACGATGCGCCAGGCGGCGCTCATCGTAGTGGGCGATAAAAACGGTCAAGTCGGTCTCGGAATGGGTAAGGCGACCGAAGCGACGGACGCGATCGAAAAAGCGACGACCGCCGCGAAGAACAGCCTGATCAAAGTACCTATCGTAGGAACGACGATCCCCCACGCGATCACCGGTGTATTCGGCCGCGGTCAGGTTCTCCTGATGCCCGCCGAAGTCGGTACCGGCGTTATCGCCGGCGGTCCGGTCCGTGCGGTGCTCGAAATGGCGGGTATCCAAGATATTCGTACGAAGGCGATCGGAACGAACAACCCCATCAACTGTGCCAAAGCTACGATCAACGGTCTTTCCCGTTTGATGACGGCGGAGCAGATCGCAGCGTTGCGCGGCAAGACTGTTGAAGAGATTCTCGGCAAGGAGGCGCAAGAATAATGGCTAAGATCAAAGTTACTTTGGTAAAGAGCACCATCGGCGCGCTCGAAAAGCAAAAGGCAAACGTTGCGGCTCTCGGTCTTCACAAGATCGGCAGCTCGAACGTCCTTGAAGATACCGCTACTACGCGCGGCATGATCAAGGTGGTCTCTCACCTCGTAAAGGTAGAGAACGCCGACTAGGAGGTAGAATATGAAATTACACACCATAGCTCCCGCTCCGAATTCCAAAACTTCCTCTAAAAGACTGGGCAGAGGTATCGGTTCCGGTCTCGGAAAGACTTCGGGCAAGGGACATAAAGGTCAGTGGGCGAGAAGCGGCGGCGGCGTACGTCCCGGATTTGAAGGCGGTCAAATGCCTTTGACGAGACGCCTTCCGAAGCGCGGTTTCACGAACATTTTCAAGAAAGAGTATAACATCGTAAACCTTTGGGATCTCGATTGCTTTGACGAAGGCACCGTTATCAACGAACAAGTCCTTCTCGAAACCGGTATCCTCAGCAAGGCGCAGCCGTACGGATTGAAAGTCCTCGGCGGCGGTGAACTCACCAAGGCGTTGACCGTTCAGGCGGCATACGTTACGGCGACCGCGAAAGAAGCGATCGAAAAAGCAGGCGGCAAAGTCGAGGTGTTATAATGTTAAATACGCTGATAAATGCCTTCAAAGAGAAGGAAATACGAAAGAAAATGCTCTTGACGCTGCTGATGCTCTTGGTGTTCAGGATCGGGTGCTTCATTCCCGTTCCGGGCATCGCGTCGGACAGCTTCCAAAATCTTGCGAGTAACGACTTTTTCAGCGTTATGTCCACCATCACCGGCGGATCGCTCGCAAACGGCACTTTGTTCGCGCTGGGTATTCTCCCATTTATCAACGCTTTCATTATAATGCAACTTCTGACCCTCGTAATTCCGGCGCTGGACAGACTGTCTAAGCAAGGGGAGGACGGAAGAAAGAAAATTACGCAAATCACCCGTTACGCGGCAATCCTGCTCGCCGTGATCCAGGGCGTCGGTATCTGCCTCGCTTGGGGCACCGATATGTTTGACGCGACCTTCGGATCGCAAAGGCTTTCGATGGCGCTCGTCATCGTTATGCTCGTCGGCGGCAGCTGCCTCGTTATGTGGATCGGTGATAGGATCACCGAGTACGGCATCGGAAACGGAACGTCCCTTATCATCTTCGTCGGTATTCTCGCGTCCGCGGGTCAATCCCTCGTGACCGCGTTTAAGAACATCGGAGACGGCGACGTTGCGAAAAACGTTTGGCTCATCATCGCCTTCCTGCTCGTCGTGCTGTTCGTGTTCGTATTTATTATCTTCGTGGATCTCGCGGAGAGAAAAATTACGATCCAATACGCCAAGCAGATCAAGGGCAATAAGATGTACGGCGGTCAATCCACGCATATTCCGATGAAGGTAAACGCAAGCGGCGTTATGCCGATCATCTTCGCTTCGTCTTTCTTGATGTTCCCGCAGATGATCGCGAGCTTCTGGCCCCAAAGCAAATTTTATCTTTGGTGGGCGAAATGGCTCGGAATCGGAACGCCGATCTATATCGCGCTTATGTGCCTTTTGATCCTGTTCTTCTCTTTCTTCTATTCGCAGATCCAATTCAATCCGGAAGACATATCGAGGAACATTCAGCAAAACGGCGGATTTATTCCCGGTATCAGACCCGGCAGACCTACGAGCGATTTCTTAAAGAGGATCAACAACAGGATCACCCTGTTCGGAGCGATCTTCCTTGCGATCGTTGCGCTCGTTCCGAGCGTTGTGTTTGCGGCGCTCGGTCAGTCGAACGGTCTTTCGAACGCGTTTAGCGCAACGGGACTTTTGATCGTCGTCAGCGTGGCGATGGAATTCGATACGCAGTTGCAGAATCAGTTGATGATGAAGCATTACAAAGGCTTCCTGAAATAAGTATGAAGATCATCTTTTTAGGCGCTCCGGGTAGCGGAAAAGGCACCCACGCGACGCGCGTTAAAGAAGAACTCGGCATACCGCACGTTTCCACGGGAGATATCTTCCGCGCGAACATCAAAGGCGGAACTCCGCTCGGGCTTCTTGCTAAAAGCTATATCGATAAAGGCGCTCTCGTTCCCGACGAAGTCGTTATCAAGATCGTGGCGGACAGACTCGCCAAGGAGGACTGCAAGGGAGGCTTTATTTTGGACGGTTTCCCTCGCACGATCTCCCAAGCGGAGGCGCTCAGCGCGATCACGGATATTGACGTCGTGATCAACCTCGTGGTGGATGACGAAGCCATCGTAAAGCGCGTGGCGGGCAGAAGAATGTGTCGCTGCGGCGAAACGTATAACGTCCAATTCCTCGGCGGGAAGACTACCTGCGCGAAATGCGGCGGAGAGCTGTATCAGCGCGAGGACGATAAGGAAGAAACGGTAAAGAGCCGACTCTCCGTTTATCACAGCGAGACCGCGCCTTTGATCGATTATTACGAGAAGAAAGGTATTTTGAAAAATATCGACGGCGCGCAATCCATCGAGAGCGTGTACGCGGATATTATGAAGGTGATCCGATGATCTTCGTTAAAACGAGAGAAGAAGTGGACGCAATGCGCCGTGCGAACCGCATCGTGCGCGACACGTTGCTTCTCGTACGCGATAGGATCAAAGAAGGCGTTACGACCGCCGAAGTGGACGGTTGGGTTCGCGAGTATATCGAGTCGCAGGGAGCAAAACCCTCTTGCCTCGGATACGAAGGTTACCCGGCAAGCACGTGCATTTCGATAGACGACGTCGTTGTACACGGGATCCCCTCCAAAAAGACGTATATCGAAGAGGGGCAGATCGTGGGCGTGGATCTTTGCGCTTATGTGGACGGGTATCATGGCGACAGCGCGCGAACCTTTATGATCGGAAAGGTCAGCCGCGAAAAGAAAGATCTCGTGGAAACTGCCGAACAGGCGTTTTTCGAAGGGATCAAGGGCATAAATGCGTCCTCGCGCCTCGGCGACATATCGGGCGCGATCCAAGAATACGTTGAAGGGAAAGGATATTCCGTCGTAAGAGCTCTTACCGGTCACGGGATCGGCAGAGAGATGCACGAGGATCCCGCCGTTCCCAATTACGGCGTCAAAGGGCGCGGGCTCAGATTGCATAGCGGTCTGACCATCGCGATCGAGCCGATGATCAACCTCGGAAGGTACGACGTGTACACCGAGCGAGACGGTTGGACGGTCAGAACGAAGGATCATTCCCCTTCCGCTCATTACGAAAATACCGTGGTGATTTGGGAAGACGGGGTCGAGATCCTTACGATGTAAGGAAAAAAATATGCAAAAAGAAGTTTTCGTGGGCAGTATTGTTTATTCAAAAGCTGGACGGGACAAGGGAAATTGTTATATAATAGTAAGGTTAGACGATAAAGGATACGCGTTCGTTTCGAACGGAAGCGACAAACCGCTATCGTCTCCCAAGCGAAAGAACGTAAAACACTTGGATCCCGCAGGAGACTTAAACGAAACGATACGAGAGAAACTGCTGTCGGAAAAACAAGTATTCGACAGTGAGATCAAGAGCGCGCTGAGACAGTACTCGGGCAAATAAGGAGGTCAGTTTTGTCAAAGGAAGACGTCATAGAGGTCCAAGGCAAAGTCATTGAAGTGTTGCCTTATCAATCGTACAGAGTAGAGCTCGAAAAGAGCGGCGCGCAGATCATCGCCTATCCCTCGGGAAAGATGCGCATCAAGAGTATTAAGATCATCGAAGGCGATTCGGTGAAAGTGGAAATAAGCCCTTACGATCTGACCAAAGGTCGCATCGTGTGGAGAGATAAGAACTAATTGGGAGGATATTATGAAAGTAAGACCGTCGGTAAAACCTATGTGCGACAAATGCAAGATCATTAAGCGTCACGGCAAGGTTATGGTTATTTGCTCCAAGAGCAAGAGCCACAAGCAGGTACAAGGTTAAGTAAATCCGTTATTCGGTCGGGGTGCGGCTGGACGAATTCATTCCAAATCACATTTCGTCCTCTCGATTGAGTAATAAGATAAACACATCAAAGATTAAATGGAGGTATTTTAATGGCTCGTATATCCGGTGTAGATTTGCCAAGGGAAAAAAGGCTCGAAATCGGCTTGACTTATATCTTCGGTATCGGTCTCGCGACTTCGCGCAAAATTTTGGCAGAGACAGGGATTAGCCCTGATATCAGGGTAAAAGATTTGGCAGAGAGCGACGTTGCCGTACTCAGAGAGTACATCGAAAAGAATCTGCACGTTGAAGGCGATCTGAAACGCGAAATCGACATGAACATCAAGAGACTTCGCGAAATCGGTTGCTATCGCGGCGTCCGTCATAGAAAAGGTTTGCCTGTAAGAGGGCAAAGCAGCAAGAGGAACGCTCGTACCCGTAAAGGTCCGAGACGCACCGTCGGCCGTTCTAAGAAATAAGGGAGGACGCAATCATGGCAGTTAAGAAAAGTGTGACTAAAAAGCGTAAGGACATTACGCGCGTTGATAGAGGACAAGCCCATATCCAATGCTCCTTTAACAACACGATCATTACGATCACCGATTTGCAAGGAAACGCGATCAGCGCTTCCAGCGCGGGCAAACTCGGACTTCGCGGCTCCAAAAAGAGCACGCCGTACGCAGCGCAAATGGTTATGGAAGACGCGGCTAAGGTCGCGAAAGAGCACGGGCTTAAAAGCGTTGACGTATTCGTAAAAGGCCCCGGTCAAGGAAGGGAATCCGCCATTCGCGCGCTTCAAAACGCGGATATCGCGGTTACTTCGATCCAAGACGTTTCGCCCATTCCGCATAACGGATGCCGTCCGCCCAAGCGCAGAAGGTTATAGGAGGTAGAGAAAGATGGCTAAATATACAGGTCCCGATTGTCGCTTGTGCAGAAGAGAGGGTGAAAAATTATACCTCAAAGGCGACAGATGTTATAATATCAGCAGTGACGGAACGCAGGGCAGGAAACTTTGCCCCTTGGAGAAAGGGCGCATCAATCCCCCGGGCCCCGCTAAAACCGGCAGAAGAAAGATCTCCGATTACGCTTTGCAGCTTCGCGAAAAGCAGAAGACCAAGAGAGCGTACGGTATCTTGGAGAAGCAGTTCCGTATGTACCACGAGAAAGCAGAGCGTATGAAGGGTATTACGGGTGAAAATATGCTTATCCTTATCGAGCGCAGATTGGATAACGTCGTTTTCCGTCTCGGAATCGGCGGCAGCAGAGCGCAGGCAAGACAAATCGTTAACCACGGTCACATCACCGTGAACGGCAAAAACGTTAATATTCCTTCTTATTTGGTTTCCCCCGGCGACGTGATCGCGGTCAAGGAAAATAAGCAGGGCAAAAAATTATTCGAGGCGGTTAAAGAAGTGGGCGCGAAGTCCGCTCTTCCTCAGTGGCTCGAATTTGACAAAACCACCCTTACCGGTAAAGTTTTGCAAATGCCGAAGCGCGAGGACATCGACCTCAGAATCAAGGAGCACATGATCGTAGAGTTGTACTCCAAGTAATAAAGGAGGGATATTATGATAAAAATCAAAACACCGCAAATCAACGCAACGGAAAACGCGGACGGTTCGATAGCAACCATTACCGTAGAGCCGCTTGAGAAAGGTCTCGGAACCACCCTCGGCAACGCTCTTCGCAGGATGCTTCTGTCCGATCTTCCCGGCGTAGCGGCGGTCGGCATTAAAATTGCCGGCGTTATGCACGAGTTTTCCACGATCCCCGGTATTGTGGAAGACGTCGTCGATATCATTCTCAATATCAAAGGATTGGCGTTCAAGGCAAACAGCCCCTTGGAAGACGGAGAAAGGATCGTCGTAACCGTTAAGTCGAATACCCCCGGCCCCGTGCTCGGAAAGGATATCGACTGCGGTATGAATCTGACCGTCGTAAACGGAAACCACCCGATCTGCACGATCAACGAAGGCGGCGAGCTTGATATGGAGATCACCGTTTCCTCAGGAAGAGGTTACGTGGGCGCCGATAAAAATAAGATCGCGGATCAACCCATCGGTTACATTCCCGTTGACAGCATCTTTACCCCCGTCCTTGCGGCGAGCTATGCCGTGGAAGACGCGCGCGTCGGGCAGGATATCAATTACGACAGGCTCGTTTTGAACGTTAAGACGAACGGAACGACCCCCGCGAAAGAGACTCTTTCCCTTGCCGCTAAGATCTTGGACGATCACGCGAAACTCTTTATCAACCTTTGTGAAAACGTTGAGAATATGGAAACCACTCTCGAGCCGGACGAACCCGATCCCCGCGACACCCACCTCGAGAAAACCATCGAAGAGCTCGACTTGTCCGTTCGTTCCTATAACTGCTTGAAGAGAGCGGGCATTCATACCGTTGGCGATTTGATCGAAAAATCCGAGTATGAAATGTTAAAGGTTCGTAACCTTGGGCAAAAGTCGCTTGACGAAGTGAAATTGAAGCTCGCGGAGCTGGACCTTTCTCTCCGCAGTAACGACGAATAATTTGGAGGCTTGATTACTATGGATCAAAGAAAATTAGGAAAACCGACAGACCAGCGTATGGCGATGTTGAAAAACGAAGTTTCCGATTTGCTGTGGTACGGCAAAATCGAAATCACCTTCGATCGCGCCAAAGAGGTAAGTCGTCTTGCTGAAAAACTCCTTACGCTCGCAATCAATACCTATCAGGACACCGTCGAGGTGACCAAGGAAAAAGTAAATCTCAAAAATGAAAAAGTGTCCGTTAAGTTCGTAAACGACGGACCCAAAAAGTTGGCGGCAAGACGTCGCTTGATGGCTGAGCTTTACGATATCCAAGAGAAAAAAGGCGAGAAGGAAAGCAAGAGCAAGTACGCAGCCAGAACGAAGGACATCAACCATCCGTTGATCGAGAAGATCTTCAACGAGTACGCTCCGAAATATAAAGAGCGCAACGATAAGCAAACCCAAGGCGGCGGTTATACCCGCATTTTGAGGCTTGGTCAGAGAAGAGGCGACGCCGCTGAAATGGCGATCATCGAGCTCCTTTGATCGTTCATCGAATAAAAAAGCAGTTTGATTAGTGTTGTTCCATTAGGGATTTTATGAAAAACTGAAAATCAATGGTAATTACACTTTCAAGCGGTGGGCATTCAAGGATTTGGATCGTTCCAAATCCTTGTTTTTATTATTTTATAAAAACATTCATAAAAGCGCTTTGTAGTATTGAAATACTTTATAATATATGCCATAATTACAGTAGTAGGGTGTATCCATATCAAACAATCGGAGTATTCGTCATTCAGCCGCAAAGATACAACTGCTAAAAACACAATCATATTGTATATCAAGGAGATACAATCATGAAAAGAAACTTGATTTTTTTGTTGCTTTTAAGCGTTTGTATCATTGGGTTTGCGGCTTGTTCGGCCACCGGCGGCAATAATAATGTCGAAATTACGACTGCCAAGTCGGGGAAAGTCGCGGTCAGCTTATACGATCAAACCGAGCCCGCCGAAAAGCAGAGTGCCTCTACACAACTGACGCCGCTCGTCGGCACGACCGACAAAAGTATCACCGACGACGCCACCGGGATGCATCGTATCATTATACGTACGCAAGGCGAAGGCACACTGACGACCTCTACGGACAAAGCAACGGAAGGCGCGACGGTCACGTTCACCGCCACACCCGCAACCAACTGGAGATTTGTTTCCGTTACCGTAAATGGTGAGATTGTGCAGAACAACGGCACTTCCTTCGTTATGCCCGCTCAAGACGCGAACGTCGTCGCCACTTTTGCGGATATGCGCCACACCGTGTTCGTGGGCGATCATATCACACCGGATTGGGGCGAACTCCGCGATGACTTTTCCACCGCCTATACGATCGTCGAGGGACAGCGGTACGAGTTTACCGTCAATTATCAAGAAGATAATCATTATTACGAGGACAAGGACGTCACTTGCCGTTCGAGGGACGGAAACGAGATCCTCGCAACCGTTACCAAAGTCGGCGACGGGAGATATGAGTTTATCGCGCCCGACAGTGATTGCCATCTGACAGTCACAACGCACGAGTATCGCCATATAGACGCCGTCAAGGTGTTCACCTCTTCATTCGGTTGGGGAATATACTCCGAGCAGGATTACACCGATTATTTTACCGTCGAAATCACGGCAGACGGGCGACCTTACACGTACGGTGATTTCATAAAAGATAATGCGGAAGTGTGTATAACCCTATCGTCTAAAATTGATTTTACGGTAACGAGAATAAACAGGGACAACGGCTATCTCGTACGCTACGAGAAAGACGACTCTAACGACCAATATACTTTTACATTGGATTTCAGCGCACAGTCGCTTGGTATCGAAATCGAACTATCCGAGCAACCGTTCACAGTCAACTGTCCGCAAGCCGAACACGGCAACGTATCTTGCGACAAAGCGGCTGCGTTTGCCGAGGATATCGTCGTTGTCACCGTTACCCCTGACGAGGACTACGCGCTCTATACGCTCAAATATAGCGACGGACAAGCAGAATATGAGATTTATGAGCAAGACGGCGTTTATTCCTTTGAAATGCCCGATTCCGATGTAACGATAACT